>SDBV01002891.1_pt1 | contig 25590 bp, 21 predicted proteins | sample 2277081 | NCBI WGS metagenome assembly SDBV01 (sample SAMN10402039, study PRJNA504765) | marine sediment metagenome | isolation source: marine sediment core GS10_PC15, 223 cmbsf | place: Arctic Ocean: Southern Knipovich Ridge | collected 2010 | reverse complement strand
GTAAAAAAAGAAAACGAATTTGTAACATCTCTGACGACCGAAGAACTAAAAAGTCTTAGTAATGACTGTGATACTGACGCCCTGGATCTACATTCTATAAAAAACTCGATCGAGAGCCGGCCGAGTCGGGGTGGGACCGCGCCCATAAGCGTCGAGGAACAACTGGCAAAATCAGAAAAAATACTATCCGGTGAAGAAGAGTGGATAAGAGCTAATGAATATACGTCGTAGCGATAGTGAGATAGGTTCATACAGAGAAGAACTTCTGGAGATGATCCGGGGGATAGTTAAGACCGGAGAAGTAAGACTCTCATCGGGAGCGATGAGTGATTTCTACATCGACTTAAGACGCTTAACGCTCGATCCAAGAGGGTCCTTTTTGATCACTAATCTAATAAGCGACAAATTAAAGACGACAGAATTTGACGCTATCGGCGGACTCACCATCGGCGCCGACCCGATAGTCGGAGCGATATGCTATCACGCCTCACTTTTAGATGCCCCCATCACCGGATTTCTGGTAAGAAAAGAAGAAAAAGCACACGGTATGAAAAAGCGCATAGAAGGACCGGAGATAAAAAAAGGCGCCAAGATCATCTTGGTAGATGATGTGGTCACCTCCGGCGGCTCCACACTGGAAGCTTACAACGTCGTCATGAAATCCGGCTACGATACCATAATAGCTATCACAATTGTCGACCGGGAAGAGGGCGCAAGATCGATGATAGAAGCACTGGGCATCGAATTTTTGGCGCTCTATACAAAAAGTGAGATCATTGGCGCTTGATCAACTTTTCGACTTTTCCAGCATAACGCCTCTAAGCCCACCAGCAGTCATAAACTCTTCTTCCAATCTGATATCGTGCAATTTTTCTCTTACATATGAAAGATCGACTCTAACCGCTTGAGATTTTCTAAGCATCATTGAGACAAGGCTGGCAAGAGTATGACTCGCGCTTTCAAGCCTTTCCTGCTTTGTGTGGAGATGTTGGTACCGAAGATCGTATGGATTGTTTCCGGTGAAGGGCGGATGTCCCGTAAGACACGCATAAGTTATGCATCCCATCGCATAGACATCGGTCTTTTCTGTCGGCCTGTCACCGAGCCAATGCTCGGGTGCTGCGTAATGCGGACTGATATAACCTTTTAAAACCTTCGATGATGACTCGCGGACAAACTGGGAGACCCCGAAATCGGCAATCTTCCATTTACCGTTATGGAATAGGATATTCTCAGGTTTTAAGTCACAGTGATTGATGTCTCTTACTTCCAAAAGCCCGCTTGCGATTGAGCATAGTATTTCAATAGTCTCTCTTTCATCAAGCGAGCCTTTGACGATAAGAAGATCGTCAAGACTCCCCTTTGCCCTAGCCATAACGATAAAATATTTTCCTGTGGGGATATCCTCGCCGCAGTCAAGGATGGGGACGACATAGGAAAGCCTTCTTCCAATAAGACGCTCTGCCACCTCAAGTTCCCTGTGGGCCGATTGGCTGTCAAAGATGTGCAGCTCTTTAACGGCTGTCTCGTTTCCATCTTTATCGTAACCCAAATAGACAGCACCGGAATTACCGCTTGGACCAAGCGGACTGCTTAGATCGTATTCCCATTCATTATTTGAAAGTCTGATTTTTTCCATGACTTAAAAAGATCACCTGCATATATAATCGGCATAATATGTGGGTTATCAAGGGGTGTTTTTTGAAAGTAAGGTGAAAGAGATCAGAGAGCCGAAAGCAGAGTTGGTGCTGTGAACGTAAAGAGTAAGAAGTCGGATCCAAGGTGTTAAAAGATTTGACGATTAAGTTGCCTACACTTCACGAAGACAGATGGTTGGTCAGTTTAGAGCGATCAAGGGTAAGAAAATTTAACCAAAACGGTCATTGCAAAGCAGTCACCAACTCGATCGTCTTAATCCCGGACATGGATAGCAGGATAAAAAAGTAAGTAATGCCGTGAAACTATAGTTTCACGAATAAAATATGTAATTGTAAATTTGAAACTGATAAGAGTAAATGAGCGGGAGGACTTCTAAAATCAAAAACATGAGAGCATTCGAGGAAAGTAAGCATTTATACGTTACCCGTAGAAAGTTCAAAATCCGCCGAGGCGGCTACTGACATTTATAAACGATAAATTATTTAGTCAATAACTTATTTAAAAGTAAACAAAGCTGAATAAGAATTCCCATAATTATAAAAACCGACTATATCATCAGGGCCTAAGCCATCGAAATTGCCACTCAAAACCTTAGTCGATGCCCAGCCCCAATTACCAGGTCCCGAATTATACCAAATTGCCGGTGACGAAAACTTTGTGCCTGTCGAGGGTGTCACAAAAATTACACTTTGAGAACCACCGTAGCCATAAAATATTGCCAGATCATCTTTCCCATCATCCGTAAAATCACCAGACAATACTTTAGATCCGGACCAATCCCAGTTACCGGCTCCCGCTTGCCACCAAAGCTCAGACGCAGAAAAACTATTGCCGGTTGAGGGGAGTACAAACGAAGCTACATCCCTTTGAACTTGATAACCATATAAGATTGAAAGATCATCTTTTCCATCATCGTTGTAGTCACCAACGGACAACTTAGATCCAGACCAATCCCAGTTACCGGCTCCCGCTTGCCACCAAAGCTCAGACGCAGAAAAACTATTGCCGGTTGAGGGAAAGACGAAGGCTACCACATCGCGTTGAGTAGCATAACCATATAAGATTACGAGATCCGTTTTTCCATCACCATCAAAGTCTCCCGATCTAAGTATGGAGCCAGCCCAGTCCCAGTTATTAGGACCGGCATGGAACCAGGTAGTCGGGCTTTTGAACTTAGAGCCGTCTGATAAAAAAACGAAGGTTCTTACATCTCTTTGAACTGAATAACCGTAGAGAATTGCCAGATCCCATTTACCGTCTTCGTTAAAATCGCCTGATGTAAGCATAGAACCGGCCCAATCCCAGTTACCGGGACCAGACGACCACCATACGACCGGCGAGCTAAAACCGCCTTGACTATTTCCTTTAAAAAAGAATGCTTTTACTTCCCTTTGAGTTTCATATCCATAGAGAGCGACAATGTCATCAATACCGTCGCCGTCAAAATCGCCCTTTTCTATCTTGGAAGCATCCCAACTCCAGCTATTTGCTCCACCTGAGTTCCAGGCACCCGTAGGTCCAATAATGTTTACAATAAGTTGGGCTGACACCTCGCTCGACCAGACACCGGCATTGTCCTGAACTTTATAATAAATTGTGTGCGTACCCGGCGAAAGATTAGCTTTACTAACCGTTGCTGAGCTTGAGAGTTGGCCATCGATCGATGATCGCCAGTTATGCCCGTTAATGATTCCATTACCGTCGACGCCATGCCCGTTAAAAGTAACACTTTGACCCTGGATCGCCGGATTAGGCGATATAGAGTCAATGAACGCAGTAGGCACTATCTCCACACTTAGACCGTATGAATCGGTAGTGCTAAACTCTGTTCCCGAGCCACTGCCGACAAGAATATAATAGTTACCAGTGCTACCAACTGAATAGTTTATATAATCAGAAGCAGTACCTAAATTTTCGGATAGTCCTAGAATAGGAAAATCAGGCGATGGTCCAAGAAATAAAATATCAAAATCTGCCGGCAAACTGGTTAAAGAAATAACTATGTTCTGACCGGCAACAAGATTAATGTTATAGACATCTAAATCAAATGGATCCCAAATATAACTGTTATAGGTAGTCCCAATCGCAATTGGGTAGGTTTGAAAGAGATCACCGTTAGGCTCATAGCTGTCACCTCCGGCTATAGATATATTTTCATCTGTTTCACTTGGTGATAAGTATTTTTCAAACATTGGCTTATCTTTATTTTTTTTATGTTCTTCTCCCACTGCTATCGAGTTAGCAAACAATAAGATCGCCAGAACAAAAACGAGAACACTTACATAACTTATTTTTTTTAGAGAGTAGTATGACATTGTTTCCCTATAAAAAAGATGTTGAACTTTTTATGAGCGTTATGATTAATCTTGCTTACTTATACTACAAGCAAGCTAATCAAAATATCCCCCAAATGGGGGAGTAGATGTATTTATCTTTTTTTTACCCAAGGATTTTCTTTCTCGTTTTTTTAAAGTTTTTAGAACGTAATATATCAAAATGATCGGAGAACTTTTCGCAGCATAGAAAATAGAACTGCAATTTTTTTGAAGTGAAGCGTACAATTTGTACGTTAGCTGAAAAATAAACGCCGGCTGACACAGTAAGTGCCCTCGGAAAGTATCCCTATCAGCGTCCAGAGAATTTTTGGTGGAGCAGATACAAGGAAGGCAAGCGCTTTCAAGGGGAGCGTACATCTTGTACGTGACCCGCAGAAAACTCGTAGCTTAACCCGGTAGATGCCCCCTAAAAGTTCTCTGGTGCCGCGGAGGAGAGTCGAACTCCTAAAATTAGAAAAGCCCGAGGACACCTAAGGGGTCAGCTGCAAGGCACGCGAATGTTAAGGAGGGGAGCATACGTGAGGTATGTGACCCGACGAAAACATGAGCAGTAACGCAGCAGATGGTCCCTTAGGTGTTCTCTGGTGCCGCGGAGGAGAGTCGAACTCCTAAGCCCTTGCGAGCACTGAGCCCTGAACCCAGCGTGTTTACCAATTTCACCACCGCGGCTTAATCAATATCTATTAGAATAAAATAATAACCAAAAAAAGCAAACACTATAGAACAATGTTTGCTTTTTTTGGTCGTAAGGAGTTAGAGAGTTAGGAGTAAACAGAAAGTAGAGAGCCTAGAGCAGATTTGGGGTTGTGAACGTAAAATTGTAAGGGATTAGAGGCAAGAAGTTAAAAGATTCGAGGAGTCAGAGATTGCGACGACCGGGTAGTGTTGTCTCGCAATGACGGATTGTCAAAAAAGCAGGCGCGTTGGGTAAGTACACAGCGACAAGATTATTATTATTTTGTTTTTAAAATCCGACGCCTATTATTCGACTGCGACATTGCTGAAAAACGTTAGATGAAGCCGAGCGCAGTAGAAGCGGCAATGCTACTGTTTGAGGCGCAGCCGAGTTTAGCATTCGCCCTACGTAGCAAGGCTGAATCAACAGTTTTACGGCTAGAGCAAAGAATTATAGGCAAAAAGAAGACCCATCTTAATTATTTCTTTCAATTTTTCTTGGAAAAAAGAAATCCCTTATGAATTCTTTCAAAATACTTTCTTACCAGATAAGTATTTACCCCTATCCCTCCATCGGTTACGATTAGAACATGACTACTGAGCTCCTACTTGACCGCTACGAGATCATAGAGACGATCGGACGAGGCGGTTCCTCCGAAATCGTAAAAGCATTTGATAGCCGGATGGAGCGCGTCGTTGCCATCAAGACGATCCCGGCAAGTAAAAAGACCGCCCTTCGGGCGTTTCGAGAAGCAAAAACCGTCGCTCTTCTAAACCATCCAAACATCGTAACCCTTTATGAATTCGAGGAGACTGAAGATAACTACTATCTAATAATGGAATTTATCGATGGCCTAACTCTTGAGGATTACCTGATCGATAAAGGCCCCCTTGATCAGGAACTGGCGATCGCTATCGCTATCCAGGTGTGCGTGGCGCTGGAAAACGCCCACTCTAATGACGTCATCCATCGAGATATTAAACCGGCAAATCTTATGCTGCTGCCCGATGGACGAGTAAAAGTCATGGACTTTGGCGTCTCCCGGCTAAAAGGAAGACCGGTGACAAGAGAGGGAGAGATCAGCGGTACATTCTCATATATGTCTCCTGAGCAAGCAAAAGGCGAACTTGTAGATGAGAGAAGCGACGTCTGGTCGTTAGGCGTAGTTCTAAACGAGATGTTAACGGGAGCAAACCCCTTCGATGCCGAAACGCCGGCTGCCGCAGTGATGAAGATCGTCGGCCACGAGCCGAAAAACCCTAGTGCGGTCAATCCGGAGATCAATTCCAAAATATCGGCAGTCGTCTTAAAAGCTATCAGTAAATATCCTGAAAAACGATTCGACCTAGCAACCGATATTCGTTATAAGCTGGAAAGATATAGGGGATCCGGCAAATCGCCTAAGTCGATCCTGAAAACGGAGATGGCAAAGATCGCCCCGCTTGAAAAAATAGACCCTAATATCAGACCCATATCCTACTTTAAAGAAGGAATCTCTTCCTGGCTGGGCGCCTATGGTCAAGCCATGGGGCGCTTCACGCTTTTTGGGGGGCTAGCTACTTTTATCACCTGGATCGCAGTGACACAAAACATCTTATCAAATTTTTTACTGCTCGTATTGTGGGCTACCATATTCATTTTGGGAGCCATCTTTCCAAGGGCCGGTCTTGGTTTTTTTCTTCTAGCTCTTACACTAATTTCGGCTAGCATATCCATTATCCTGGCGATTACAATGGCTATAGCCTTAGGGGCTTATTGGCTTTTCTTCTCCAGGGTCAACGCTTTCGCGGGAGCCCTTGTCTTTACCGCACCGCTATTTACTTTGATCGGCATACCATTCGCGTTTCCTCTTGGTATCGGTCTTATTAGTAACGCCAGGATGGCTCTTCTCTTAGCCGCTCTTGGATACACGGCCAATCTCTTTTTTGAGATCACCTACGGCTTTGACCCGGTTCCAGTATTTTCAATAGCCAACAAAAATATATTCGCCCAAATACTCGGCCCTTTTGTCGTCTGGCAGATCAGTGCCTGGCTCATCGCGGCCCTGCTGGGAAGCCTGATAACTACCATCTTTAAAATGTCCGCTAAATATCTAGCCCTTATAGTATCGGCTGTTATTCTTTCGCTATCGTATTCGCTCGCGCCTAAGTACCTTCAAATAGTGGGCACGGATTCTCTGTCCATTATGCAACCGATGACTTTTTCTTTTATAATAGTGATGTTCATGCTTATCCTATTTGATCATTCGGATAATAAAAGCAATTTGATGATGCAAACAAAAAATGAACGGCCGGATAAAGATTAATTAAAAAGGAGCTGAGTTACGATATTTCAAGAGGTCGAGAAACGATTAGAAGATCTTTTTGAAGGCTTTTTTAATCGTCAGTTCCGCTCTGCCCTTCAACCGGTAGAGCTTGCGAAGAAACTATTAAAAGCGGTGGACAGAGAAAAGATAGTCAGCATAGATAATATCTATTTACCAAACGACCTCACCATCTTTATTTCAATTCAGGACTTCAACCACCTCGAGAAGGTGCTCTCGAAAATGACGCGTGAATTAGAAAATTATCTATTGGCATACGCGGATGAAAAAAATTACCGGTTCCCTTCGGACATATTGATAGTCATCGAAAAGAACAGAGATATAAAAGTAGGTGACCTAAGGATCGAGGCCAAACTTGACGAAGAGCATGTAAGAAAAGTTGAAGAACCTAAAAAAAATAGCCATACGGCGATCATCTCACCGGAAGAGGCGGCAGAGCTAGGCCTATATTCCAGCGGTGAAGAAGCCTTTTTACTACAAGTTGAAACAGGATCGAAATTTTCAATCGACCGTGACCTGGTAAAAATCGGAAGACTGGAAGACAACGATATAATCATTAACGACCCCAGCGTCTCAAGACATCATGCGGAGCTTTCGCGCGAGGGTCCCACGTATATAATTAGAGATCTGGGCAGCACAAACGGATCAAAGATAAATCAATCACCGATGCGAGAAGCGATACTGGAAGATGAAGACTGCATTACGCTAGGCAAGACCGACTTCATCTTTAGGAGCTAGACGATGATAGATCTTACAATCTTTCTATTAAAATATGCCTTTATAGGATTTATCTATCTCTTTATGCTGTGGCTGATCCTGTTGATCTCAAAAGATCTAAGAGTTAAACCGGCACAAATGGTGACCAAGCAAACAAAATATCCTAAAAAAAAGGCTGGACTGGTATTAGAGGAGGGTCCGGGAATCTTTTCCCCAAAGCATTTTTCAATAGGTAACGAAACTACTATCGGGCGGAGCCCGCGAAATAAGATCAAAATAGACGATGAAGCGGCATCTTATTTTCATGCCAAGATCTCCGCTGACAATGGTAATTTTCTACTCGAGGATATGGGCAGCACGAATGGTACATTTGTAAACGGTGAGATGGTCAAAGAGCCGCTGGCGCTGCAGTCAGGTTTTCAGGTCACGATCGGGCGCAGTAAATTCTTATTCACGGAGAAGTAGATGGCGAAACTTAGATACGCGGTAAAAAGTGATGTCGGCAAAAGCCGCGAACTAAACGAGGATAATTACCTGGTAAAAGATAATGTCTTTGCTGTAGCCGACGGCATGGGAGGTCACCAGGCTGGCGAAGTAGCAAGCGAGCTGGCGCTGCAAGCCTCAATAAAAAATCTACCGATCGATCATTCTATTCCAGATCAATTGAAGCGAGCTTTTAAAAAGGCTAACAGCCAAGTCCTAAGTCATGCCCGAAAAAATATGAACCAGTTCGGCATGGGAACAACACTTTCTATGACCATCATTGACGGTGACGACCTTTGGATAGGACACATAGGCGATAGTCGGGTGTATTTATATAGCGGAGGAAAACTCTCTCAACTGACAGATGACCATACGCTTGTGGCCCATCTTCTAAAAAACGGCGAGATAAGCGAAGAAGAGGCCCAGAATCACCCTAAGAAAAATGTGATCACAAAAGCTATCGGATCTCAACTAAAGGCCGAACCGGATATATTCTCGGTAAAAATAAGATCCGGCGATCAGGTCATCCTCTGTAGTGATGGTTTAACAGGCATGATAGACGATGAAGAGATAACCGCCGTTATTAAAAGCGGCGATCCGGATGAAGCCGTCGAAGAGCTCGTCGCCAGGGCAAACACAAAGGGCGGATTAGACAATATAACCGTGATTGTCGTGAGCATAGATTCGATCGGTGTTAAAAAGAAGAGATCGTTTCTTAGAGGTTGGGCGGTCAATACTTTTATCGGCGTCCTGCTGATCTCTGTACTCTTTTTTGGCGCCTCTTTTGGATTAAAAAGTGTCTATTTCCTTGGAGAGCACGATAACAAGGTCGCTATCTATCAAGGACTGCCGTTTAAAGTCGGAAACTATACCTTTTATGATCTAAGCGAAACGAGTGCTGTATCGATCGACAGACTGCCTGATTATTACCGAAAGAGAATGGACTCGGGGATTGTGGTCGGCGGCTTAGTTAAGGCAAAAACACTTTTAAGCGATATCGCGTCACTAGAATTCAAAGACTAACTATTTTCATACAAGGACCCTGATGGTATTTTCCAGCCGCAACAGAGAGCTTTTTGGCATCATATTTGTCTTTATTATATTGTTGATCGGTTTTGGAGAATTATCTTTAAGCAGAGAACGCTTCGTTGATATTTTCTCACTTGGCCTTCCGATAATTCTCGGTCTTTTCTTTTTAATGACCCATATGGCTGTCCGTTATCAATCAAAAAACGCTGACGCGACGCTGCTTCCGATCGCGTTTTTACTAACCGGTATTGGCATTCTTTTCATTTCTCGCATTGATCCCGAGTTCGCTTCCAAGCAACTGCTCTGGATCTCACTCGGACTGGCGATGCTGATCCTCACAATCAGATTTGTCGCCGATTATGAACGACTCGCGGAATATAAATATACCTTTGGTACCTTAGGAATAATCTTTTTACTTATACCGATCTTCCTGGGAAAGGAGATCGGCGGCGCCAAGTTATGGTTGCAGTTTGGCGGATACTCTTTTCAACCGGCTGAAATCGCGAAGATCTTTATCGTTATTTTTTTAGCCGCCTATTTAAGCGAAAAAAAAGACCTCCTGAATTCGGGGAAAAGAATGATCGGAAAACTTGAGCTTCCCGATACCCGTCATTTTGCTCCATTGATCTTTTTCTGGATCATCTCCCTACTGATCCTGATCTTCGAAAAAGACCTTGGTTCATCGCTACTCTTTTTCGGGGTTTTTTTGCTGATCGTCTATGTATCGACGGCTAATATTATTTTTACCCTTTCCGGGATGGCACTGTTTATTGTCGGAGCTACCGTCTCCTACCTCTCTTTTTCACATGTACAGACCAGGATAGATATCTGGATAAATTCTCTGCCCAACGATGTAAGCGGGAGCTCCTATCAGTTGGCCCAATCACTTTTCGCGCTATCAGCCGGAGGTATGTCCGGCACCGGCCTTGGCGGCGGACTCCTCGGGACACGGATTCACATGCCGGCGGTACTTACAGATTTTATATTTTCTTCCCTGGGTGAAGAACTTGGACTTGCCGGAACGGCGGCTATCGTCCTTATCTATTTCTACCTGCTTTTTAGGGGCTTAAAAATTGGAATATCTCAAAAAAATGAGTTCGGTCGACTGCTTAGTGTTGGACTTATATTTTTCCTGACTCTTCAAGCATTCATAATAATCGGCGGTGTCATAAAATTAATCCCGTTAACCGGAGTGACGTTGCCACTTATCAGCTACGGCGGCAGCTCCATTGTCGCCAACTTTATCTTGATCGGCATACTCATGTCCATGTCTAATAAAGCAGCTGCCGATGGATAGACAACTGCAAGTCATCTTCCGGATAATGTCTATAGTCGTGGTGATACTCATCTCCGCACTCGTCTTTCGTCAGGCGTTCTCAGCCGACCTAGCTGTCCACCCTGGGAATCAACGGGAACTTTTGAGCGAATACTCTATCAATAGAGGGTCGATCTTTACCGCTGACGGCAGAGTCATGGCGGAAAGTATCGCCGATGGTGACGTCTATAAACGAGAGTATCCGATGGAGAAAAAGGCGTCATCCGTTAGCGGATACTGGGACCCGGTGCGGGGTCGATCCGGCCTGGAGGCAAGTTATAACGAATGGCTGACCGGTAAGAAAAAATTCAGCAATATGGAGGATTGGTTTAGCGCCCTCGTAAATCAAAAGACGCGGGGAAATGACTTGACGCTGACGATAGACTCAAAATTGCAAAGCGCTGCCTGGGAAGCGCTTGGCGATAATAGGGGCGCGATAGTGGCAATGGACCCAAGGACCGGTGCTATAAAAGCGCTTGTCAGCAAGCCGTCTTATGATCCGAATTTAATAAGTGAGCTCTGGAAAGATATCTCCACCGATGAAAATAGTCCCCTACTAAACCGCGCCACACATGGTCTCTATCCTCCCGGCTCGACATTTAAGATCATAACCGTCGGCGCCGGTCTCTCTCTTGACATAGTGGAACCGGATACAAAATTTAAGAGCCCTAAAAAGTTATCCGTCGGCGGCGGCACTGTCGAGAACTATGCCGGTACGTCAAATCGAAGCCTGACTGTTGAGCAAGCTTTTACCCTCTCATCCAACACCATCTTCGCCCAGATAGGGCTGGATGTCGGCGCAAAAGGGCTTGTCAAAACCGCCCGAGACTTCGGCTTCGACCGAAAACTTGACTTCGATCTACCGACATCAATAAGTACCATCCCCGATCCGGAAACCATGGATAAGGTATTATTGGCCTGGACCGCCGTTGGACAGGGTGAGACGCTTGTAACTCCACTTCAGATGGGGCTCGTAGCTTCAGCGATCGCAAATGGCGGGAACATCCCCCAGCCTTACCTTGTCGAGGACATTAGGAACTATCAGGGCGGTATCGTCATGAAACATAAACCGAAAATAATAGGAAAAGCGCTTGACAGCAGGGTCGCCGAAGAAATAAGAAAGATGATGGTCAAAGTCGTAGAAAGCGGAACGGCTAAAAGTATCTGGACGCCGAATTTCGATATCGCCGGAAAGACCGGTTCGGCGGAGATATTCAAGGATCGACCGGCGCACGCCTGGTTTGTAGGTTTTGCCCCTGCTGATGATCCTAAGATAGCCGTTGTCGTAATAGTTGAAGAAAAAGGCCTTGGCGGAAAGATAGCCGCGCCCATAGCCAAAGATATATTCAGCGAAGCTCTATGACAAACCAGAGTAATCTTGAACCATGGCAATGGTATGTCTATTATAGTAAGTAGGTCGTATTCTGTTTTCAAAAAAAAGATGAGGTGTGTTCTTGCCTGTGGATATTAGAGTATTTGGTGATCGTTACGAAATAAATGAAAAGATAGGTAGCGGCGGAATGGCCGACGTTTACCGCGCTACCGATACTATTTTAAAGAGAACAGTAGCCATCAAGGTCCTCCACCCTCATTTTGCGAACGAAGAAGACTTCGTCGCCCGCTTTAAAAGAGAAGCCCAGGCGGTGGCTAATCTTAATCACCAAAATATCGTCAAAATCTTCGACTGGGGTGCCGAGGACTCCACCTATTATATTGTAATGGAATACCTTACCGGCAGAAGTTTAAAAGAGGTAATCGAAGAACAAGCGCCATTAGATGAAACATTGATCGTAGATATCGGACGACAAGTGCTTAGCGCGGTGGAAGCAGCGCACGATAGCGATCTTGTCCATCGCGATATAAAACCCCAAAATATAATAATCACCGAAAATGGCGACGTTAAAGTCATGGATTTTGGTATCGCCAGATCGTTATCTTCCACGATGACCCAGACAGGTTCAATAATGGGGACCGCTTTCTATCTTTCTCCGGAACAAGCGCAAGGCGCTGAGGTAAGCAATGCGTCAGACTTATACTCGGTCGGCATAGTCCTCTATCAGATGGCAACCAAAAAGGTGCCGTTCGATGGCGAGAGTCCAGTATCGATAGCCTTAAAACATGTACATGAAGCGCCTGTACCACCAAGACGGTTAAATCCTGATCTCTCACTTAACCTTCAGACGATAATCCTAAAAGCGATATCAAAAAATCCGAATGACAGATATGGAGACGCGGCGGCATTCATGGACGAGCTGGGAAAAGCCGCGGGCGAAGAGATCATTTTGCCGACAGCTGGGGGTGGAGAAGATACAATAATAATCCCTGCCGCCGCGGTCATAAGTAAAGATGACGATAGTAGTGCTGAGAAAGATAAGCTTACGAAGAAGCGGTCAAAGTGGTGGATACTTATTTCCGTCTTGATAGTGCTGGCGCTGATAGGCGCTGTAGTCGGATATTACATTTATTTAGATAGAACGACGACAACAATTCCAAAGATCACATCTCTTAGCGAGAAATCTGCCAAAAAGGATCTTAAAGAAAGCGGCCTAAAAATGAAGGTCGAAGACAGTGCCTTTGACGAGAGCGTACCGGCCGGACGGGTGATAAGTCAGGATCCGGATGCCGGGGAGAAAATAAGGACAGGCAAGACGGTAAGCGTAATACTCAGTCTCGGCGAAGAAAAGATTCGGGTACCAAAGCTAACCGGGATCACCTTGGACCAAGCTACATTCTTCCTTGCTAAAGCTGACCTGAATGTCGGCGAGATAACGAGAGAATATAGCGATCGGCTTGCCGCCGATACGGTAATCAGTCAAAACCCGCCGGCGGACGATAACGTTTCAAAGGGAACAAGCGTGGATCTTATGGTAAGTAAGGGGCCGAGACCCATCCGCGTCCCGGATGTCATTGGAAAGACGTCTTCTGAGGCTTCAGCCGATATAATAAAAGATCAATTAAAAGTCATTAAAAGCGAAGAATTCAGTGACTCGGTTGAAGAGGGTCGAGTCATAAGAATGAGCCCGCCCGCTGGTACTTCTATAGAAAAAGACGGCGAGGTAACCATCGTCGTCAGCAAAGGACCAGAGCTTATCACCATCCCGGATCTTGATGGCATGTCTGAAGCCGACGCCGAGGCTAAGCTGGAAAGTCGCGGTTTTGTCGTCCAGGTCAATGCCGGTGCTTCGGAAGTCGAAAACTATGGGAAGGTTGTCCAGCAGAGCCCGCAAGAGGGCGAAACAGCCAGAAAAGGTTCTACCGTAACTATCTGGGTCGGCGAAGACCTCACTTCCTGACCCGAAAAAAACTGAGTTACTGCGGGCCGCCATAATATCGATTGATTTTACGCACTCCCCTTTAGAATCTTTTTCTTCAAAAAGGGATCGATATAGCGCTGCTGTACTTTTTCCACAGAATGCCCCATCAAGACAATGGCGATATATTTCGGTTCATAAGGCGTAATCTTAGGATACATCCTTACCTCGAACGGAAGCTTATCTCCCTTTTTGTGGTTACAGGTTGAACAGGCAGTGGTAACATTTTCCCAAGTGTCTTCGCCGCCTTTGGAGACAGGCTTAACATGCTCTCTTGTCAGCCTCTCAATTTTTTTAAGATCGCTTTTATGTCGGCCGCAGTACTGACAAGTATGCTTATCGCGGGCGAAAAGTATAGTATTCGTTACAACGTTTCTAAAGCGCCTGGGTATGTGAACGTACCTTACGAGTCTTATTACCAACGGATAGGCGACAACTTGCTTTTCCGAACGAAACTTTTTCTCGACATGCTCTTCGATTATCTCGGCTTTTTCTTTTAAGATAAGGATTACCGCTCGCTTAACCGGAATAAAGCTTAGGGGTTCGGCGCTAGCATTTAAAATCAGTGTCTTCATTACGATTTACCGTTAAACTATCCTGTAGCGGATATTAGATGATCATTATTGCAAATCGGTTCATAAACCGTCAGTATATGGGTATAGACAACCCTACTGGGATCTATTTTAGTCCATTTGCTTAAAAGAACCAAGCTATCGAAGTTTAAGTTTTGATAATAACCGATTGCGTCGATAATAAAAGCGAATACTAATTATCATCATCCGGTAGCGGATATAAAGGCGGATTTTGGAAGAGAAAAAAAGCTCATTGCTTAAATCGATTGTGGACTTAATTGAGCTCCTGATAGCCTATTTAAGACAAGAATTAAAATCAGCGGTAGACGACAGTCTGACGCGGCCACTAAAAAGAGCCGGTAGGAAGGCCGGTCTTGCGATCGTGGCCGGGGTCTTGATGAGCATAGCCGGGGTCTTTATCGCTGTAGGACTTTTTCAGCTGCTGGCTGTATTGGTCGGCGCTACCTGGATCGCCTACTTGATCATTGGCGCCATATTGGTAATATTTGTAATAGTCATCATTCAAAAGTCAAAGGGTATCGATGGATGAGATAACCGGAAAAATCACAAGAGATGATATAGATAAAAAGATCGAAGAGATAGCAGGCCTTACCAAGGCCCGCCTTGATTCCAGCAAAACTGAGATAGCCGTCTTAGCCTTTGGATCCGTTTTATTGATTGCCGGCGGCTACTGGCTGGGTAAAAAGAGACGAATCGCTAGTTCGTCGCGGCAAGTGGAGTAAGAAGCTCTGTTAACTCCTCTTGATTCTTAAAACTTTTACTCTTACCGTCATCTATCAGATTGCCGACAAATTGCCCGCTTAACTCCAGGATGATTCCATCTACCATCTCTTCTGGAAAGACTTCTGTCTGCTCCAATTCGAGAGGTTCGTTTTGACCGCTTTCAACAGATAACTGATAGCCGGCGCTTATAAGCTCAAGCCCCTCTTCGATACTGAAAAAACGAATGGCCATCGGACGTGCGGTATTAAGACAAAACATGCCGCCGATCTCAGGAACATATCTGTCCTCAAGAGATGGGTCGTGAGCCAGCTCTCTTCGTTTTACCTCTTCAACATATTCCTTTTTAAAAAAATAGACCTCAAATACAACCATATCTCTTCCCTCTTAGACTCGTGTTATATTAACATAATCGTAAAGCTTGTTAAATAATCCATTATTTTGCTTGCACTTAAGCGCCCTATATATTAAAAAGATAGTAATGCCTAACGAATACCAACCTCAACAAAAGAGAAAGCGTCTCTGGCCAAGAGCGATATTTTTACTGGCGATCATTTCGGCCCTAGCGTTTCTATCCTTAGCCGGTGCCCTCAATAGATAGTCAACTTTAAGAACTTGTCGGCCTAGTCTGTCTTTATATAAACCTTTATCATCAGGTCATCTTTTACGATCTTAGGAATAATATCCAGACCTTCTGTGACCTGACCAAAGATCGTATATTGATCATCCAATGACGGTTGGGGAGCAAGACATATATAGAACTGGCTACCGGCGCTATTGATATTTTGCGACCTGGCCATCGCTACCGTTCCGGTCACGTGTTTTTTGTCATTAAACTCAGCGTCGATATTATATCCCGGACCACCCATGCCATTGCCCTGAGGATCCCCGCCCTGAATGACAAATCCGGGGACTATGCGGTGCCACTTAAGACCGTTATAGAACCCCTTATTCGTAAGTTTGACAAAATTTTCAACCGTTTTTGGAGCGACTTCAGGATACATCTCAAAGACAATATTTCCTTTATTAGTTTCTATGACAACTACCGGACCACTGCCAGCCGCTGCGTTCTGCTCTCCCGACGCCTGCTCATCGTTCTTTTGTTCTTCACCCTTATCTTCCACGTTTTCCTCCTCAATACTTGCCTCACTAGCTGATTCTTCCTTTACCTGCTCATCTCCTGAACCTGATATGTTGCAGCCGATAATCGCGACTGAAAGTAATACCAAAAAAATAAAAAAAATAGACCTTTTCAACATCAAGACCTCCACGTGTTAATTTTTAAAGCATGAATATTGTAAGGTGTAACGAGTTCATTGTAAATCAAAAAGTACTGTATCGACACATGACAAAGACCGATAGCTCCAAATTTACTTTCTTTATTTCCAGTCACTATTTTGATATCCTCTAACAAGACTACAGCCGTGTTTAGCAGGCAAAAGGATTAGTGTGGACGATCAAATAAAAGCTAGAAAAAGATACTCGACAACACTGATATTGATCGGTTTCTTAATACTTATCTATCCGCTTTCCACTGAAGCTCTGGGTTCTTATACTCAGTACCGTTTAAAGTCGAATTGGGAAAGAGAGTCAATCGCTCAACAAGAAATGAGTCTAAAGCTTGAGAGCCGTCAACGGGTAAACCTGGATAATGAGACTTTCTCCAACGAGAATGCCGTACTGACACAAGTAGCACCCTCAGGTGCCCGCTCAGTAAATAGAGAGTTTCCCTCGACGAAGATAATAATACCTAAAGTCGGAATCGATCAAGTAATCATCAAGGGTGTGGGGGTGGAGGAGCTAAAGAACGGCCCGGGTCACTATTCCGGTACGGCGCTGCCCGGGAAAAAGGGGAACGTAGGAATTGCCGGCCATAGGGTAACTTATACAAAACCTTTTAACCGAATCGATGAGCTAGTCGCCGGTGATGAGATCATTCTTGAAACTCTCAGCCATACATATACTTATAAGGTCGAGTTTTCCAAAGTTTTAGACCCAAGCGACGTATCGATGCTGAGACCGTCAAATAAGGCTGAGCTTACGCTTACGACTTGCACTCCGAAATATAGCGCTCGCCAGCGCTTGGATGTAAGGGCGATACTTGTAAAAAGTGTCCCCAGACAAAAAGATTCGATCATCAAGCGCCTGATCGCAAAAGTCGCTCCAACAAAAACCCGGGAAGAACCGCTAAATATTTATGAGCTAGCCATTGATGAAGCTAAGAAGAGATTAAAGACAGATCCAAACGACATCGATGCCCACATCCAGCTAGGCGCCGCTTATCAGGCCGAGAAACGACTTGACGACGCGATGGCTGAATATATGCTGGCAGCTAAGATCGATCCTAACCACTCTCTTCCTCAATATCGTATGGGTGTTCTATTTGAACAGCTTGAAAATTTTGATCTGGCTAAAAATAGTTACGCGGCAGCCGCGTCGATGGAGCCATCCAATGACGACGCCATTTTTCGACTTGGCGATCTTTTTATTAGACTTAAGGAGTATGAAAGCGCCGTACTCATCTTGAAGCAGGGCGTTGAGAGGTCTCCGCTCTCTGCCGATCTTCATTACTACTTGGCGCTGGCTTTTGAAAAATCCGGAGCCGACAGAAAAGCGATAGAGCACTTCGAGGAAGCGCTAAGGTTTGTCCCTGATTTTGACGAAGCAAAAGCAGGCTTAAAAAGAATATTGAAGTAGAGTCTGGAGAGAAGAACAGAAAGCAGAGAGCCGAGAGCAGATTTGAGGGGGTTAGGAGTAAGGCGTGAGGAGTTAGGAGGAAGAACAGAAAGCAGAGAGCCGAGAGCAGATTTGAGGGGGTTAGGAGTAACCACCTAAGGCGACAGACTTCCAAAAAAGATTTGCGGTTGTGGGAGATTCTTCGCTTGCGCCTCAGAACGACAATCAGTTTGACCCGCCTGGCCGGCCATCGGTTTCAGTATGAAGGATCTTTTCTTTTCCCTCCAGACTCCAGACTTAAAAGGTCATCTTGAACTGACCGGTTTTTCCGGTCACCCTTGAATATTGACTTAGGGGTGAAAGATCTTCTCTTTTTCCTCCAGACTCTAGACTTATCCCTCTTGACTTTCCTTGGTGTTTGCACCGACTGAAAGAGTCGTTGTCTGGCAATGACGGGTTGTGGAGAAATCAGAGGGCAGATAGCCGAAAGTAGATTTGAGTTCAAAAGTCTTGAATGCTTTTCTCTAGACTTTAGGCTAGAGACTCCAGATAAAGACTACTTTATCTATTTCTTACGTCTTAGGTAGACACCGGTTCCGATAAAAGAACTTCCGGCAACAATAAACTGCCACATCTCAATACCGGTCTGGGCCTGTTCGTTGGGTGTTGAAGTGTCGCCGCTCGTGGTGACTTGCGCCACCGGTGTAGTATTTGCGCCGATACTATAATTCGTTACCAGATAGTCGATGACAGCGCTTCTCTCTTCACCATTTAGCTGGGCTCCGCGGTCAATTTCTTGATCTACCAAGATCGTCCACTCGCCCGATGTCAAAGTCTGGCTCTTGATCCGCTCGTCACTATGGCAGGCAGTACACTTTCCGCTAACGACGACTTCCCCGTCTACCATGGCAAACGCAAAAGATGGCAACATTAAAATGAGGTACAATCCCAGAAATAAAAATGTCAGAAAAGCCGTACGCTTTCGCCGCATCAATACTCTTTCATCGCAAGATTAACAAAAGTCATTTTTTTAGCCCCTACAATTAGCTTAGGAGCTGTTGTCCAAGTCTATCAAAATACGCCGTCTTTCGCAACCATAACAAGACATGCGATTTATGGACTGACTGCTGCCCAAGCAAGCTCTTTTTTGGTACGTTTGTTATTTACCAAGAATTGATAAATAATAAATCAACGCTTACAAGGAGAGCAGTGAACCGCAATTTAAATTTAAGCGAAGCCGGACCTTTTGAGTCGGCAGCAGCTGAAAAGATCAGAGTATTATATAGTGACCTCGACGGCTCGATGCTCGGACCCGGCGGCAATTTTTTCCTGAGCGCTGAAAAAAAATCCACGCTACTGCCATCGATAAGTCTTTTGGCTCTTAAGGAAAAGGGTGTCGATATTACCCTGATCTCGGGAAGAAGCGTGGCACAGCTAAAAGAGTTGTCGAGAGTCTTGGGAATCGATAATTATATCGCCGAAGCCGGCTGCCAGATAGTACGCTCAGGGAAGAGTATCGGGCGGACATACGATTACAACCACGGCGATAGCCGGACCCTTCATGAAGCCATTACAGCAAGTGGCGCTCCAGCGCTTCTTCTGGAAGCCTTTAAGGGGAAGCTGGAATACCATACCCCATGGTCGGATAATCGAAGCTGTTCACATCTCTTCCGCGGAGAGATCGATCTAAGCATCGCCAACGACCGGCTTTTAAGATCGGGTTTCGAAAAGCTTAAACTGATAGATAATGGAGTAGTCCACCGAAAGGGTGACTTAATAGATGTAGGCGAGGTCCACTCGTATCATCTTCTTCCAATAGAGACAGATAAGGCGGCGGCTATAGCCATAGACGCTAAAGAGCGCGGTTTGGCCTTAGAAGAGCTGGCAGCCATAGGTGATTCACTTGCCGATATTTCGATGGCGAAAGTCGTAAGTATGTTTTTTCTGATCGACAATAATAACTACCGCGCGACTCTTGGCGCTGAAAAACTGGAAAATATCCTTCTAACAAAAAAGAAGATGGGTCTTGGCTGGGCGGAAGCGGCAAACTACATATGCGAACAAAAATGATGGCCTTTTCTCTTCTCGCTATAGAGAACCGAAGTTATTTTTACTTTGATGTTTTAATAGTAAAGTGAGCTTGGCTAAATTATTTTTTTTAGTAAATAGAGTAGACGCGTCTTTAAGCAGTCTCAAATAATCTAAAAGCTGTATAACTTCTAAAAATGGGTAGAGTCGTAAGCAGATGAGTAATAAATATAGTCAAGACATAGATGATGTATATCGATCTCTTGAGTCCAGCGTAAGCGGGCTCTCTTTTGATGAGGCCCAAGTAAGACTGGAGGACAAAGGCCCCAACGAACTTGTAGCCGCGGTCACTAAAACACCGTTCGGCATTTTCATCGACCAATTCAAAGATTTTATGATCGGCATTCTCGTCGCGGCGGCGATAATCTCAGGAATCGTTGGTGACATAAAAGATACGATCGCGATCGCCGTAATCATCATCTTAAATGCCGTTATCGGATTCGTTCAGGAATATCGAGCCGAAAAAGCAATGGAGGCGCTAAAAGATATGGCGGCTTTAAAGGCGACCGTCTTGCGAGATGGCAGCGAACTAGTGGTCAATTCAAAAGATCTTGTAGTCGGCGATGTCTTGTTTTTGGAAGCAGGTAAGATCGTTCCCGCCGATATTCGCCTTAGCGAAATATCAAACCTGACTATCAGTGAATCTATTTTGACCGGCGAATCACTGGCTGTAAATAAAAATACTTCTCCTCTTGGTGACGATCTTCCACTGGGCGATCAACTAAATATCGCTTTCAGCGGTACGACGGTGGTCACCGGAAGAGGCCGGGGAATCGTCTACGCTACCGGGATGAATACCGAGATCGGAAAGATAGCCGGCCTGGTACTTATGGATGACACGAAGACCCCTCTTCAAAAAAGACTGGCCGTATTTGGAAGGACTCTGGCCTTGATTGTCATCGCCATCAGCGTGATCCTGTTCGTCGTCGGGATCTTGCAAGGAGAAGACGCGACTCTGATGCTCCTTACCGCTGTCAGTCTGGCGGTAGCCGCTATCCCCGAGGCACTTCCGGCGGTAGTTACGATCTCTCTTGCTATGGGCGCTAAAAGGATGGTCGAACAAAAAGCACTTATAAGAAAGTTGCCGGCAGTGGAGACATTGGGATCGGTAACTTATATATGTTCTGACAAGACCGGTACGCTTACTCAAAACAAGATGAAAGTCGAAGAGTTATACGTCGATAAAAAGAGACTATATGTGAGCGGGTCGGGCTACCGGGTAGAGGGTGAGTTTAAAGATGATAGCGGCAAAACGTTCGACGCGTCAAAGCTGCCATCGTTTAAGCTGCTGCTTCAAGGTGCCACATTATGCAACGATGCCGTCTTGTCCCCAGGGGAAAATGAACCGGCGATCATCGGTGACCCGACTGAAGGCTCCCTCGTAGTGCTCGCGGAAAAAGGCGGCGTTAAAAGAGATGAGGAAAAAAGCTCGCTTCCCCGGACCGACGAAATACCTTTTGACTCAGACCGAAAAAAGATGACCACAGTTCACAAGATCGCGGACGGCACCTATATATCTTTTACCAAGGGCGCTTTTGATGTCCTTAGCCCCTCCATCTCAAAAAAATATACTGATGATGGACCATCTCCAATCGATGAAAAAGAGATTCAGGAGCTTATCGATACCAGCGAAAAAATGGCCTCCGACGGCCTGAGGACGCTTGCGATCTGCTGCCGCCTGTGGAAAGAATATCCAAAGATCGTCGAAGAAGAACTGGAAAGCGAACTTACCTTTCTGGGTCTCGTGGGGATAATGGATCCTCCAAGAGAAGAGGCGAAAAAAGCAGTAGAGCTTAGTAAAAGCGCCGGCGTTACGCCTGTCATGATAACCGGTGATCACCCGTCTACCGCCCGCGTCATCGCCGAGCGTCTGGGAATAATGACCAAGGACTCACTAGAGATGACCGGCCAAGAGTTGGAAGCTATCGACCTGGAAGACTTTGAAGACCGTGTCCAACGGACTTCGGTCTATGCCCGGGTCGCGCCCGAGCACAAGGTGAAGATCGTAAAGGCGCTTCAAGACCGGGGAGAGATCGTAGCGATGACCGGAGACGGCGTTAACGATGCTCCGGCTCTAAAGAGAGCGGACATTGGTATCGCTATGGGGATCACCGGCACTGATGTATCTAAAGAAGCCTCAGACATGATCCTGCTAGACGATAACTTCTCCACCATCGTTATCGCCTCAAAAGAGGGACGAAGGATATACGATAATATCAAGCGGTTCATCAAATATACGATGACATCAAATTCAGCTGAGATCCTGGTTATGTTTATGGCTCCCTTTCTCGGACTGCCTATTCCCCTTCTTCCCATCCATATCCTCTGGATCAATCTGGTGACCGACGGTCTACCGGGACTGGCTCTGGCGATAGAGCCTGTTGAAAAAGATGTTATGACAAAGCCTCCGAGGCGACCTAAAGAAAGTATTTTTTCGGGCGGGATGCCGACTCATATTATCTGGGTCGGACTCCTTATGGCAGGGGTCTCTCTATTTTCTCAAGCTTGGTTTTGGAATATAAATAAAGAAATTTGGCAGACGGCCATATTTACGGTTCTCTGTATCTCCCAGATGGGTCACGCGCTAGCGGTAAGATCTGAAAACGAATCCATTTTTAAACAGGGGTTTCTTACTAATAAGCCGCTTCTACTATCTGTCCTTCTAACACTCGGCCTGCAACTGGCGATCATCTATATAGCTCCATTTCAAAATCTCTTCAATACAGTGGCCCTTTCCCTAAATGAACTTATATTCGTCCTGGCTCTCTCCACCGTTGTCTTCTTCGCGGTCGAGATAGAGAAGACTGTTAAAAGGTTCGTAATTAATAAAAATTCGAATAGCGGATCTAGTGCGGTCGAGGTAGAGAGTTAAAAGTGAAAGAGTAAAACGATAGCAATAAAGAGAGTGCGGAAAGCAGATGATTTGGTCTAAATAAAAGATACTCTTAGTATCTTAGTAACTTAGTAACTTCGTCACTTCGAGACAACAATCCCTAAGTCGTCGCAATCTCCGATATCCTGGGTCCTGCTCAGAGCAAGATCTACAGCTACAGATACTCCTTACTCCTTACTTCGACCCCTCATCTGCTCTCTCTTTTACTCCTTACTCTCTCACTCCTTATCCCTTACTTCGTCTCCATCAAAATCTGCTCTCTGCTCTCGGCTCTCGGCTCTCTTTTTTACTCCTTACTCAAAAAAGGCGCTAACTTGACATCTTGCTTGTGCCGATGATAACATCACTGCGTTAATACTTTAATATGATAAAGCGTTAACGTAGTATAACGCAACCGATATGCTATGAGGAGACGATGAGACCTAAGATACCAAGAGGATTAAGAGATATCCTGCCCGTTGAAGCTCGGGAGAGAAGAGATATAGAGCGAACATTAAGAGAGCTGTTCTACCTCTGGGGGTACGGAGAGGTCATCAGTCCGACTTTTGAGTTTTATGAACAGCTGGCAACCGACGCCGGAGAATCGATCACCGGTGATATGCTGCGCTTCTTCGATCGAGACACGAATCTCTTGGCCCTTCGCCCCGAGATGACTATTCCGATAGCCCGGCTGGCGGCTATGAGGTTGAAAGCGATCAAAGGACCGCACCGCCTCTTTTATATAGCCAATGTTTTCAGAGAAGAGCTAGCCCAAATGGGACAGAGCCGCGAATTTTTTCAAGCGGGCATCGAGCTGATAGACGCGTCCGGTCCTCAAAGTGACGCCGAGGTCTTGGGATTACTTATAAGCAGCCTCGAGAAGACCGGCCTAAAAGATTTTCGCATCGGTGTCGGTCAGGTCGCTTTTCTAAGATCCGTCTTTAGCTCCTTTAATATTCCCAAAGCGCTCCAAAAAGAGATGGAATCGACGCTGGCCGCCAAAAATATCGTTGGCTTTAAGAATCTGCTGGCCAGATCGGAGCTTGGCAAAACTATCAAGGAGACGCTGGTCAACATCGTAACGCTTAGGGGCGGCCTGGATGCCCTCCGTAACGCCAGGGAACTTCCCTTAAACGAACCGTCCATGGCGACGCTCGAGGAACTTATCCAAACGATCGATCAGCTCCGCACGCTCGGGCTTGAAGAGCGGATTTTAATAGACCTAGGAATTGTAAGAGATTTCGACTACTACACCGGGGTCATATTTGAAGCCTACTGCCCACAGCTGGGATCACCTCTTGGGGGCGGCGGGAGATACGATAATCTTCTAAAGGATTTTGATTATCCGGTCTCGGCCGCCGGTTTCGCGTTCGGGATTGATAGACTTCATATCGCCCTCAGCGTTCAAAATAAGGACGTAATAGAAGACGGCAAAAAAATTCTTGTCTATTCAAACGATCACAGTAAAGCGATGATAAAAGCCGAGTCGCTTCGAAGAGACGGACAAGCGGCTGAGGTCGCCTTGATGAAAATGGATAGCGAAACACTAAAAAAATACGCGACAGATAGAGGTTTCGAGGAAGTAATCGAGGTAAAAGATGATGCTTAGATCCGGAAATAAGCTGAGGATCGCTTTATCCAAGGGGTCTCTTTTAGTCAAGAGCTTAGAGATACTAGATGATTGCGGTTACGATATCGCTCCCATAAAAGTCGAAAGCAGACAACTCTACTTCTTTGACGGCGATGTCGAGTTCATCGTCGCCCGCGCCGCCGATGTTCCGACTTATGTTATGTACGGCGCGGCCGACCTAGGATTTGTCGGAAAAGATGTCCTTATGGAAGGGGCGTACGATCTCTTTGAATTACTTGACCTTGGTTACGGACGGTGCAAATTCGTGGTCGCCGGTCCAAAGGAAAAAAGAAGCTCTATGGACGAAGACTATCGCCGGCTCGGTCAACTTAGAGTGGCGACAAAGTTTCCGCGTGTCGCTTCAGAGTATTTTGAAAAAAAAGGCATCCAGGTAGAGCTGATCAAATTATATGGCTCTCTTGAGATAGCGCCCCTAGTCGGACTCTCTGACATGATAGTCGATCTTATGTCCACAGGGAGAACCCTTGAAGAAAACAACCTAAAAGTCATTGACGAGATCGAGTCCATCAGCTGCCGGCTGATTGCCAACTATGTAAGCGATAAATTAAAATCTAAAGAGATCGAAGAAATAGTATCTAAAATAGAAAAAAGTATCTCTAAGGCAACTTAAGGCATACTGACTATTTAGAGAGTCTGTATGGGAGTGAAGATGAAGATAGAAAGATTAAATAATGATAATATCGATAAGTTTCTAAATAAGAGCTCTTTAGGCACGCCTGAACAACTGGGAGACGTCGCTCGGATCGTCGAAAAAGTCCGTGACGCCGGAAATAAAGCTCTGATCGATCTCACGAAGCGTTTCGACGGCGTCACATTAAAGGCTGAAGACATTCGAGTACCCACTGAAGTGTTGGCGAAAGCCCAGACGTTGATACCAGCCGAGATCAACTCGGCATTAAAACTAGCAGCCGAGAGGATTACCGCCTACCACGAGAGACAGAAAACGAACTCGTGGTCATTTAAGGATAATGGCGCGACTCTGGGACTTAGGATCACCCCGCTTAAAAGAGTCGGTGTCTATGTTCCCGGAGGCAGGGCCAACTATCCGTCTTCCGTGCTTATGAATGTGATCCCGGCAATTGTAGCCGGGGTAAGTGAGATAGCTATCTGTTGTCCTCCGGGTAAAGACGGGGAGATAAGC
>SDBV01002890.1_pt1 | contig 25591 bp, 13 predicted proteins | sample 2277081 | NCBI WGS metagenome assembly SDBV01 (sample SAMN10402039, study PRJNA504765) | marine sediment metagenome | isolation source: marine sediment core GS10_PC15, 223 cmbsf | place: Arctic Ocean: Southern Knipovich Ridge | collected 2010 | reverse complement strand
GAGTGTGTTGACGCCGCTGCCGGTGAAGTCGAAATCGATCCCTTCGGTGAATTGCACCCCGGCCAGATTGATCGGCAAGCTACCCGTGTTCAACAGTTCGACGAACTCGAACTCGTTGTTGTCCATGAAACCGGCATCCCATTCGTCGGTAGTCGGTTCGACCGGGTTGTAGTTGATTTCGGTGATACGCAGTCCGCCGGTCGGCGGCACAATGGGTGAGCCGGCGATGAATTGCACCGGCGTGGACCAGTGACTCCAGCGGCCGGTGTTATCTTGCATGCGGACGCGCGCCCGATAGGCATGGCCCACCTCGAGCGAATCGGCCGGGACGGTCGCCTGGTCGCCGAAGCTGGTCAGTTCGCCGCTTTCCCAGGTAGCATTGATCTCATAGATCTTCGGCGCGGCCGGATCGTAGCTTGCCGCATCGGGATCGGATATTTCACCAACGCGCCACTCCATGGCCCCGAACGTACCGGCACCTTGCGGGTCGTCGAAAGAGGTTGTTTCGAAGATCAAGTCATCAACGGGAAGTGTGATCGTGATCACCGGGAGCGAAGCCTCGATTTCGAGATCGAAGCTGATGTCGGAACTGGTGGAGTAGGCTTGATGGATTTCGACGGCCAGCACATTCGAGCCGTCGGCCAACAGTGCCGGATCGACGGCGAACTCGTAGAAAGTGTCCTCTGCGCCACCAACAACACCCGCGGAGGCGGTGGTCTGATAGTCGATTCCGCCGGCGGGCATGTTCGAGCGGTCGAGTTCCTGACCGTTGAGATAAAACACGGCCCCGTCGTCTCGCAACAGTCGCAGCGTCACGCCGGAGTAGCGTGAGGGGTTGTCCACGTTGAACTGGTGGCGGAAGTAGGTGGTAATGTGTTTGTTGTTTGCGTCACCGCCGTAATCGACCACGGTGGCTTCATCACCGTCGCCGTAGCCGAGTTGTGCCGGTCCCTGAGCCCAAGCGGCATCATCAAAAGCGGGCTCGCGCCAGGCGGTGTTCTGATCCGAACCGTTGTCGAGATATCGCCAGATGGCACCTTGGGAGATCAGCGTTTCCGAGGTGATCGGCGCGCCGAGAGTGGTGATCGTGGGTGTGTCGGGGATGGCCCCGTCGGCGACCTCGCTTTCGAGGAAGTTGGCGCCATAGTTGGGCGGGTCGCTTCCGCCGTCAGGCGGCGGTGTGGTGAAATCCTTGACCCATTGCACCATACCCTCGTGGTCGGCCGAGACCAAGGTCCTTACGATGGTTCCGCCCTGGGTCGCTTGGCTGGCGGGGTTCTTATAGAACGTGCCGCGATGGGACCCGGAACTCTTCGAGTTGTAGTTCCACATGAACTGGTCGACGTCGGCGAAGGTCAACGGCTCGCCCGGTGGGTTGACGAACGAGGCCAGTTCGTCGAACAGTTGAGCGATTTGGTCCTCGCTTGCCAGCAGATCCTGGATCTCTCGCCCGCGGTTCTTGTAGCCGATGGAGAACTGCGAGTGATTGAGCACGTTTTGGATATTCAGCACGCCCGACCAATGGGTCGAGGAGATGTAGAGCATGTCCATATCCCAGGGCATGACCGACCAGAGGTCCGTTTCGGGATTATGGTAGGTGTAGCTGTTCCAGCCTTCGCGGAGATCCATGTTGTTGACGATCCGATTGATCGCGCGAAAGGAAAAGTATCCTTCCAGGTCCAAGTTGTCTTCCCACCACTGGACCGTGTTGACCTGGTTATATCCGGCTTGAAAGGCGGACAGATCGGAATTGTTGCTCGGCTGGGTGGGTCCCTGGTTCTTCTTGTCGCCACCGCCCCATTCCATTTTGTAGACGTTTCCGTCGGGTAGATCGTGCTGGTCGAGGAATCGCCCGTCGGGCTGTTCGATGGTCAAGTAGAGTCCCCACAGATCGCCCTCGTATTGATCGCTCGGGTGGGCTTCCTGGACATCATCGATGACGCGGAAGTGGACGTAATTGGTGTTCGAGCTGGGTACTCCGGCCAGATCGTACAGCTTATGGGCGCCCGCCTCGCCGATACCTGCCATGCCTCGATTGACAAACATCCAGGGCGTGGCCACGGCCGAGAAGTTCATCCTGGTCCACTTGGCCTTGTACGGTTGCCCGTAGTTGTCGCGAGCCTGGAAGTCGTGGCCTCGGGTGAAGTGGAACTTCCACTTGTTCTTGCCCGAGTAGTAAGTGGAAAACTCGCCGCGAACGTGATACTCGACATGGTCGTAGACCTCTCCGTCGTAGACCAGCGTGCCGTTGAAGCGGGCTTCTTCATAGGCGCCGACGTATTGGCTGTTGAAGACGTCGCCCGCGTCGGCAATCAGGTGATAGGCGGGTACGGAGTCCATCACGTCGGAACTGAAGGTCTCCGGAGAGGTCACGCCGGGTCGATTGGCTCCGGTCCACTCCGGGATGCCGTCGTAGACGAAGTAGGCGAAGTTCGGTTGAGGGTCGTCGAGATACGGCCCGCGAACCGAGGCCCCCAAGGTGTCCTCGGTCGTAATTCGGTAACGCACCATTCGGCGATGCTGCTGGATCGCGCCGGGCAGCTCGACCGCATAATAGTCGTCTCCGGCGATCCCATCCCCATTGATGCCGTCGTCGTGCATGGGCACGGTGGTCCAGTAGGCCGGATCTTCGAACTGCCAATCATCCAACGCGATATAGCTGCCCGGATCGACCAACTGATAGGCCAAATCGACGCTGGCCACGCCTTGCGGATCGGTGACCTTGACGGTGATGGTTACGACTTGGTCACTGGTCGGCTGGTTGGGATAGTGGCTGACTTGTCGCATTTGCGGGGCGGCATTTTCGTCCGTGGTGGAGTTTTCCGCGCCGGGCGTGGGGGCCCCGTCGCTGGCACGCCAGTTGCCTCCCAGATCGTTCGCCCATACGGGATTGATCAATTCGATCGAGTTCCCCGGCTCATCACCGACGGTCGGCCAGGGGAAGCCCAGCTTGTAGTCGACCCGATCGTGCTCGAACCCACGGGGATCGCTCAACACGATGGTTTCGCCCTCACGGGCCAATCGCCCGACGTAAGGTCCCAGCGACGTGACCTGAAACTTGCTCTGCAGGGCCGCCGGATCTTGCGAGACGATCAGGTATTCACCCGGGGCCAGTTCGGTTCCGTTCGGAAAGGTGAAGTCGACGCCTTTCGAGAAATGCCAGCCCCACAGATCGGCCGTCTCGGCGCCGATATTCAACAGTTCGATGAACTCGACCGGTTCAGTCTTGTCATTCGGGTCGTAATGGATCTCGTTGATCACGACCATGGCCGAAGTATTGATCGCACCCGGCGTGGGGTGGACGAAGAAGTGTAGCAGGCCGTCTGCATCGACGAGCGTGGCCAACTCGGGTAGCACCAGAAAGTCGGCATCGTTCTTGCTCGCGTTGAGTCCGTGAACGGCCAGGATGTTCGTGCCGAGGCGCAACGACGAGAGCTCGCCGGAGAGATTAAAGGTCTCCCATAGCAGTGACTCGGCGTAGGTCCGGTCTTGTGTAGCCGTGGAGTTCCACCCGGGCGTACCCGACGCATTGCTTCGGGCCACTTCCTGCCCGTTGATGTAGGCCACGAAGCCGTCGTTGTACTTCATCCGCAACTGCAACGCTTCGACCGCGTTAAGATCGACGATATCGAAGCGAAGTCGCGTCCACAGCGACGCGTTGACTCCGTGCATGGCGCTGTCCACGTCGGTGCGCATGGCGCCGCCGAAGTCATCCGGTTGGTTGGTGAATCCGATGCCGGTGCGCGGGGCGGCTTCGCCCGACTCGAAGGGTAAGATCAGGTTCTCGTTCTGGACGCCCTCGGAAACAGCTTGCATCCAGGTCCAATCCGAGGCGTTGTTCTGGTCGATGATTCCGATGCGCTGGATGGCATCCGAGGTGGCGCCGGCGGTCGAGACGGAAGGTCCGCTCCAGGCTTCGTCGATCGTGAGGTTCGTGAACGGGCCGACCGTGATGTTGAAAGTCGCCATGTCGTTGGCATCGTAGCCCCAGATCACGAAGTCGACGATCGTCCCGAGATCGTCCAGGATCATCACCCAGCCGTGATCGTGGACTTTCCAATAGATGTCGTCGCCGTCTACGTCGGGCCGATCGATCAACTCACCGGGGGCCATCGAGGTGACGGGAAAGTCCCAGTGCGGAGTGTGAACGTCGTTGATCTGATAAGCCCCGGCGCTGTTCGCCACGACCTTCCAACCGGTCGTGTTGACGTCGTCGTCGGAGACGTTTTGGATTTCGAAAAAGTCGGGCGTGCCGGTGCCGGCTTCGGTGATCACAATCGTGGGAGCTTGAAAGTAGCCGTTCCACTCGGAATCGTCGAACATGGGATCCGTCCAACCGGTTCCCAGGCCGGCCTCGGCAGCGGTCGGAACGAGATAGGTCAGCTTGGCCGCCTCCTGGACGACCGTGTTCATGTCCTGAACCAGCCCGTATGAAACGTCCGTATACTGCTGCGGATACTCGAAGCCGTGCGTGTACGTCACGGTCACGCCGTCCGACTCGACCAGCCCCACATATTCACCGCCGGCGGCCAGCCGGAAATTGGTGTGCAGCGGCAAGGCCGGGTCGTTGCGGTTCTTGCCCGAGGCAAACACCGGCAAGTATTCCCCCGACGGCAAGGTCATAGCAGGAAACGGCCACTGCGTCAAATCGCCCTCGTCGTCGGTCAGGTACCAGCCATCCAGATCGATCGACTGGCTGGTGGGGTTGTAGATTTCGAGCCAATCGGAGAAGTCGCCGTCTTCATCGGCCAGCGTGGTTAGGTTGTCGGCCATCAACTCCGAAATGACCGGTCCGGTGGCCAACAGATGACGCGGTTCCAACGTCTCCAGCCGCATATCGCGGCGTCTGGCAGTGGACTGCCTTGACTGGCGACGCGAGGTCTTCTTTTTCGCACGGCCGGAAGTTGCCAATCTCCACAAGTTCTTCATCACGACTCCAAGTAATCCATTGACCGTCGAAAGACAAGAGACGAGGGCACCCCCCGTAAGGGTGCAACGCGCGCGGCATTACCACGATACTAACCATAATAACCGATATAAGCCGATTTCACAACCAATTTGGCGTTTCGGTACGGTTGTAGTGTGGTGTTCTCCGACTTCTTATAGTCCTTTTAGGTGTAAAGAAGCGGCATGGATGCCCTCAGGCAGCGTCATAGCGTTGTAAAGACTCGCCGGACCACCACAGCGAGGAGTAGGGATTTCCCAATCTGACATTGCCGCCGCTGCAAGAGTTCAGTAAGCTCCGCGTCCCTTTCTCGCTTTTTTCGTACAAGGAGGTAACTATGGAGACAAGGAAGTCCTTTCTGCAGCCTAAGTCGGCGACGAAGGCAACTGCGCCACGTTCAAAGCAAACTCGCCGCCTATCCGTAGAGAACCTCGAAGACCGGCTGCTGCTTTATGCGCTGAGTGGAAGCCAGTGGACGGATACGAATATCTCATTCAGCTACGTACCCGACGGGACCGATGCCGATGGGTACTCGACCGATCTGTTTGCCGAATTGAATGCGGTTGCGCCGACCGAGACGTGGCAGCGGGAATTCGCCCGGGCGGTGCAAACCTGGGCGGAAGTAGCCGACGTGAACTTCCATAGCGTTGCTGACGATGGTTCGCCCATACCAACCATCGGCCTAACCCAGGCCGATCCCCGGTTCGGCGACATCCGGCTGCTGGCCCGTTCCTCGGGCGGCTTGGCCTCTGCAAGCTCCCCACCATCACAGTCTTTTGGCTACACGGATCCAGGCGACATCCTGCTGAACTCGGACGAGTCGTTTTCTATCGGCGGCTACCCGGACCTGTATTCCGTGATGCTGCACGAAAGCGGCCACTCATTGGGCTTGCGTCACAGCACCTCGGGAACGGTGATGTATGGCGCACTGATCGGCACTTACTCGGGTTTGACGGCGGATGACATCGCAGGAATCCGAGCGATCTACGGCTCGCGCGAACAGGACGCCTATGATGCGGCCGCGTCGAACAACTCGATTTCTTCGGCTACTTCGGTGACCCTGGCCACCTCGGGCCAAGTGTCGCTGGGCGCCGATCTGACCGGCCGGGCTGACGTGGACTATTTCGAATTGACGGCGCCGGATGCTTTCGACGGCACATTTTTCGTTTCTGTGGATGCCCGTGGTCTGAGCCTGTTGGCCCCCATGGTTTCTGTCTACGACGGGCAAGGAAGCTTACTGGCCACGGCCAGCGCCGGCACTGCCTACGGCGACGTGGCCACGGTGAGTTTGGCCGGGTTAGTCGCAGGGCAAACCTACGTCATCATGGCCGATGGGGCTACGGACGACGTGTTCGGTGCGGGAACCTATCAACTCGACGTTCAGTTTGGCGGCACGGTCCCGCCACCTCCGGGAATCTCCGTGAGCCCAACCGCCAATCTAGTCACCTCGGAAAGCGGCGACACGGCCGACTTCCAGGTCGTGCTGGCGTCACAGCCGACCGACGACGTAAGTATCGCGATCGCGTCGAACAATACGAACGAGGGCGAGGTCTCGGCAACGAGCCTCACGTTCACTTCCTCGAACTGGAACACGCCCCAGACGGTTACCATCACGGGTACCGACGACACGGAGCAGGACGGGGACGTCCACTATACAATCGTTACCGGCGCGGCGGTCAGCGGCGACGCCCTATACGACGGTCTGAATCCGGCCGATGTGTCGGTGACCAACCTCGACGACGACTCTCCACCGCCCGTACCTGGCTTGGAACCGGACCGCTTCGAAACCAACGACAGCTTGGCCACGGCCACCGACTTCGGCGTCATCAACGGCACAAGTGAAACAGGGCTGACGATCCACAGTTCGTCCGATCATGACTTCTTCAGCTTCGTTGCCCGCAAGAAGGGCACCTTTGAGATCGCCACTCAGTTCGCTCATACCGACGGCGACCTCGATTTGACCGTGTACGATGCGTCGGGCAATGTGCTGGGTAGTTCCACAACGAGCAGTGACGACGAATCGGTGAGCTTGTCGCTAAGCGGTCGGCAACGTTACTACGTCGAAGTTCACAGTCCGGCCGGCGATACGAACAGTTACGACTTCTCGATTGTCAAAGTCGGCGGCGGCGGTGGCAGTGGCGGGGGTGGTGGCAACGGCAACGGCAACGGCAAGGGGAACGGTAAGCCGAGCGGCAAGAGTGCGGCTCTCTATCTAGTTGGAGCGGGGGAGAACCTGCTTAGCGATCAACACGGTTCGGCAATGGAGTTTGTCCGGGATATTGTCCTAGCCGGGCAAAAGGAGAGCGGCCCGGCGGAAGATGAGTCGCTGATGGCTCTTGACGCCGTGCTAGCCGATCTGGGCTGGGTTCCTTGAGAACTGGGCTCCTTGAGAACTGGCCCGAGCCGACTATTCCAACATCCCCAAGGCCAACATATCCAGCGTCGTCTCTTCTTTGCTGTCGTCCTCCGCGATACTGAAGTCCGAGGCGGACAGGCTTGCGAAGAGGGCATCCGCCGCTTCCAATGCCGCGGCCGCTTCGAGCTGCCCGAACAGATCCAGCAGTTGCTCGGTGAGTTGCAGAATCTTCTGATCCCTCAGTTTCGGGTTGTCGAATTGGTCGAGCGTCTTGTCAATATCGCGTTGAATCAACGTGATCTCCGACGTCAACCGCTTGAGCTCCGGGTGGGATTGATGGTTCCCGAACGTTAGAGTGTGCGCGCCAAGTGTATCGAGGACCACGACCGGATCGTCCGCGGTGCCGTTCTGATCTTCGTCCAGTACGGTAACCACGATTTCAGCCGTGTCGTAGATGCCGGGTTCACCCTTCTCGGGACCGCCGTCGGTGAAGATGAACGCCACCGTGGCGTCCGCGTTCCGATAGCGCTCACCACCAAAGTTACCACTGAAACGGCCTACTCCTTCACCGATGAACGTATCAATCGGCGCGGTCGGCGGCGCTTGGACTGGTGCGTCGTCGGTGCAGATGGCGCTGGTCAGTGTCTCCAGGTGGAAGCGACTACTGGGTTTACCCCAATTGATCTCCAGGCGGTTGTTGATCTCCTCGGTGGGCTCGGCGCAATGGAGTTGGAATCCATGTGTAACGCGAACGTCTTTGGCAGGGACAGCGCCTTCGGGGAGGAAGATGCTTCCCCCGCCAGTCATGCGACCCTCTCCGACGGGAAGCCGGACCTGGAAAGCCTCATCTTCCGTGGCCGCCACGTCGTTAGGAAATCCCTCCGGGTGATAGAGTACGGACACCACGTTCAACCCGTCGGGAAAATCACTCGGCTGAGTGACGTAGTCGACCAAGAAGAAGCCGGTCTCGCCAAAACTGAGCCGGTCCAAGCCGGCCGCCGTGGCCAAGTCCCACACTTTGCCCCCGTCGGGTAACTGGGGATCCACCAGGGCATCGATGATGCCGTTCACCGCGTCAAAGACCAAGTCAGGCGTGTTGCCGTTCGGGTCATCCAACTCGGGCGTATTGAGATCGCCATCGCTGAGGTTGGTGATTTCAATTTTGAAAGTGATCGTGTCGCCCGCGATCAGAGGATCCGGAGGATTCTCTAGAGTTTTCCGCACCGTCACACCCGGCCGGAACAGGTCCACCGTGTGGGTCAGGACGCTATCGGCATCCGGCGCCAGCGTGGCCGAAAAACCGTCCACGTCGAACGAGGCCGTGACCGTGTTCACCAGCGGATCGGCGTCGGTGCCCAGCACAATACGCGTGGCACTGATCACCCAAACTTCGCCGATCCCCAGGATACTGTCGTCGTTGGTGTCTCCGGTAATGTCCGTTACGAAGGTGTTGGCAGGATCCAGCAGGTCGCCAAGCAGGTCATCTTCGATCGAGGGATTCACCAGGTCCGGGCTGTCGCCTGAACTGGTATTGGTGACCGTAATCGTATAACTGGCCGGGTCGGTTGCCTTGGAAATCGCATCGCCGGTCTTGTCGACTCGGAAACCGGGATCGATTATTTCCACTTCGAAACTGTCGTCGTCCGTGATGTCGTTGGGGAAGCCCGCCGGGTTCGAGTGGACTGTCACTGTATTGATCAAGGGGGTGAAATCGGTCGCCAGCACCGTGCGGGCGGCCGTGTAGGTCCAAATTTCCCCCTTATCGAGTTCGCTGTCTCCATCCGTGTCGCCGTCGACGAAGGTCGGGCTGAAGTCGTCGCCGGGAACGCCCGGCGTGCCGTTGTCGTCGGTCACCACGACGTTCGCCAGGGCCGGGCTGTCGTCCGACCCGGTGTTCTCGACCTCGAAGCTGTAAGTGATCGTATCACCCACGAACGCCATCGTTCGGTCGCCGGTCTTGGTGATCGTGATTTCCGGCTGGAACAAGTTCAGCGAGTGGCTGTCATCGCGAATGAACGAGATACCATTGTCGTTGATTTCGTAGGTCGCCGTCACAATGTTGATCAACGGATCGGGATCGTCCGACAGCACCGTGTAAGACACCTGGAAACTCCCCGATTCGCCCGGTGAAAGCGTGAGCAACTCGGGGGCTTGGCTTGCCAGATCGTCGGCCAAATTTCCCAGCACGTTGTCGGTCAAGCTGACCAGATCCAGATCCGGGCTGTCCGACTCACCGGTGTGGGTGAGCGTGAAGGTGTAAGTCACGTCATCACCGATCTTCGACAGATCATCGCCGGTCTTCTCGATGGTGAAGTTGGGCGCCGCTTCGATGGCTTTCGTCTGGATTTGGTTATCCTGGCTACCCAGCGATGCCTCGTCGAGTTCATGGAGGAAGACGTGGTACGGCCCGCCGTTGATGCTGCCCGCACCCTTCCTCACACCGTAACCAACGCCGGTCAACAAGAAGTCTTGTCCCTGCGCGAGGTGCCCGGCGAATTCGATCAGAACATCTGTCGAAGCGGATTCCCATGTCAGACTATACGTGGCGTTCATGTTCGTGCCCGCGTAGCCGTCGAAAGAAATCGACGCCGAGGTGATCGGTTGGTCCCCGTAGAGCCTTAGCGTTCGGTCGCCGAAGAAGCTCTCGTAGGCGCTGATTCTCGAATTGACACTATCGCCGAGGATCAGGCCGCCGGGACCATCCATATCGTCAGGCAGGCTCACGTCGAAGATATTCGCTCCGGCGTGCAGTGCCGTGCAGGTTGCCTGGAAGTCCGCTGGCGACGAGGGTCCCGGATCGCACGCGTGGTCTTCCACCTCGGTCGCGTCCAGGCTGCCCGGAGCGATCACGTCGGCCGCTGCGACCGCCTGATCCCATGAACTCAAGAAATCGTAGGCGTGTGCACGCTGCTTCTTGGCCTGATGACTGAAGGTCATGGTATGCATATCGTCCGACGTGTCCCCGATGCCCAGCAGGCCGACCCGTTGCAGCGTCGAGACGCCTTCGAAGTATTCGGAATTGTTCGGGTTCAGGATCCCGTTGATCCAGCTCGGCACGCCCAGCGTGGGATCCTCGTTGGCGGCCTGCGTGAAATCCACAACGTCCGCTCCCGCGATGTGGGAAAGGACTATTCGGGGTTCCAGGGCCTCCAGGCACAGGCAGGGACGCCGGCGAGGAGCTTTCCGCTTTCGTCCGCTGGAATTGCCCAGTAGACCTGAGAATCGAGACGCACGGCGACGGGAAGTTGAGGTTTTCACGGCGGGATCTCCCTCGAAGAGTGTTCGGAATGGGCCGAATTATACGCTGACAGTCCATTGAAACACTTCACAGAGGTACGCCCTTACCTCTCCGGAATATCCATGTCCTAAGTGTTTTCACTATAAGCTGAGTTTTCGCTACAGGCTGGACATCCACTATCTTTATTCGTTTGGCGCAAGAAGAGGGGGCGGAAAAACAGCGGATTTTCTTCAAACAGACTGAAACAAGGAGGGGCCTGCCCTCATCCCTTCAGATCGATCCTCAAGTGCGCCAACAGCTTGCGCCGACGCCGCTTCACAGCGTCGTAAGAAATGCCGAGTTCCTCGGCGATGGCCCGAAGTCGTACACCCTGGGCTAGTAAGCCGCCTAGTTGACGCATCGGATCATCGAGTTGCGTCAAGGCACCATGAAGCTGGGCGATCGACTCGCGCCGCGCGGCGCAGGTTGCCGGATCGTCCGCGTTTGCGGGGCTCACGAAATGGTCGCGGCCGCCGGCTGTGACACGAAAACGGCTCCCGTTTGTTTGGATGGCATGGGCGTACAATCGGCCCTCTTGAGCCTTCGATCGCCCAACGCTTCGCAAAAAATCTGTCAGACGGGCAATCACCACGCGGCGGAGAAACGAGCGAAAACGACACCCGTCGGGTTGGTCGCCAAACTCCGAATTGTAGCGGCCGATCGCCTCCATGACCCAGAACACGGCCTCCTGTTGGGCATCATCCACGTCGGATTGCGGCAGCCACCAGCGCGAAAGTCGACGAGCCACAAGTTCCCTGGTCGGACCGAGATACCGCAAGATCAGTTCGTCCCGCGCCGATAGGCAGCCATCGACTCTGGCCGCCAGGACGAGGACCTCATCCTCCCACTGCGATAGACCTGCAGTACAATGTGCCTGTACCAAGGCAAAACCTCCCCTAACACCAGCGAAGCCGAGTATTCCAAGTTGTCGTAAAGGAGAGCGCAACCCACTCGTCACACAAAGCGGATTGCAACTTTGATCGTTTCAGCTAATACTATCCTCCAGGGCCCCCAAAACGAAGGATTATCCATCAGTTTATGCGATTTACGGGTAGGTGAATGCCCCAGGGGGCATGATGCCCTCCTCGCTTTGATGCTTGCTTCACGATATATAACTGAGCGTGTCCGGGAATTCGAGTCTGTAGGAGGCGACTCCTGTCGCCGATTCTTGTGCTGCTTGCGGGGCTCCCGGATCGAAAACCTCTCCGGCAAGCAGTGCCTGGACGCCATCGTTACGCTTAAGAGGCCTTCCGCAAGCAGTGGCACACGGTCAATACGGGCCGAACTTTCTGCCTCCCGGCCCTTGACCGGGCGCTTTTGCTCAGGGTATGATGATGGGTTGCCATTGTCCGGACCCCACCTCAGTGAGTCTTCTATCCTATGCCCGAACGACCCTATGCCCCAACGACGCGACGACCTACGAAACATTGCCATCATTGCCCACGTCGATCATGGGAAAACGACGCTGGTCGACTGTATGCTGCGCGAGAGCGGGCAGTTCCGCGAATCGCAGCTTTCGGGTGAGCAGATTCTTGATACCAATGATCTGGAACGGGAACGTGGCATCACGATCCTGGCTAAGAATATCGCCCTGCAGTACGAGGGGGTGAAGATCAACATCATCGACACGCCGGGCCATGCCGATTTCGGGGGTGAGGTCGAGCGCGTGTTGCGGATGGCCGACGGATGCCTGGTCCTGGTCGATGCGGCCGAAGGGCCCATGCCGCAAACGCGGTTCGTGTTGAGCAAAGCGTTCGAAGAGGGCCTTCGTCCGATCGTGGTCATCAATAAGATCGACCGCAGCGATGCCCGCCCGCACGCGGTGGTCGATGAAGTCTTCGACCTGTTCCTGCAACTCGGGGCCGACGATTCGCTGGCCGATTTCCCGTACCTGTTTGCCAGCTCGAAGGAGGGTTTCGCCACTCACGATCCCGACGTGCCCGGCGACACGATCCGGCCGCTGATGGATATGATCCTCCAAGAGATCCCCGCCCCGGCGGTCGATGTCGGCCAGCCGCTGCAGATGCTGGTCACCACGCTCGACTGGTCCGATTACGTGGGCCGCATCGCCATCGGTCGCGTCCGGGCGGGGTCGATCCGCAAAGGGCAGAGCGTCGTATTGATGCAGACCGACGACCGGGCTGTGCCAGGCAAGGTCGCCTCGGTCTTTACATTCGACAACCTCGGCCGCAACGAAGTCCACGAGGTCGATGCGGGTGACATCGTGGCCGTGGTCGGGCTAGGCGACGTCGAGATCGGCGATACGATCTGTTCGACCCAAGCACCCCGGGCGTTGCCGCGCTTGAGCGTCGACGCGCCGACCTTGCGGATGACGTTCGGCATCAACAGTTCGCCCTTGGCCGGACGCGATGGGAAGTATGTGACCAACAACCACCTCCGCGAGCGACTCATGCGCGAGTTGGAGCGGAACGTCGCGCTGCGCGTCGAACCGATTCCCGGCACCGAACAGTTTGCCGTCTCGGGCCGCGGCGTGTTGCACCTCGGCGTGCTGATCGAGACCATGCGGCGCGAATCGTACGAGCTGTCGGTCGGTAAGCCGGAAGTGATTTTCCGCCAACGTGAGGGCCTGGTCGAGGAGCCGTTCGAGACGCTGGTGGTCGAAGTTCCCGACACTCAGACGGGCCCGGTCATGGAGATGGTCGGCGCCCGACGCGGCCAATTGACCGACATGACCAGCCGTGACGACTACATGCACATGACCTTCTCGATCCCCGCCCGAGGGCTCATCGGACTGCGGATGCGGCTGCTGAACGCCACGCAGGGGACGGCCGTGATCCATCATCGGTTCGAGGCCTACAAGCCCAAGGAGCAGTCGATCCCCAGCCGTTCGACCGGCGTGCTCGTATCGATGGTTTCGGGCAAGGTGGTCGCTTTCGCCTTGGACACGCTACAGCAGCGCAGCGAGTTGCACGTGGCGCCGGGCGACGTCGTCTACGAGGGCATGATCGTGGGCGAGAACAGCCGTAGCGGCGACATGGACGTCAACCCGACCAAGGAGAAGAAGCTCACCAACATCCGAGCCGCCGGTACCGACCGCAACATTCTACTAAAACCGGCCCGACGCCTCTCGCTCGAAGAAGCCTTGGAGTTCATCGAATCGGACGAACTGGTCGAGATCACGCCGACCCAAATTCGACTCCGCAAGATCCTCCTAAAAGAGACCGACCGCCGCCGCGCGGCTCGATCAAAGACGAAGGATGCGCAAGGCTCGTGAAACGCCTTGGCTGAAACCGAGTGGCACGCGTTCAATCACCGGCACGCGGCGGTGATCGATTAGAACCAGATCCGCACGCCGGCGATGAAGTTGTTCGTTTGTGACTCGTCCAGGTCGTAATACTCGTAGCCGATGTAGGTCTCGATGCCGTGGAGGATCAGCCCGTTGGTCATGCGGAAGCGGAACTGTTCGGCGCGGCCTAGGTTACCCCAGTCGAGTGTCGCCGAGATGACCCAGGGTTTGGCGGGAAACCAATCCAGGCCGTAAGTGAAGTTGAAACCGAAGTCCGTTTCGTTCGGATCGTCGAGCCAGTTGAAACCGATTCCGGTCCGCCACTGCATCTGCTCATTCTGCGCGAAGCGGTAGACAAGATTGCAGTCGCCGAGCCAGAGTTCATCTCGTGCGCCGCCGGCCAAGGTCTCCTCGAGGAAGTGCATTTCCGTATCGATACCCCAACGCGACGCCGTACTCAGCAGCAGGTGTCCCCCGATGCGATCCAAGTCACCGAAGCTGTCGGCAAATTCGGTGCTCAGCCGTGCGGCCCAGCGACGCTCTTGAGGCATGCCACATTCCAGATCCGGCGAGCCCGGTTCTTGCCCGCCGGGCGACCATCCGTCGAAAGTCATGTAGCCCGGCCCGTGGTCGTAGGGAAACCTGGGAAACAAGTAGTCGATCTCGAAATCATCGCCCAGCGCCTTGTGTGGACCCCAGAAAGGCGACGTAACGGCCGCCGCGGCGAACAGTCCGCCGAGCTCATACAACGACGTGGTATCGTCGTCACAGTCGTGGCTGCTCCCACCGCTGCCGTAATGATCGTGGTGGTGGTCGTGATCGTCGACCGGACGGTGAGCGTTATCGGGCGGTGCCGGTTCAGAGGGCGGCGGCGACGAGCGCACCGCATTGCGCAAGGAGCCCAACCAGCCCTCGGCGCGGGCATGCGACACGTTCAGAATAAGAAGCAAACACAACGCGCCGCGACAAGCCGTCGCCGCATGGGATCGGATTCTGCAGATACCCACCGACATAGCATCCCTCGAGAGTCGCGGGAAGATACGCCCAACGAGGAGGCCCGTCAAGACCATTCTTCGTACGGCCTACGCCCATGCCTTACACGATGTGCCACTGCCTGCGGGTCTTCCAGATCGAGAACCGCTCTGGCAAGCAGTGCCTGGAGCGCCGGGAGAGCCAGATTATGGCTTCTTCTTTAGTGAGGGGGACGCGACAAATGAGCTAAGTGCGCCATTCCTGAGCACGAAGTGCAGTCCCAATTCGTCGTAAAACAAGTAGCCGAATTTCCCGGTTTTCGGGAGTAGACTATGCGAGGACTTTCCATAGACCTTTTCGATCTCTTCCTGACTGGCGCCCATGGCGATGCCCTCCTTCGTCTTTCCCAGGAAATCTTGCACCAGAAAACCGTGTGCCCCCTGGGTCTGGCAGGAGATCGTGGAGAGCCCGCGGTGCGGCATCATTGAAAGTTGGAATCCGCGGGAGTTGTATTCGAGCGTCTCCCATCCTTGGCGATATTCCGGGCTTTCCTTCAACTTTTCGATTACTTTCTTTAGACTTGCCCGTTGCTCTTCAGACTTGACTGTCTTCAACGCCCCTTGATAAGCAGCGGATAGGTCCGGTTTTCGTCTGGTAATCGCCTCCGGCTCGCCCAAAAGTCGAATCACTTCTTCCTTGGACATGCCGAACCGAACGGGGCCCATGCCGACCAGCGGCGAGACTACCAGTGGGGCCAGTGCCTTCTCGTCCGGGTGTGAAGGCCGTTCCGTTACCGATGATTCGACCGTGTAACCGGCCGGCGGAGTCGTGTCGAAGTGCGACTCGTCGAACTGGCGGTCGAACACAAAGTCACTCAGAGTCTCTTGGGTCTTCGTGCCGCCTAGGTTCTCCCAGGTTGTTTCAACGCGTATTGGCAGGTGTGTTTCGGGATCGACCCAGACGTTCATGTCCCTTCCGTTCTGGTGAACGACGAATCCGAGTGCCTTTCTGCCGTCGATTTCCTGATCGGGCAACTTCTTCACTGCATCTTGTCGAATGTTACGGAGTTTCTCATAGAGGTTCTGGGGCATTGGAAAAGCCCGCTTCACGATGGCCTTCTTCTCTTTCGCGATCAACTGAAGATACCTTCCCTGTTGTGGATTGAGGATCACCGTGTCGCCGTTGGGCCGTTCGGCTCGCATCTGATTAGATGTGTTCCCCATAACTCGGGTTATCATTGGCGGCTGACCGTTCGTCAGTATGGTGAGTGTGCACGTCATCGTTCCCGTCTTCTTTACCTGCTCTTGAACATCGGCAAAGGCCACATGTTGCCCGGCCCCGAACGACACCAGCCAGGTAGCCAAAGTTCCGAGAACCAAAAGGACCGTGGCCGCGATCGCGATTCTTGCCAACGTGACATTCTTACTTTGCAGTGCTGGTGTTGGATTGGGTAAAGCGACCAAAGCGGACCGAGCACGGTCGATGGCCCGCTCGGCGGAACCGGGGCTGGACTGGACGTCCGCCAATCGCTGGATGCGCCGGATGATCTCCTGTGGGTCAAGTGTCGACATGAGGAACCTCCTTTTCCGCCTGCAGAGGCGGCGTGTGATTCAGAAGCGAGCGAAGGCGACTAATTGCCTTGTGGCACAAAGATCGCACGTGATGTGGTGTCTTGCCGAGCTGTTGTGCAATCCTTTCGTACGATTCTTCCTGGAGATACCGCAGCAAGATGGCATCGCGGCTTACTTCCGGTAAGGTGTCCAAGGCGGCCAACACGTGTTCCAGTTCTTCGCGATGCAGCAGCTCGCTCAAGGCAGAGGGAGTGCTCACCGCGGGTTCCGTCAGAATCCGCCCGGCTTGGAGCGTTCTTGCTTGACGCCGACGCCAATCGAAGGCCAGATGGATCGCAGCACGATAGGCGTAGGCGGCCGGATCGACGGCTCGACGAAAACTCTTCGACCGGCTGAGTCTGAGGAAAAGTTCCTGCATCAGATCCTCCACAACGTCTTCGTGCAGGGTCAGCCGCGTCAACAGGACGTGCAGATGCCTGCCGCGTGTGTCCAAAAGGGTCAGGAGTTCTTCCAGGTGATCGCTCAACGCGTCTCCTCCGAGGTCTACCCCATTAGACTCCAGGTCGAGGCTCTGCGCACCCCGCAAATTCAGAAAAAGGGAGGATTTGTGCAAAGGACGACGTAACCTGCCGAGCTGCGGAAAGTTTGCCTGTTGGAGCTCGTTTAACGGGTGCGTCGAGCGTCCGCCTCCTTGCAGGGTTCCCGTCAGAATGACATGCGGCCAAATGATAGGGATTTGAATCCACCCTGAGTCTGGCCTAACGGGCCAGGGTTGTCAAGCCGCGGCACACGTTCAATCACGGGTGGGCGGCGCGCCATTTCCAATTCCGCCGCACGGAGTGGATTAGAAGGGCGGGTAGTGCGATGCTCAGCAGGGTGAGAATGGAAGACGGCTCGGGTACTGCGAAAACGTACGCGGCGGCGGGATCGGTGCCGTCGTAGTCTTGGGCCCACCAACCGACAGCCGCGGAATCATCGTCGATGGAGACAGAAAAGCCGAAGCCCTGGCTATAGCTATCATAGAAGTCGCTCGCGTGCATGCTGTCGATCTGTGTCCAGCCCGAGCCGGTGTCTTCAAAGATGTATGCCGAGCCGGCGTTCTCTTTAACCATCGGATCGCCTCCGTCCGAGAACAAGATGTCGTATCCCGTCGCGCCGATGATGGCCGTGTTGCCGCGGATGGCAGTGGCTTTGCCGAATTGGTCGAACTCGGTGCCGTCTTCAGCTAACAGCTTGGTTACCTGATTCCAGCCGGTGCCGTCGTCTTGAAAAACGTACGCGGAGCCGGAGTTGTCACCATTGTCATCGTCGTTCCGAGCTCCCACGATGGCCGTGTTGCCGCTAATCGATACCGAGCCGAATACGTCGTGTTCCGCTCCATCGTCGGGCAGCAACTTAGTCACTTCGCTCCAGCCGGTACCGTCGTCCTCGAAGATGTACGCCGAGCCGGACCATGGCCCGTTATCATCGTTGCCATTGGCTCCCACGATCGCGGTCTCGCCGCTGATGGAAACCGAGCTTCCGAAATGATCATCGATCGCACCATCGTGGGGCAGAAGCTTGCCGACCTGCGCCCAGCCGGATCCGTTGTCTTCGAAGATATATGCGGAACCGGATTTGGAGCCGTTCACATCGTCGCGCGCCGCCCCGACAATCGCGGTGTTACCGCTAATCGCGATGGCACTGCCGAAGAGCTCACCCACCTCGCCGTCGCTGGGTAGTAGTTTAGTCTGGACGACTTCCGACCAGTCCCCGGCCAAACTGATGTCCTCGAAAATGTACGCCGCACCGGAGTCCAGGCCGTTGGTATCGTCGAGGAATGCCCCGACCAGGGCGTTGCGGCCGCTGAGGGCTACGTCGAGGCTGAATTGGCTGTCCCCCGCGCCGTCATCGGGTAACAGTGCGGCGGCCTGGGTCCAGGTCGAACCGCTGAGCTGGAAGACATAGGCCGGACCCGAATCCTCGGGGCTGCTCAAATCTTCGTTATCCCTACCGACGAGCAGCGTGTCGCCATCGATCGCAACCGACACCCCGAAATTGTCCATCGGCCCAACCTCAGGTACGAGTCTGGCCTGTTCGTACCAGGGCCCCGCCGTGGCCACGGTAGTGAGACTTCCGAGCATGGCAAGCACCGTGACCACAAGGTTGATTCGGGCAACACGTCGGCCGGGTGGCCACAGCAGCAGGCACAAGCCGCCGATCAACAGCAGCCAGACCGTGCTCGGCTCGGGAACCGCGAAGACATACGCTGAGCCGGAATTGTCACCGAGGCCGTCGGCGACGGGTGCGCCGACGAAGACCGTGTTGCCGCTCAGAGAAACGCTTTCCCCCAACCTATCGTAGCTCTGGGCGTCGCTCGATAGTAACGTGCCAACCGTCGTCCAGCCCGAGTCGGTCTCCTCGAACACATACACCATACCTGAAACTGTGAATGGGTCTTCCGCATCATCCCGCCATTGGGTAAGGTCTGCTCCCACGACCACCGTGTCGCCGTCGATCGAAACAGAGCTGCCGAAATGATCTTCCCAGTAGGTTTCGTCGGAGACCAGCTTGGCAACTTGCGACCAGGAGGAGTCGCTCTCGCGGAAGATGTACGCCGAAGCCGATCCGTCTTGAGTCTCTGCGTCGTTCGTTTTCGAGATCACGGCGGTGTCTCCGCTGATCGAAACAGAACGGCCGAAATGGTCTACGCTAGCACTATCGTTGGGTACGAGCTTCGTAACCTGTTGCCACTGCGATCCGTCGTCCCGATAGATGTACGCCGAGCCGGAATCATCGCTGCCCTCATCGCTCCCTCTGCTCCCGATGATCGCCGTATCGCCGCTGATCGAAACGCTGCCCCCGAAATAGTCCCGCGGCTGACCGTCCTCGGGCGCCAGCTTGGCGATCTGCTGCCAGCCAGAACCGTCGTCCTCGAAGATGTATGCCGAGCCGGACCGGTCGCCGTGGTCATCGTTGCCAAAGGCTCCTACGATCGCGGTGTTGCCGCTGATCGATACGGCAGTGCCAAACTGGTCCAATACGTCGCCGTCCTCGGGCAGCAGCTTGGCCATCTGAGTCCAACCGGTCCCGCGGTCTTCGAAGAGGTACGCCGCGCCGGATCGATCGCCGTTGACGTCCTGGCCGTAGGCCCCCACGATGGCCGCGCTGCCGCTGATCGCAACGGAGAGGCCGAAATAGTCCGAACCCACTCCGTCGTCGGGTACCAGTTTGATCAGCTCGCTCCAACCGATCCCGTCACGCTGATAGATGTACGCCGCGCCGGTCCGTTCGCTGACGATATCTGCCACCGGCGCCCCCACGATGGCCAAGTCGCCGCTGACGGAAACGGAATTGCCGAACCAGTCGCCTTCCATACCGTCGCCGGGCACCAGTTTGGCCTGCTCGTACCAGGGTCCCGCCGTGGCCACGCCCGTGGAACTACAGACGACGCCGAAGACCAACATCCAAATCATCCTTCGCCCGCTCATCAGTGTCATGACAACTACCTCCTACTATAAGGGATGTAAAGCTACCCGAAGGTAACCGTTCACTCTCTTTTGACAAATGTCTTGTCCGAATGTAAGCGACCTACTCCATAATCCATCGCGCCGTTTTGCGGGGGGCTGCCTCGAATTCAACCACGGCGTGGGACCACAGAGGCAAATACCAGGCAAGAGAATCCCCAGCGTCCGGAAAAGTGGAGATCGGCCACAACATCATGGCCAACTGAAGAGGGCTCCCCTGGGAAAACGACCGTCATCCACGATCATCTTACGGGGTGCCGCCGCTGCCTCGGGGGAAATGGGCCATTCGGTAATCCAACTAACAAGCTAACGTCGTTTATAGCATAATTGGCGGATCTGTCAATAGTCTGCGGAGCGGTTTTCAAAGAATTGTGTAGGGTATGGGCTTTCGGGCCAGGGTTGTCAAGCATCGGCTGCAAATTCTGCCCGCAGAGGCTTTTGCCGCCCCAGGGAGTGAGGAGGCATAGCAGTAACGGGGGGTATACCACTGTTTTCCGGTCTTCCAGATCGAGAACCTCCCAGGCAAGCGATGCCCGGACGCCATCGTTACATTAAACAGGGCTTCCGCAAGCAGCGGCACACGTTCAATCACGGGTGGGCGGCCCTGCTTTATCTACCGGCTACCCAACGGGAGGTCTTGTTCAACGCCGGTGGGATTTAAGGGATCTACGTCCACCGGCGGCCAGAGTGCTTGGCCTTGTTTTTGGGCTGCGATCTGGCTGGGATCGTTGCCGATCCAGCCGACCTCGTTGGAGTTGAGATCGAGCCAGAGTGTGATCCGACGTAGTTCGTCGGCCGTCAGATCGACGTCTTTGTGATGGGGCTCGGAGAGTGACTTGATGATGCCCGAGGCGTGCGCGCCGAACTTGCCCGGCGTGGTCCTCGAGCCGCCTACGCCCAAGGTCGTCAGAGCGAGCCCTTCTCCCGGACTGGCGAACAGCAGGTCGTGCCTGGCCAGCGAGGCATAGCTCATGTCGGGAGCCTTGGGGTGATCTTGGTGACACCCAACGCATTTCTTGTCGAACACGGGCGCTTTGACCAGTTGGATATAGTTGAAAGGCACGGCGCCGCTATCGACTTCCGGGATCAGCTTCGACGGCGGACGTTGCAGGGCCATCGGTTGCGGATCGTTTCGGGCAATCCGCTGCTGCTTGTCCTCATGACATCCCACGCAGGACAAATGCTCGCCGGGATGCACGTAGGTCGCCGACCTCATCGAGTGCACGGCCATCCCTTTCTCGTCGAGAAGTTGGAAGTAGATCGCTTTGCCCACGGGCGCTTCGCAATAGACGCTGCCGTCCTCTTCCACCGGGACGACCCCCAACGGCATGCGGCCAATCGAATCGTTGGCCAGCGATACCAGGGTGACGTTGATCGGGTTGGTGAGCAACTGAGGGATGACCTGAACGATACGCATCCATTTCACCTTGACGCCTTCGGGCAGCTTACCCACCGCGTCGGACTGATAGACGTTCATCACGCTGATCACCGCCCGACGATGCTCGGGTGAATTCTCTCGCTCGCCTTGCCAGGTCTTGACGGCCAATTCGGGCGGCATTTGTCGCGACCGCAACGGAAATGGGGCCCACACGCGATGCGCTCCCGGACCCGGATCGTAGATCACGTCCCGGTTGCCGAACCGGTCCAGGAGATACAGCCCGAAATCGTAGTTGCACAGGTAGAAATCCTCGCTCAACGGCCAGACCGTGCCATAGTTGTGTTTGGCGCGATAATTCGTTGCTTTGGGGACGGCGTAGTCCTCGGGCATAATCTTTTGGATGTGCTGCCAACTGCCGGGAAAGAAGGCGGCCACGCCCTGTTCCACCTCGGGGAAGAAGTATTCCGGAGTGATCCGCTTCAACTGCGACATCATGCCGTCGTCGGCAATGCGCGTGTCGAGCAGGACAAGACTCCCGGAGAAGCCCAAGTGGTGTCCTACTGCGGTCGCCGTATACTTCGGCGAATTCGGGATCGGCCGGTAGGACTGTTCGGCGTCGGGCCGCAAGAGTCGACCGAAGATCAAGGCCGGCTTCCCGTAATCCTCCGGTCCGATCCCCTCGGGCATGGCCGAATGGGGTAAAGGATAGTTGCCGTGCAAGCTCCTCGGGTCCCGGCCGTCGGGAAAACATTCCCAGAAGTGATGAGCCGTACCCCAGTGACGGTCGATGTAGTCCCACCGCGTATAGACGATCTTCCCGCTGTTATTGATGGTAGGCGCCCATTCGTTGCCTTCATGAAAGCTGAGGCAGACGATGTCCGAACCGTCCGGCTCCATGGAATACAACGTGTAGGTCAGCGACTCGGGCACCAGCCCGCAACGGCCGATGCCACCGCGTCGGGTGGAGGTGAAAATGATTCTTCCCGAGGGGAGTTGGTGCGGATCGAAATCGTCGTTCACTCCGTCGGTCAGTTGGACAAGTTGTTTGGTCTCCAGATCGAATCTGAAGAGGTGCCACACTTCGGCGTCAGTGGTCGCGGCGAAGAGGAGTTCCTTGCCGTTGTAATTCAATTCCAGTCCGGAAAACTTCCCGGTAAGTTCCTTACCTTTGAAAGGCCCCGAACTGACTGGGACACCTGCCAGCAATTGGGTACATACCGGCTCGGATCCAATCTCCCGGATAACGATCGGCCCGCCGCCCTTGCTGTGCCCGGGATAGACGGCCCGCGCCTGCTCCATCATGCGAGTGTCACCCGGTTGTTCGAGCATGCAAACGATGTCGTTGAAGTCCAGCAGCGGATTGGCAAACGCGATACTGCGGCGCAGACCACATGCCTGGAGGTAAAGCCTACGGCGAGCATCGCCTTGCGAGGTCGATTGAGCGGCTGTGGATAATTCGTCCCATTGTGTTTCGAACCTGCTCAGCACGGACGGCGAGAGCATCCTCTGGCTTTTGAAGTGCTGAACCAGTGCGGCCGTTCGTCTCAGGACAACATCCAGGGGATCCTTATCCGTCGGCAAGATCAGTGCCTGATGGTCCAACGCTTCGGCGGTGAGACGATCCCGCCACCTCGCGTCCGCCTCCTTCTGCCGATTGATTTGCTCAAGGAGTTCGGCGTGCTCCTCGTTCCAGGTCTGTTCGACGGACGTCTCCGCCAGCACAGCAGAGACAAGAATCGCCAAGACGACTACGGCAAGAGCGGCCGGACACCAGAGCCTTACGAGAGTGTGCGTTGGCGAGTACATGATACTGTTTCTCTTTCAGTTCGACGGTCATGGACCTGCTGACAGGGATTTCAGTCAACCCGGAGTGTGGCATAACGGGCCAGGGTTGTCAAGCAGTGGCACACGATCAATCATGGCACCCGGTGGTAGACGACTTCTGGCGGTAAGTATTTCAGCAATTCTTCCACGGACATGATGAATCCTTGACGGTTACGCTTCCGCTTCTTTCCATGCCCGCTTGAGCAAATCGGCGACGTCCAATTCGGTTGCCCATTTCGTCAGATAGGCACGGTCCAAGGCGTTCTGCTGGACCTTCAACACACCGAGTACATCGATCCATTGTCGCTCGGACACTTCATGGCCCAATCGGAACCATTCCAGCTTGCTGAGCACGATGTCTTCTGCCGAGGCAACGAAGAACTGGGCGGAAGGATCTTCGTCTTCCAGCGAGTCGCTGCGAATCCGCTGCAGCGCGACACGATCGTACTCGCGGTCCTTGACGATAAACACATCCACTTTGAAGCTTGTGGGAAGATGGATCAGATTGAACCCGCTCTTTCGGGCAATGGCCTCGACGATCATTCCTTCGCTGATGTAATACTCGTCGTGCAAAGCCTCGACTAGAGGAGCGACGTGTTCCGGGCCCAGATCGGCTATGAGGTCCACGTCGATCGTTGAGCGGGACTGACCGTAAACGATACTCGCGATCGAACCACCGACGTAGTATCGAACACAAAGCCGCCGAAACTCCGCCACCACCGGTTTCATCGCCGTGATTGCGTCGAGAGAATGCATGATTACCCGTCGTTGAGATAGTTACGAAGGTCCCTGCCCAATTCTTTTCCGTAATGCAACTCGACCCACCTCAAATCGACCTCCTGGGAACTCAGCTTCGGATTAGCCCGCGCGATCGCCCGGCGGCTCAGTTTGACAGCCATGGCAGTCATCGAGCGCATTTGGGCAATCTTCTCGGCCGCGGTGGCCTGGCGGAGTAATTCGATCTGGACCCGTTCAGCCTCGGGCGAGGTGTCGGAAAACATGACCAATGACTCCCTGATTGGGCTGGAGTTTCAACCCATTATCGGCTCTCGGCCCTCGTTTGGCAACCACCCTTTGACGCAGGAAACAAGTCCAGGCAAGCAGTACCCGGACCCCATCGTTACGCTTAACAGGACTTCCGCAAGCAGTGGCACACGTTCAATCGCGGGCGCGCGGCCAACAGATCACGACACGTCGATCACCGGGTCGCCGAGGATCTCCATGCGCGGGGAAACGCCCAGCCCTGGTGCGGTCGGCGCGGCCAACCGACCGTTGCGGCGTTGCGGAGCGCCGGTGGCCGTGCTGACGGTTACGTAGCTGTTGAAATCGGTTGCGGTGAACAGGTACTGCGTGGGTGTACTGTGCGCGAGATGGGCAATCGCCGCGGTCGTGATATCGCTGCCCCAACTATCCTCGATGGTCATCGCGAGACCCAACGACACGCACAGGTCGCGGGCTTGCCGAGCTTTGGTCAGGCCGCCGAACTTGCTGATCTTGATGTTGACGACATCCATCGCCCGATCGGCATGACCGCGCAACAGGGCGGCGATCGAGTCGATCGACTCATCGAGGATAAACGGGTGATCGGTCCGCCGACGGATCGCCAGGCACTGGTCGTAGGCCGGGCAAGGCTGCTCGATATAGACGTCTACGTCGCTAACCCCGCGCACGACACGGGCCGCCTCGTGCATCAGCCAACCGGTATTGGCGTCGGCCACCAGCACGTCGCCGCGCTGTAGCTGGTCGGCGACGGCGCGAATCCGCTCGATATCGGTCTCCGGATCGGCGCCCACCTTGAGTTGAAATCGACGGTATCCCTCGGCCCGATAGGCGGCAACCTTGGCGGCCATCTGCGCCGGCGACTGCTGAGAGATCGCCCGGTAGAGCACGAAATCCTCGCCATAGCGTCCGCCGAGCAAGGTGCAGACCGGCTGCCCGCAGGCCTGACCGAGGAGGTCCCAGCAGGCGATATCCAGCGCCGACTTGGCGTACGGATGCCCCCCCAGAACCCCATCCATGTGCCGATTGATCCGATCGAGCTGCCTGGGATCTTCGCCGATCAGCGCCGGCGCCAGCTCGGCGATCCCGGTGCGCGCCCCGGCAGCGTATGCCGGCAAGTAAGAGGACCCCAACGGACAGACCTCGCCGAGTCCGACCAGACCCTCGTCGGTCTCGACCCGCACAATCGTGCTGTCGAAAACCTCGATCGACTTCCCACCCGACCAGCGATAGCTGCCTTCGTGCAGCGGCAAATCAACCTGATAGGCCGCGATTCTGCAGATCTTCATCGACTATTCATTCCTCGTCTACGGCTTTGGCTTGCCTGCCGGTCAATCGAAGCAGTTCGCCGCGCAAGCGGGCTTTGGTTTGGGTGTGCTCGGGTTGGGCGGCTAGATTGGTCCATTCGTGCGGGTCGTTGCGATGGTCGTAGAGCTCCTCTTCGCCATTGCGGCAAAGTGTATAACGCCAGTGGCGGCTGCGGACCGTAAAGTGTTGCCGCTCGACCTGCCCGACC
>SDBV01002889.1_pt1 | contig 25597 bp, 23 predicted proteins | sample 2277081 | NCBI WGS metagenome assembly SDBV01 (sample SAMN10402039, study PRJNA504765) | marine sediment metagenome | isolation source: marine sediment core GS10_PC15, 223 cmbsf | place: Arctic Ocean: Southern Knipovich Ridge | collected 2010 | reverse complement strand
CCGCACCCGCCGGTCCCGTGCCTTCCGTCGAGAGCAGCCGGATGAGCCCGCAGCCGGTGGCCCCGCCGCCGATTGCACCGGCACAGGCACCGGTGGATCTGGGCGCTACCGCCGGCTCGCTGAACGCTACAGGAACGCCAATGACTGGCAACGCGGCCGCCGCACCTGCTGATGTAAGCACAACGGCCGCACCGGAAACCGCATCGTCGATGATCCCCGCCACGGGCGCCGGCACCAGCGCGCCCATTACGCCGGCAGCCGCCCCGGATCCAAAGGATGCCGAAATTGCGCAACTCAAGTCCGAGCTGAAAGAGGCGCAGGCGCACCACGGCGCGACGCCGAAGCACGCGCTCAAGCGGGTCGTGCGGGTCAGGCACGCCGTGGCGGCAAGCGATGCGGCCACTGCGGCCACCGCAGGAGACGCCGCGACCGCTCCGGGCGCAGCGAGCGATGCGGCCACTGCCGATGCGGCATCAGGCAGCGGCGCAACCAAGGTCGCATCGAATGCACGTCACGTCAGGCATCGCGTTCATGGCAAGCATGCGTCGCTCGCCATTCTGGCCGGTTACCGGATCAAGCAGGTTGTTCCCGGCCAGGGGTGGGTCGAGGACGAACAGACCGGAAAGCAGCAGGTTGTCTCGGTCGGCGACAAGATCGGTGATGCGCAAGTCACGAAAATTGATCCGGATACCTATCGTATCGTGACCACTTCGGGAGTGATTCAGTAATGGACCTCACCACCATCGTTACCAGTATCGCGTCTGACATCGTAGCGTTTCAGGCGCTGGCTCAGATGGTTGCGGTCGGCGTCGGCATTTTCTATTGCGCCGGTGCATTGCAGAACGCGATCAAAAAATCAGCATCGCCGGGTGCGGATATTAGCGGCCAGAGCATCTTCGCGTCGTTCTTCATCGGCGCACTGATTGTCAATTTTTCGGGTGCGATGGATAGCACCCTCGGCACCTTAGGTGAACCCGACACGCTGTATGGCGACGTGATTGCCTATATCGACACGACCGCGTCGGCCGGCGCCTTCGCACCCGCAATCACGGCCATTCTGACGATCGTTTCGACATTTGGCTGGTGGTACGCGCTCAAGGGCTGGACCATGTTACGCAAAGCCTCTAGTGGAGGCGGAGGAGGAGGGTACGAAGACTACGCCTGGAAAGGTTTCATTCACATCCTGGGGGGCGCGGCGCTGGTGAATATCAATTCCACGCTTGATGCTTTCCATGGAACGCTTGGTCTCAACTTACTATCTTAAGGAGCAACCCAAACATGCAACAAGCATTCCTGATTAATCCACTCGCACGGTTTCATCTGTACGCCATGGAGAACGCGCGCACATTCGTCGTTTCCGCCATGGTGCTCACAGGTATCGGACGGCTGATGTTCACCAACCCGGCGCTGGCCGTCGCCGCCATCGTGTTTGTCGCCATGGCGGTCTGGCACTCGTCGCTGCCGCATGCAACGCGCCTGTCGAACCGGCACCTTGCGCTGACCGGCCTGATGCTGTTCGTTGTCACGAGCCTCGTGTTCTCCGGTGTTGCAGACGCACAGTCGAACGGCAGCACGCTCGGTAGCATGGCGACCAGTCTGAAGAACGATATGGGCTCGATCTACAACATGATCGTCTACGCCTTCTACGGCGGCGGTCTCGTCAGCACGGGCGTCGGTGTCAATAACGGCATCAAGAAGTCGAAGGGCGACCAGCAGGTAACCACGGGTTCGATCTTTGGCTACGGTCTGGGCGGCCCGGCGCTCGGCATGGTCGGCTATGTGATGAATTCGGCAGCCGGCTCGATGGGCGCAGGCGCTAGCGCGATGGATGCGCTTCCGGCAGCGGCTCACTGATGGAGCATCCCATCGAGACCCCGGGTAGGGCAGCCACGGCCGATTCGCGGCAACACGCCGTGCTGGACGAAGCAGCAGTACGCGACGCCGGGGTCTCATGGGACGAAGCGACCGAGGGCATGAGCGCACCGAAGTCGACGCTCGGCGCGAATTTCGATTCGCGCCGGCGCAAGGACATCGTGTTCTCCGTCAAGCGGAGGGTGCGGCGGCAGGACGACGACCGCATGGAGCCGTCCGACGCGGCTTACAAGCAGAAACGCCCCGCTATCCTGGCAAGAGGCGAAGGCAGGTGCGTCTTTTGCGGGTTCCGTTCGAACTATACCGAAGTGCATCACCGCAACGACAACCACACGGACAACCGCGAAGAGAACCTGGAAATCGCCGACCCGCTCTGCCACGGAACCCAGCACGTTGGTCAGGTCGGCAACCAGCGGCACGGTGTTTTCATTCACCTCGACGGCGTCCCGCAGGCTGAAGTCAATCATCTGCAGCGGACCATCGCCGTCGTGCTTGAAATGGGCAGCGATGCGGAGAAAGCCGAAGCGCGCGCACTGTTGCAGCATCTCGCGAGCCGCGCAGAACTGGTGTCCTCCGAGTGGGGGAGTGCCAACCCGTCAGACTTCTCCAATGCAATGCTGACGCTTCACGAAGATGATCTGGACAAACGCGTAAGCGCTTTTACCGGCATGGCATTGATCTACCGGCCAGTTCGCTTCGCGCAGTATGTCGCGCGGTGGATCGAAGAGAGTTACAAGTCACTCCCCATCAAGACATGGGGGCAGATATATGAACGCGCACGCACCGCCAGGTAGTGTCCTGGGCGCGCCGGAGAGATCGCAATCATGACCGTGGTAAGCAGCCTTCTCGACAACGTCGAATCATTGATCGCCTGGGTTTCCAGCCACGCGCTGGGCGCCGATCTGCCGTCCTATTGCCAGCTCGAGACAGCGATCGGCCTCGATCCGGACGACCCGCGCGCCAAACAGATGGCGGCCATGGACCCCAAAGGCGCGCGTCCTTACATCCTCATCACGCGCCAGTGCGCGATGCTGACGCTGTTTGAGTTGACCGGCTCGATGGACGTTGTGGGCGAAGTGGAATTCGAACAGATCACCGACGATCTGCGGCGCGCGATGACCGCCTACTTCCAGAAGGCGGGCCACTCCATCGAAATTTCATTCGAGCGCGATCCTGACATGATCCGGCACAAGGTGAAGAGCCTGATGCAACCCGCGTACGATACGTGCGAACGGGTCGGCCTCGATCTGAAGGACATGCTCGACGACCGTTGCGAGCGCGTCGCGTCGCTTTGCTCGCACGAGTCGTGCTACGTGATGCTGTACACCCATCTTTCTTCGATGACGCCTGACGAGTTGAAGCGGGAGATGGAGACGCACAAGCTGCGCATGAAGGAGCACAAGATCCAGCCGATGCTCGAAGCGCAGTCCGTGACTGCGATCCTCAAAGGGCTGCTGAGCCGCCACGAGACTTTCGTCGACGCGATTGAACGTGACTTCGTCCATGCGAAGCTGCACGTCGAGCGCCTGTCGACACATGATGCGGCACGCGCGATTCGCCTCGCTTACGATCGCCGCCGCACCGATCATAAATGGAAACCCGTTTTGCCCGGCGACCGCTTCACCCCGCGCAAGACACGTAACAATTCGGCTAGCGACATGTACCTGCCGAAACTGGCCGAGCAGATGTGCTCAGGCAAGATCCGTACGGAAGGCGACTTTGTATATATCAACGGCGAGTATCACGGCTCCGCATACATGGAAGTCGGACCGCAGGAAATTCACGATTTCATGATGCTGTTCAACCGGGTGGGCAAGGAAGTCCCCTGGCGCATCAAGTTTGCGATCGAGCCAGGTGGTCTGGAGTCGGCCAAGCTGAAGAATCTCGCGGTCAGTATCATCGGCTTTATGGGCAGCACCAATAAGGCAATCAAGCGGTCCTTCGACGCGCTCGAAGAGGCGCAGCGCGACGGCGAGTGCAATGTCTCGGTGCGCGTGACGGCGGCCACCTGGGGACCTGACAAGAAGTCGTGCGAGGACCGTCTGTCGGCCCTCGTCAGCGCGATGCAGGGGTGGGGCGTCGCGCAGATCAGCACGGACACCGGGGATCCGATCCAGGGACTGGCCTCGACCGTACCCGGCTTCACGGATAAATCGGTCGCCCCGAAGATGATCCCGCCGCTCAGCGATCTGGTGCGTCTCTTTCCGATCCAGCGGGCAGCGTCGCCCTGGTTTGCAGGCGGCTCGATCCTGCTGCGCACGCTTGACGGCAAGGTCTATCCGTTCCAGCCGAATTCGTCGCTGCAAACCGCGTGGATCGACCTGATCTGGGCCATCATGGGCTCGGGCAAGTCCGTCTGGCTCAATACGCTGAATCTCGGCGCCATTCTCTCGCCCGGTTTGAAGCGGCTGCCGCTCATCACCATTATCGACGTAGGCGTAAGTTCGAGCGGGCTGATCGAGCTGATCCAGAACGCGCTGCCGGAGGACCGCAAGCACGAGGCCATTTATATCCGCCTGCGCAACAGCGGCGAATATTCGATCAATCCGTTCGACACCTTGCCGGGCTGCCGCAGGCCGACCGCTTTCGACCGCGAGTTCCTGATTTCGCTGCTGACCGCGCTCGCGACGCCCGTCGGCCAGAAGCAACCGTACGCGAACTCGTCGGAACTCGCGGGCATGGTCGTCGACGAGGTGTACGAGAAATACTCGACGCGTGGCTCTGAGAAGCGCTATGAGCGGACTGTCGACGCGGCCGTGGATATGGCGCTTGAGACGACCGGATTCAGGCACGACGAATACACGACGTGGTGGGACGTGACCGACCATCTGACGGCGACTGGCCACGTTCGCGCGGCTCGCCTGGCGCAGCGGTTCGCGGTACCGGTTCTGTCCGACCTGATCGAATCGTTGGGGGCGGAGCGTATTCGCAGCGTGTTCGAGCCCAAGGAAGATTCCAAGGCACGCGTCGATAATGGCATGACGTTGCTCGATGCCATGCGGATGGTGATCACATCCGCGTTACGGGACTTTCCGATCATTGCTTCACATACGCGTTTCGAATTGAATGAGCAATCGCGCGTGGTCGCCCTGGATCTCGAGGAAGTCACCCGCGGCGCCGGCGAAGACGGCGAAAAACGCGCAGAGATCATGTACGTGTTTGCCCGCCAGATCGCGGCGCGGCAATACTACCTGCCAGAAAGCATTGCGGAGCTGGCGCCGGTGCTGTACCACGATGCTCACCGTCAACGCTACGAAGATATCAAGGATGAAATGAAGGCCATCTGTGTGGACGAAGTTCACCGAACGGCCGGCAAGAAATCGTTTCGGCGTCTGCTTTCGCTTGATCGTCGCGAAGGCCGTAAGCACGGCATCCGTGTGTCGCTTGCGAGCCAGTTCATGGCCGACTTTGAAACGGACGGGGAATCAATCACCGAATCGGCTTTCTCCGCGTACATCATGAATGCGGGCAGTCCGAATTCGCGTGCCGAAGCCCAAAAGATGTTCGGCTTGTCGAACTCGGCGATGACCGCGTTGCAGCGCGACGTGCGAGGCGCGGGCAAGTTTCTCGTCTGGCACCAGACGAAAAGCGGCGTGGTCACCCAGATCTTGCATAACGCGCCCGGTGCAATCGAGCTATGGGCGTTCTCGACGACCGCGAAGGACGTTGGGCTGCGGCGCCGTCTGTACAAACGGACCTCACCCGCAACCGCCCGGAAAATCCTCGCCAAAGAGTTTCCGAGCGGCACCGCGGCGCAGTATCTCGAAGGCCGGCAGGCGGAGCAGGGCGCGCGCGACGACGACAACATTATCGATGCGGTCGCGAACGAACTGGTCGTGAAGTACGGACTCGAAAAAGCGGAACTGCCAACATGAGCAAAACCGAAAGCACGGAAAAGAAGTCGAGCGCGGCACGACGCATCGCGCGCTCCAGCCTTTATCTGATTCCAGGCTACCCGCTCGTCAAGGCAGCCACGTCGATGAAAGACACCGTTGCAACGGGCCTGCAGACCATTACCGATCAGAACCGCGAACTGGCCGCACAGCGCAGAAACCCGCGCTCGCGCACGTTCAACGAGGCGCTCGCCATGCGTTCGCCGGAGGCGATGCCGCTCGAGGCAATCGAACGCTTGTGTACCCGCAAAAAGCAGTTCTTCATGGCGGTGGCATTCGTCTCTGCAAGCTTCATATTTGGCAGTGCGATCGGCCACAATTATTTCGGAACGTTGATCGGTCTGCTTTTTACGTTTTTCTGCCTGATGTTCGTGTTGAAGTTCGAGCACCAGTTGTGGCAGATCGAGACAGGCCGCGCGGCTCCGGATAAACCTCTGGGCGGATACCGGCAGTTTTTCGCACAACCCGGCGCGTTCAGGCGGCTATTCGATCCCAGGTTGTTTAGTTAATGCGGCTCGTTTATTCCGTATCGCCATAAACATAAGGATGTAGACGACATGCTCGCCATCATTAGAAGAACGTACCGGCTCATCGTATTGTTCGGGTTGTTCGCGGTTTCAGGCGCTGTCTTCGCTCAGACGTCGATCCAGTCTATAGGGACGATCACAGGCGCGGCGTCGAACGGCACCGACAAATCCATGACGGCGCTGCAACTCATCTATGGTCCGATTGCCACGAATCCGCTGACTGGGGGAGACGCGGCCGCAGGCGCATCGTCTGGAGGGCTGATTGCCCAGGTGTTCCTCGTTCTGAACTCCTGCATTCTGGCTGTGGGCGTGATCTGGGCGATGTATCACTTCGGCTCCGCGATGATCGCGACCGGGCAGGATGGGGAATTTCTGGGGCAAAAGAAGTCATCTCCGTGGTTCATCATTCGTATGGGGGTGGGCTTCACCGGACTGGTGCCGATGTTCGGCGGGTACTGCGGTGCGCAGATCATCATGCTATGGGGAACAATGATGGGCGTGGGCATCGCCAACCTTGCCCTGTCTGCGGCAATCAGCGTGCTGACGAGCGGCGGGTCTCTGGTGGGAACACCGGTCGTGCCGCAGGTGACGACGCTCGCGCAGTCATTGTTCGAGGCGAATCTTTGCGCGGCCGCTGCCAATCAGGCGATCGCCAACCTGCCCGATGATGCCGGCGTGACAGCGGACAGCGGGGATACGTTCAGCCCGAGTACGACGGCCAACAAGATCGTGCTCATGAACCAGAACGGCCTGTCGTGCGGCGGCGCCGAAGTTGATGCCAATGTGGCTACGTCGGCAAGTGCGTCAGCGTCGACATCTGCGTCTGCCTTGAACGCTTACTCAACGGATACGAGCTCGGTTGCATCATCGCTGCAGGGGGCCCAGCAAAGCGCGCTGTCTACCATGCAGTCCACATTGTCAGGTGCCGCCCAGTCGTATGTTTCCGCGGTCAACAACCAGGCTCAGCCGGCCGATCCGCAGGCGACGATTGAAGTTGCCGCGCAGGCGTATCAGAGCGCGATCCAGGCGGCGATCAGCAGCCAGTCGAACACGATCAGCGCTTTAGCCAGCTCCATCCAGTCCAACCTGACGCGCGACGGCTGGATCATGCTCGGCGCCTGGTATCAATCGTTCGCGCAAGCCAACTCCCAGTTGTCGCAGTTGGCGGCGGACGTGGCGACTGCGGTTCCCCCGACCGATCTGGACAACCTGCCTTATCCGCAGCTCTACAAGAGCGTAATGGCAAGTTACAACCAGCAAATCCAGCAGGATGCGTCCGTTTCGGCCGGTGGAAGCGGAACCTCCACAGCGGCGGCCGGCAGCAATCTGTACACGGGCACGAGCGATCCACAGAGTTTGCTGTCGCACTGGTTTCCCGGGCAAGATCTCCTGAGCGAAGTGACCGCGCTCATCTCCGGTGCCACCCAAACCGGAGCGAACGCTCCGGTGCAACTTAACCCGCTGATCGCCATGAAGAGCGTCGGCGATTACATTGTCAGCGCCGGGATGAGCATGCTCGGCTCGTATATCGGTCAAGCGCCGGACAAGACGGCTGGTTCGCAGATCGGAAACATCACGACCACCGTGGCGAACGCCCTGGGCTCAAGCACGGCATCGAAGGCTGCGGGCAATGGGGCGAAGGACGCGATTGGACCATTCGTGGTGGTCATGGTGATCACGCTGCTGTTCTTCGGCGTAATGCTCTCGGTTTACATGCCGATGCTGCCGTTCATCATCTGGTTTAGCGGGGTCGTCTCGTGGTTCATGGTCGTGGCCGAAGCGATGGTGGCGTCGCCGCTATGGGCGATGACTCACCTTGATGGGGATGGGGAAGGGCTCGGGCAGCGCACCCAGCATGGCTATGTATTTCTGTTGAACGTGATGCTGCGCCCGGTCTTTATGGTGTTTGGTTTCCTGCTTGCCGGGGCGAGTGTGGTGGTGCTCGGCTCGCTTCTGAACACGATGTTCGGAGTGGCGATGGAGAACGCGCAGTACGGTTCGACAACCGGCATCGTGACCATGATTGGCTTCATCGTTCTTTATGTCGGGATGTGCCAGACGCTATGCAACTCCGCGTTCAGCTTGATTCACGTCATCCCGGACAACGTTTTCTCCTGGATCGGCGCCCAGATGGCGGCACCGAATTCCGGCTTCGAGGAAGGGGTGAAGCGCAATTTCGACAGCAGCGTGGGCCAGAGCAGCGGAAATGCGCATTCGTTGAGTCCCGGTCCGGGACGCGCACCGGCCAATACAACATCGACGGCGCCAGGAGGACTCAGAGTAGCGGGGAAGAGTAGTGGTGGGTCGAAGAGCTGAATGGGATGCCGGCACTGGCGGGAGTTGTCGGTTTCGATGACGACGGCCGATTGTGAAACCTTATTTAATGAATTTGAAACGTTTATTGCAATTTCATAACGGCGCTCGACCCATGAAGAAAGCAATAGATAATGGCTCCCGCTGCGAATACGCCAGCCTTAAGAAAATCCGCGCTTACAGATGAATGCCTCCGCTCGCTCGCGCCGATTGCAGGAATGTGCCCGCGAGCCGAGGGGAGCGGCATGTTAAATGCATCTTTCCTAGAGACAGTGAATGAAGAAACGGCTTCCCCAACCGGATGTGATGACGAATCGGCTGACACGGGTTGCGTCGGCGATTGCTGCGTTGTTGCTTGTGTCAGCTTCGCTAATACTGGCTGAGAGCGAGGCGGCCGCGGCAGGCGACGCTGCTGTAGCGCGTGCGTACCCGCCAGTGGTGGAGCAGCAGGGTGCGGCCGATTTTGTGTTTTATCTCGACGGGCCGGCCAGTGCGGCCAGATTGCCGAACGGCCTGCCTGATATTGCGCTGGATAGACCTCATAAGAAAAACGGCGTATGGATCTTGCCACTGTTTTTCAGAGGCAAGATTCCGGTGGCTTCCTATAACCCAAAAAGCTTCACCGTGACGTTGCACTCGGGAGCACACATCAGCCTGGAATTCGAGCCAACGGATGGCTCATGGAAGCGCGATGACAAGACAAATATCTATACGCGCGCCGACCGCGCTCGATTTGGATACGAGGAGTTTAATCTTCCCGATGGCATCGAGGATCTGGAAATGCGGTGTGGCGACGTAAGCGGCGGAGTTGTCAGGCTCGATGCAACGGGCAAGCCGCTGTGGCGCAAAACGTACGTGAAGCTGGAGCACAACGTACGTGAGGACGACTGGGGGAGTTGTGGGCATTTTCCGCGCCAGCCACAGTTATTAAGAGGAGGCGATTTGATCGGCTTTGGCGATGACACGATTGGGGTTCTGGTCGGTCACACGGTGATACGCGTCTCGGCCGAAACCGGCATGCCGGTTGGCCCTGTATCCGACGTGAAGGTTTTTGATTCGGCAGAAGTAGCTGCGGCCAGGGCTGAAAGATATTCAAAGGTGTTTGGCGGCGGCAAGCTTCTGACATTTGATAATGAAGCCGAGTACTACAAACTGGAAACGGATTACTTTTTCCCCCACGGAGAATAAAAAAGGATAGACATGCCGAAGAGCTATTCGGAGAACGATCTCATGGAAATCCTGTACAACGCCGTTGGTCGTTCAGGCGAAGTCGGTACGAAAAGTGCCTTTACCTTGCAACTGGCCGCGAGCTACAACAAGAGCAGCAAGGAACTCAATGTTTCCGGGAAGAGCGGCTACGCACTCGGTCTTTTGCAGTATGACTTCGGCGCGCGATCAGACATCAAGGATTCCAGCTCCAACCTGACGGGAATCAACTTACTCATCGGTTCATATAACGCGTGGGCGGCCGGCAACGGACAAACGGCGCTGACACCGAACGAGCAAAAGCAGTTATCCGACGATTTGAGAACTCGCGGTCCTGAATTCGTAGGACCCTCCGGGCACGCTTCGGACCGCTACATGGTGCAGGGCGATCCTCTTCGCGCGAAGATCGATCAATTTCTGACCAGTGACGCAGGTTTGCAGTACGTCCACGCGCTTGATACCAGCGTCCTGAAAACATCCAAAGGGTTCGCTGGCTTGCTGCCGTTTGCGCAGCAAGTCGCCGGCTCGCCCACAGTCCAGAACATGTCGGACAGGGACAGCGAGTGTGCAATCGCGGCGTTGAGCAAGATTTTCAATCAGAATCCTCAGGTAGCAGGGGAGATCGTTAGTAGTCTCAAAGGGCAGTCGATGGACTTCGAGAAACTCGAAGCGCACATCTCGTCACAGATTGCCCAGAGCAAGCACCTTGGAACGTCCTCCAAGGCATCGTTGTCCTCAGGCGTTGCCGCAACGGTTCGCGGCATGAAGCTTATCGACGACATCCGCAGCTCGCCGGTCCTGGGCCCGTTGTGGTCGGCGTCAGTCAGTCAGGATCCGTCCCTGGAGAGCGATTTTTCCAAGCCCCCTGCGAAACAGCTCTTTGACTCAATGCTCCGCAATCCGGATGCGGGCGAACAGGTTCTGGCGGCGATCGACTCAGGGCAGAGCGTGCTTATTCCAACCAGCAAGGACTCGGCGAAGGAGAGCTACATCGCCGGCGTCGCGACGGACGGGACATTGTTCGCGATGGATGGGCAGGGCGCGGGCAGGGCCTATGCGAATGGTGACTGGACGCCGTTTTTGAACGGCGGCGGCTTGGCCGAGCAGAACCGTCACGGACAGTGGGAGATCGCATCACACAGCCACGCCGAGCATCTTGCGGCAGACAGCGAGTCTCTGGGACCCACGGCCTCGAACACTCCACCCCGTACCAGCGAGCTAGCCAGTGACCCGATGAGCACCTATTTGCAGCTTGCCGCAGAGGTCGCTGAGGACACCGACGCTTTGACGGGTAATCAGGCAAACATTCGCTCGTTCCGCTTCCGGTGATCGGACCCAAGGTGAGGTGCGTGTTTGGCTCGCGTCGGGGACAAGGTGCATGCCTCTTTCCCGTCCTGCCTTTCAGGGCGTTGGCGGAGATAGGGCCGCGCATCAAGTTCGCGATTGCAGGCGGCAGGCTTCCCGCGAGCATCTAGGAATTCGATTTATTCTCCGGCCCACTGTTCTGCTGGCTTTCCGCTTGCACCGGCCGAGAATCCGAGTGCGATAACGCGTTTCGCTCAGCGAGTATCTCAACCATGAGTTTTGTAAGATCGGAGGCAGGCAATCTCCCTTCTTTCATTCCAAAATCGAACCAATGCCAGTAGGGGTCGAAGCCGACGTTCGTGATATCCGGGTTCTGTTCAGAATACCACTGGCTGTTTAGCGCATCTTTCAGCACTTTGGACCCGGGAATGGCGATCGCACCGATAATCTGAGCGGTAGTTGGATCTAATTGGGCAGGCGGCTGTATCTCGAGGTTCGATTCGGCTTTCTGGGGCTCGCTTAGCTTTCTTGTCAACGAGTAGACGATTTTTGTCAGCATCGAAATTTCCTGCTCGAGTTTCTCGATGGGACTCAAATCCAGCACCTCATTCTTTGCCGGCGAGGGAAAGAGACGTGTATCACGCGGGATTTTCTGGAAAAATATCCTTTTTACATTTTCATTGCTTTGCGAATAATAATCCATGATTTTCGAGCGAATTTCCGGGTCGAAAATGTAAGGTTTGGATTTATTTTGGCGACTGTCCTTGCCAAGCAGCTCATTCATGGCATCGTAAAAAGACATGTCGTGAATGGATGTAAACTCATCCTGAACATGATGGGCCAGAGAGATTAATCGCTCGTCGTTACTTTCATTAATAATGCCGATTTTTTTATGATTTTCATCAACAGGCAATCCAATGGTCTTTATGAAGTCGTCGACAACATCCCCGTTGTACATTGTTTTTCGGTCGAACAGACGGACGTGAACGCGATCTCGGCCAAAGTCCTCCAGCCACGGGGTTAACATGGCATACCAGTCTCCATCGACTGGGGCGCGGGCCGACAGATATTCGCCGATATTCTTATAAGCTTTGACGTACCATTGCCCCCATGAAGACGAAAGATACTCGTCCTGACGGCGAATATAGGCAACGATATGCACGTCAAAATGTGCCTTCTCCTCGGAAAACAGGCGTGAATACGCATGCAGGCCAGAGAGATTCTCGGCGCTGATGATTAACGTGTGCAAATTGCTTTTGTCCATCTCCTCCTTGAGTGTCGCCAGACGGCGCCGCACGATGAGTGCGGCGTCCGGTCTGGTTGGCTGGTGAGGAGAATGAGGAAGATTGGCTAACTCCGGCGCACCTAGCAAATTTACGAAGAAATTAATTTGCTGGCCGTAGACACGTGCATTCGTGGTCAAGTCCAATCCGGGAATCAGTACACCCTGTGCTCTGAGCGCCGCCGCGTTAGCGCCCAGATAGGCCTGTATCGCCGAGCTGCCACATTTGCCGGCGCCAATATGAATGATGAGCTTTTGCATGATTGCTATCCGTGCAACGGCAGGTCGTTGTCGTAGACACGACACTCGCTCGTTGCGTGGGGTCAGGCGTTGAACGTTCGGTTACGCGGGTAAGCATGCTTTTTTTCACCGTTCTGTTCAATGCGGAAACCGCGCAGTTACGGGGCACGGCGTTACCGCAAGTTACGTCAGGCGGTCTTTGTAAGCGTGGGTAAGTTTTTGGAACGGGGTTCGGGTCGGCCGAGGTATGGGAGTGAGGAAGTTGGTGGATCTAATTTGACATAAGATAAAGAGTTTCGCTAACTCAAAGCTGGCGTTACACCTGCGGAACCAAAGTCCCACAAGCGTTAGCGGGTAGCGCCAGCCACCGAAAACCCTTGGAAAATTTTTCCAGTAAACCAGACCAAACTGCGCGCACATCATCGTTTTTTGCACGCTCGACCTGCATCGCAAAGAGAACCTCAGCAGGCTCAATCTCGCACAGATAGGCGATTTTGATCGCCATTGCGTCATCGAAGTGGCTGCGGCCGTTGCGGTAGTTGCTTATGACCGACGTGCTGCTCGCGCCGAGCGCCTTGCTTAGCGCGTAGTCGGACGGAAAGCCGTTCTTGGCCTTCGCTAAGTCCAAGTAGTAATTGCAATTTCTCATTTCAAGCCCCTAGTGATTCAACCCACTCACAAGATAGCTCAAGTGTATTGAGCGTGCAAACCGCTTGAGTCAAACGCTTTTGACCCTTGCGTAGCGTTACATCCTTGCGCTATTCTCCGCCTGTCGCCTCGGCAACCGGTTCCCAACCCCGCCGGTGCTGGATTGATCCCCCAGCCGCCGGGCGACTTTCAGGCAGTAAATCGTTCAAGGGGTTGAACAAGGGGAAGTCAAATGCAGCACATTTCGTTGCAAGTTACACATTCTTGTTACAGGTCGGTCGTGTTGGTCAGGCAATCGGTAGACGCGGCATGGCGCGCGCTGATGGACTCCATGCAGAAAATAGTCCGCAAGTGGACTTTCGATACGTGCCGTGGCCTGGATGCTTTTGGCGGTTTGGCAGGGACGTGATGACACTGTGAATTGCAGGCATCCGACCGCCTGCCTCATTCAGGCGTGGCTGACCAACGCCACGCCCGGGTAACCAGAAAGAAACAGTACCGAAGTGGAGATTTCATGTTGCATATGAATCGGACTACTAACGTAGCAAACGACGAATCCGACGCGATTCGTCGCGAGCTGAATGCACACAACGAAGTACAGCGAGCGCGCTACCGGGCGCGTTCGGCAAGCGTGATCGCGATGCATGCTCGCCGGCAAGGTCGCTCACACCTGGCCGCCGTAGGTGTGGCATGACGGACGTTGATATCGAACAGGCCAGGCCGCGAGTGGTCGCGCCGGGGGTAGTGGAGTGCGGCCCGTACTTCGAACGGCACGCACGCGGCGGTTACTTCATGGTGGGTCAGCACCATATCCACTGGTACGAGGAAAACATCCCGCTCGGCGACACGTATCTGCTGACGCGCGACGAGGCGCTTGGCGCTGCACTGTCCGAGACACAAGGGCGCACGTGAATTCCGATACCTCACCCAATGATATGAGGCCCGGACGCGGGGAACTGATCGAAGACCTCGCCGCGTTCGGAGTGGGCGCCGGGGTGATGGTGCCACCGTTTGTTCTTTACACCCCGCCGCGTACCGCGCGCGGAGACCGGGCAGCGGCCCACGCGCTGAATGAACTGCGCCCCCTCCTGAACACGCTGGCGCGCCGCCGCCGGGTCATTCGATAAAAACTGCCATGACGAGAAAGAAACCCGACAGGCCGATGCCTCTGTGGGCCATCTGGCTGATTTCGCTACTTGTCATCCTTGCCTGGTGTGGTGTGCATGGAGAGACGCAAGAGGATTACCACGTACCGGCGAGGCCGGTTGTTTGTAGTTGATCGACCAGAGGACAGGAAATGTACGTCTATATCGAATCAGAGCGCGCCCGTGACAGCGAAGGATTTAGCAGCGTGAACTACACCGTAGGTTTCTACGATCCGTCCGGACAATGGCGCCCGGAATCGGATCATGGCTCGCCCGAAGAAGCGGCCGGCCGCGTTGCCTGGCTGAACGGAAAGCGTGACTGAGCTGGACATATCGCAATGATTCACGGCTCTGTCTGTTCGCGTATGCGCTGGAAGGGAAAACGAACCCAACTGGTCAACTCACTTGCGGTAGGTGAGTGATGTGGATTTACGCGAACACGGCGGAGACCGAACTGCCGAAGCTGCCGGCGGCGCAGAAGGCCCGTAAGCGCCTCCCGCACAAATGGTATCGGCGGGCGTACCGAAAAGCAGAAACCGCGGGCCGCGAAAGCGCCCGCAAGATGGGTGTGCCGTACATGTTCGATATGGCCGCCGCCGAGCGCAGCATGAGCGCGTTTGTCGGCGAACACGCGCCCGATTCAATGCCGGTGCGCCCTGACGCGTCCGACTACGAAATCTGCATGAAGGCGCGCACGCTCGCCAATGATGTTGTTCTTCGTGCACTCGGACTCGACGTTTACCAGGCACTCATTGTCGCGACCCGCACCTGTGCCGCGTATGGTGTGCCGATGCCCGCGTTCGATGATCCCGCGCAGCAGGTGTTACGCGTGAAGTGCGAACTGTGGTGGCGCCGCCAGTTGCGGCGGCTGCATATCCGCACGCTGGAACACTCGAATATCCGCCTGCATTACGTCCACTATAAGGCTGAGCCCTACGCGAGTGATGAGGCCGTGCGCCGGCGCATCGCACAGAACCGGCGTAACGCGGCCACGCTCGAATCGGTCACACTGGAAAACGAACTGGGCCATCGCTTCACGCTTGCCGAGCTGGCCGCAAAGAGCATTTCCAACAAGGCATTAAAGCGCGGCGAACTAATGACACGCCTGCGCGGCTGCGAGGATCTTGCCATTGCCGCACGCTTCGAAGGCGTGATGTTTACGCTTACGTGCCCAAGCCGCTTTCACGCGATCCGGCAGTTAGGCAACGGCTCCCGGTTCATTCCGAACAAGAAATACAACGGTGCGTCGGCGCGCGACGGGCAGGTGTATCTGCGCAAGGTGTGGGCGCGGATTCGCGCGCAGCTCAAACGCGAGGGCGTCACCTACTTTGGCATGCGGGTGGCCGAGCCGCACCACGACGCCACGCCGCACTGGCACGGCCTGATTTTCTCGAACAACGTCGATCGTGTGTGCGCGGTGATGCGCGCCCATGGCCTGCGCGATTCAGGCAATGAGGCCGGCGCGCAGGAACGCCGCGTGAAGTTTGAACGGATCGACAGCGCCAAGGGGTCGGCGGTTGGCTACATCGCGAAATACATCGCCAAGAACATCGACGGCCACGCGGTAGGCGACCACAAGACGCAAGAGGGCTATGTCGTCCAGGCGGATATGTGGGGCGAAGACGAAATTACACCATCGCAGCGTGTTGAAGCGTGGGCTGCGCTTTGGGGCATCCGCCAGTTCCAGCAGTTCGGCGGCGCGCCTGTCGGCGTATGGCGCGAGCTGCGACGTGTGAAGGCCGAAGACTTGCCCAGCGCCGAAGAATCGCCGGAAATCATCGCTGCATGGCATGCGGCGCAGAAGACTGAAACCCATAGGGCGGACTGGGCGCAATACGCGCGCGCCATGGGTGGCATCGCCGGCGAGCAACGTCTGATCTATGTGAAACGCACCACACAGCACCGCGAGGGCCGGTACGGCATTGCACCGGTCAAGGTGCCACACGGTGTAGCGGCAACAGGCATTGCGTACATCGTGGATGGTATGTGCGCCTATTCGAAAGAAACAGAGATATTCGTTCCGGCCACTCGCTACGAGTGGCGGAAGGTTCAGCGCAGCGGCGAAGCCGCGAGCACTCGGACTCGTGTCAATAACTGTACGCGCAGCCCTCGGCCAGGGGTGGCCGATCCGGTTGCGCATCTGGATCACAGCAACGAAATCAGCGTCGAAGGGGAAGGGAACGGCGTGAAATGGGGCCAATAGAACCTGTAGAGCGAGGAATTCCCGTGACACAAATGAAAATCGATTGCCCGTGCTGCGATGGTGAGATTGACGCACGCCATACCGAGGGGCTGTCTGCAACGCTGCGGCGGATGTATTTCGTTTGCGAGGACTGTGGTTATCGCACGCCAGCCGGCTTCGAAATCCTGTTCTCGCTGTCCGCGTCATCCCGGCCCCGCGAAGGCGTGTTGCTTGAAGTGCGGCCGTCGCCAATGCTGCGCGGCGCGGTGAATGCGCGCACGACGATGAACCGGGAGAGCCGGCCGTGAGATTCACGATCGCTTGCCCTCACTGCAGCGCACGCGGTATCGCGCGAGCGATGGAAAAGAAGTCGGAGACGGATTGGGAGATCGACTTTCAGTGCGATGACGTGACGTGCGGCCACACGTACCGAACGAAACTCGAAATGTTTCCGCCCGAGCTACCCATACCTAAACGGCAGAAGCGAAGCAATACCGAATTGCAGTTTGACCTTTAACCAGCTCCGGGGGGGAGCAATGAACAACAAAAAGACAGTAAGAGTACTGCCAGCGCTACTTGCATTCGCAGCCACGCTGACTGCGGTGTCTCTCTCGATATTCTCCGGTTGGCAGCGCGGCGGGCTGGTCATGGAACGCACGCTGCTGGTTTGTGTCGGCGTCGTGCTGGTTGTCGCCGCCCATCTGCTCCCGGCTCTGTGTCGTCCGCATGGCTGGCGCATCCGGACGCTTGGCGCCGCGCTGTGGATCGGCTGCATGGCGGTAACCTGCTACGGCCACGCGATGTTTTTCGTGATGGCACAGCAACACGCGGGCGAGATTCGCGCGGCGGCCGTCCCTGTAGTCTCCGCTCCTGGGCGCAATATGGCGGAGATCGCCCGTGACCGTGCTGGAGTCGTTGCGCGGCTGGCCCGCGTGAGCGAACTTAAATGCGGCGACCGGTGCTCAGCAGTTCGTATCGAACACACGATCCTTACAGCACGACTTGCTGCACTTGACGCCGAGTCAACCGAGGTGACGCGTCACGAATTGGCGCAGAACCACGCGAACGCCGAGCGTGCAACGGCGAAAGCTGATCCGGTTGCTGGGTCGTTGAGCGCTTTCGGCGTCTCCGCCGGTCGCGTCGATCTGTTTGCCGGTATGGCGTTCGCCGTGGTGATTGAGGGGGTCGCCTGCTTCTGTTGGCTGCTCGCTCTACGACCTGTCAAAGTACCCACTAAGACAGTCGCGCCGGTAATGGACACCAGTCGTGTACCGCCAGTCAAGGCAGTAACGCCGACGAGTCAGGTGGTCGCGACCGGCGGTAACGATGCGACCGACCGGCAGGAAACGGTCAAATCACGGGCTAGTGAGCAGACGGATGAATTGAGCCTTGTGCTGACCGCGATCCGGGATGGAACGGTACGCGGCACGGTTGCCGAAATCCGGAAGCACCTTGGATGCTCACAGGCGAGGGCGTTGGCTCTTCGTAAGCAGCTCGCGCAACGGATGCAATCCAGGCCGCCGACCACTGAACAACTACTTTGATGCGTTTCGCTTGCACTAGGTGATGCACCGTTTCTAATCGGCCGGCCTCGGCCCGATGATGAGCGACTCAGTTCGCACGCAGGCTGGACCAAACGAGTATCCCGAACAGCAGTTCCGCTCGAAGGTAGCGAAAAGGATCTGAATTAGAGATCGCCTTCGTCGATCTGAACGATGAAGGGCTCGAAAACATCGACGGGACCGTCGGGTTCGTAGTAGCGACGTTGATGCTCGACGATTTTGCAGATTCGTCTTCTGATTCTTCCTTGCTTTCGTTGGTCGCTCCGCTCGTATCGATCAATAGCATCAGGGTCTATGACTATGACAAAAGGGGAGTTGCGCCGCGGAGCGTCGTCAGCTCCAACGACTTCCCACTCGACAATGATGTGATTTGGTTTGCTACCCTCTCGAAACTCTGCCTCCGCCGGAAAATCGCCGCGAAGTGCGAATTCAACCCATTCGGATTCACGGGACATGGCGGTCTCCGGTCTGGCTGAGCGGAATCGTAGCATGTCGGTCAGATTGGGCGCAGTTCCCTTACAGTCGCGAAAGGAGCGACTCCCGCCAGTAACAAAAAAAGCGCCGAGGCGCCTTCTCCGTAACGCTCCCTACGGGCGCCACCATCAGAGACCAGGGAGTAAGACAACGGCTTGCCTTGTCGCTAGCTCTTCCTTACGAGGGTTTGTCGTCTAGTGCATATGCGCATCACATTGCATCACTCGGCTGGCTCTGAAGCGGTCCCGGATCCCACGCCGGCTGGTACGGCGGCGGCCGGCGGCTTGCTGCATCAAAATCAGCCAACCAAGAGGAGGGCAGGCGGGGAGGGGGACTGCGTTTCTGGCGATTTTGGGGCAACCCGGTCCCCTCGCTGGACAATTTCAATCCGTTGGGCATATTCCATATGTCAACGAGTGTCAAAAAAATTCCTGATACGAGACCACGTTATTCGCATTTCAGTGATCTTCGATACAATCGCGCGAGCGACTAAGGTCGCGATGAACGGCCGCCATTCGTTGCGCATATCTGACGGTCAAACCTGAGAGAGAAGGGTAACGAGAAATGGTACTCAGACCGACCGGACCTGAGAGTCTGAAATACACAAACGTTTTTGACGCGATTCATCGGGGCGTTATGCAACAGGACCGGCTATTGATGCTGGACACGCCGCTCGGCAAAAATGCATTGATTCCGCTACGGGCGCGCGGATCAGCCAGAATCGGGCGCGATTATTCCTGGACTATTGATATTGCATCGTTGCGTGACGACACTGCGCTGCTTTCATTGATGCACCAATCCGTCACGCTCTGGATTCAGCAGCAGACCGCGCCTTATACCAATTCGACCTATCGGCCCGTGCACGGTTTTGTGCATAAGGTTGGCTATCTTGGTGGCGATGGAAGTCTGTCCACCTACCAGATTGAATTTTCGTCCGCTCTTATCTTTCTCGGGAATACTCACAACGAAGAAGGGTGGCTCGAACAGGACGCGCGCGAAATCGTCACAGAGATATTCAACCGATATCCGCAACTGCAAGGGCGGTTCCGCTTCAACCTGTCACGCGAACCGGTCAAGCGCTCATGGTGCCGTCAGAGCGAGTCGGATCTTCATTTCGTGAATCGACTGCTCGAAGACGAAGGCTGGTACTTCTATTGGATTCACGAGAAAAGCAGTGACGGCGCATCGCCGAAAACCACTCTGGTGATCCTGGATCAGGTGTCGACACTGCCGGAGGCACAGCCTGCGGAATACTATCGTGGCAATAGCAACCAGGAGGTCGATGGTTTCACGCAATGGGCGGCCTTGCAGACCATGCAGAGTCTGCGTTACATGTCGCGCGCGTTCGACTACAAGCGACCTACATCCAGTTTCGAATCCAGTAGTCTTCTCCAGTCCGTCACGTATGCAGCGGGAGATCGGCGACAGCAGGTAGAGCGTAGCGTTCCAACCGTTCCAATGACGGTGTATCAATCGACGGCCTACGGCTACCCCGATTCGGACAGCGGCGATGCCCGTGCGCGTCGCCACGTGGAAGTGTGGGATGCGCGGGCGCTGCGCTTTTTTGGGGTGGGCGGCCTTCGCTGGCTTGATGCGGGTTCCCGCTTCATCCTGAACAACCATCCGCGACACCAGGACGGTGATCCAACGAAGCGGTCATTTGTTGTGGTCGAAGCACGATGGTTCATCGAAAACAACGTGCCAATCGGCAGGCAGGCAACCGAATTCCCACTTAGTCTGCGTGCAACGCTGGCCGAACAGCAGGCGGCGCATGGTGCCAACTTCAAGACTGCGGGCCACGCGGTGGACGGGGCAGCGGGATTCTTCGTGATCGAGGTCGAAGCTCAGGATGGATGCGTCGAATACCGCAGTCCGCTAGATCATGCTAAGCCGGTTATGTCGACCGAGCATGCGCTGGTCGTAACCCAGCAGGGCTTTGAAGCGTGGTCAAACGAGCGAAATCAGGTTCGGGTACATTTCGCGTGGGACTACAAGAACCCCTCCGACGCATTCAACTCCTCGCCGCTTCTGTCGTCGATCCAGTCCGATACCGGCAACGGCTATGGATCAGTTCATGTGCCGAGGGCGGGGGAATGGGTCGTAGTCGGTTACTGGAACGGTGACTGTGACAAGCCGTTCATCCTGGGGCGCGTCAATGGCGGAACGACCCCTTCCCCATGGCACACAAACGTGTTGCTGTCGGGGTTCCAGTCGCAGGGTTTTGGCGGAACGGGCGCATTCAACTCATTCGTCCATGACGACGCGACGAACCAGAGTGGTACGCGGCTCGTCAGCTACACCGGCAAGAGCTATTCGTCGCTCGCCCAGGGCTATCTGATCCAGCAGGACGGCAACACGCGCGGGCGATATATCGGCTCGGGTGTACTGTTGCACGCCGACGATTACGTCGCGATGCGCGGGGCCAAGGGCATATCGATCGGATCGCATTCGAAAGCGCAGGACGACGAGCAGATGAACGTGGATGAGGCGCAGGGGCAACTCACGCACGCGGGCATGCTGGTGGAATCGCTGTCGAGCGCGAGCACGACAGCGCAGGCGGAATCCCTGCAAACGGCCCAGGACGCGCTGAAGGGGTTGACCACGGCTATCCAGCACCCTGAGTCGGGGCAGACCTCTGGCGGCGTGACAGCCGGCGGCGGCACGGGTAACGCCAATGGTTTCGCGAAGCCCGAGATCGTCATCGCATCGGCCGCCGATTTTGCCGCAGTGGCGGATGGCTCGGCGCACCTGGTAGCACAAGCGGAGGTGAGCGTCGTTGGCAGCGGAAACGTCAGCATAGCAACGGGAAAGTCGTTGATTGCAGCGGTGGCGGAGACGATCAGCATCTTTGTGCAAAAAACTGGCATGAAGCTGTTCGCCGCGAAGGGGCCGATAAAAGTTTCGGCGCATACCGATGACATGACACTGAATGCGGGACAAACCGTGACGTTGACCGGCAAGCGCATCGTGCTGGAAGCCACCGACGAACTGATTATCAAGTGCGGTGGCTCCTACACACGGTGGGCGGCGGCCGGCATTGAAGACGGTACGCGCGGGCCGCGCACGATCAAGTCAGCATCATTCAGCCGGCAGGGGCCGAGCTCGATTGCCGAGCAGATGAACAGCCTTCCACAGGCGAAGTTCAACGATCCGTATGTGCTGCGCGATCGCATCACGGGCGACGTGCTGAAGAACCACCCTTACGAACTTGTGCGGGCTGACGGCACTCGCCTGACCGGGACGACGAACGAGCTGGGACATGTGTCCGAGCAGAAAAGCGACGATGTTGAATCGGTGATGCTGCGCGCGCTGCGGCCGGGTTCGAACAAGGGCGGGGCGTCGGCGTGAACAATTTTGACCAGCCGTAATACATTGCACGAACTACGATGAGCGACAACAACACAGGCAATCAGGGTGGCACGCCATTCGATGGCGATGCCGAGCAGGACGTCGTACAGCAGACTGGCCGCACGCATGCAGACGGATCGTCTTATGGGACATTCACGCTGACGCCTGCCAGCGATACACGCCGCAAGGAACTGCTGTGCGATGTGCGCCCTATCATCCCGGTAATCTTCCTGCCGGGTGTGATGGGATCGCTGCTGGCAGACAAGGAAACGGGCGACGAACTGTTTTTTGCGCCGAACACGGATGGCATGCTGGGTAGCGCGGGCGCACTCCCGGCGTTACTTGGACTGTGGTTCAAGAGCGCGTCATCGCGGGAAAAGCAGTTCGATCCGAGCCTGGCGGCGGTAACGCCGCTCGGGCCGATCAATGTCGGCAAGCATGGCAAAAACGATACTGCCGACCAGTTCGTGGACGAGGCGGAAGCGAGGCGGCGCGGGTGGGGATCAGTGCATCGCACGAGCTATCATCCGGTGCTGGCATGGCTCGAAGAGCAGTTAAACCAGCCGATGCTGCTGGGCAAGGCGCATGGTGCGTGGGTCGAACCTGATCCTGAGGGCGAAAAGTGGACGCTCAAGCCGGTGATCGGCACCGACCCGGCCGACTACGGCGCCTTTGGCGCGGGCGAGAAAATTACGCTGGATTCGGCGGTATTCAAGCACTTCGCGAAATACCGTTATCGCGTGTACGCCATCGGCTACAACTGGTTGCAGTCGAATTCAGACTCGGGACAGCAGGTCGTCGAGGGTTCCGATTACTACGACCCAAAGACGAAGAAAACGACGAGGCTCATGGGAATCAAGGAAATCTGCGCCGAGAACGATAGCGGCAAGGCGATCATCCTGACGCACTCGATGGGCGGATTAGTGGCCCGGATGGCGATCGCGATGCACGGTGCGGAAGGCCTGATGCACGGGGTGTTTCACAACGTGCAGCCAGCGACGGGGGCGCCGGTTGCGGCGAAGCGTTTCCGGACGGGAGGCGGCAACGAAGGCGGGCTAAACAGCTTTATCAATGGCAGCCTGGTGGGTCGCGACGCAGGCGAGTTTGTCTCCGTGATGGCGAACGCGCCGGGGCCGCTGGAACTGATCCCGATGCCTGATTACAACAACGGCGAACCTTGGTGGGTGTTCTCGCGGATCAATGGCGAAGTGGTAATGCAATTGCCGAAGGATGGCGATGCTTATAACGATATTTATACGAATTCAAAATGGTATGGATTACTGCCTGACGTATCACTGCTCGATCCGGCTGGTACTGTGAAAAAGCAGTTGGAAAAAGGAGGCGGAAGGGAAACCGTAGCCAGTAATTTCAAAATAACGATTAAAAATGTGGTAATTAAACAAGGGCAAATAAAAAATATTTACCACAAAAAAACATATGCTGCGTACAACGGCAATGGCCCACTGAAAGAAAAGTCGCAAGCAGGTACTGCGACTGAAAGCGGCGCAAAGAACAAACCTGGTATCGAAAAAGGTCTGCCGCTCGAAAAGTTATTGACGTTCGGCAAGGTAATCTGGACCGGCAATATGCCATCGGGAGTGACAGAAGAAGAATTGCGCGCTGCGACCTTCCTGCACGACTCGCATACTGGCAACGTGCGGGTGTATCTGGAGTCGCGCAAGCTAACCGTCGATTTTGAGGTGCAGAAGGTAGCGAAGCTTCCCGCCGGCGTGGATGCGCCCGATCCGGGCAAAAACGGCATCATTGTGGGCGACGCCACGGTGCCGACTTGGTCGGCCGACGCTCAGGCGCGCGGGCTGAGACCCGGCGTAAAAGGTGATCCTGCCAAGGGTGTTCAGATGGCATTCGTGCAAGGCGGCTACGATCACCAGGGAAGCTACAACCACCCGTGGACCCGCTGGGCGCTGCTCTACAGCGTCGTGCAGATTGCGCAGGATGCGCCGGAGCCTTCATGTTGAAACTTGTTCTGAAATTTCTGTTGCTCGTGGTGGGTGCGTGCGCCTGTTCAATCGTGTTTTCCGGGGAACCAACGATGACTAATCCCTTGCTGTCCAAGCCGCGTCCGTGGTGCATCGGTCGCTTAGTGTTCGACCGACCAGTGGCGAGCGAGATTTCGAATCAGCGATATGAGTATCGCGGGGAAAAACTCGAAACTCAGTACAACGTGTCACTCGCAACTTATCAAGCCAAGGTTGCGGCGCGAGAGAACGAACTGAAAACTAAGCAGCGAGTTAACCCTGTCAATTTGAGTGAGAAGACTGGCCGAGCATGGCTGGAAACAGAATTTTCCCCAACAAAAGATTCAAAAGTTTTTATATTTAGCGATGCCACATCAAAAACAAATGACTTGCCATTTGAGTCCGAGGGATATCTTTTCAGTGATAGCAACCTATTTCATACAACCGGAGTTGTTGATTCGGATAAATTAAAAATAGGCCAGGATATTTACGATGATATTTATCGCCACATGAAGGCACGCGATAACTGGGCAGTGCCAACCGAGTCGGGATTCTGTTTCGACGGGGGCATTGTCACGGGTTCATCGAACTATACCGAGGAAGTAAGTCAGTCGTTCGCACTGATGCCGGGCCGGCCGGCGCTTCTGGTCATTCACATGCGTGACGCGGTGGACACCGATCAGAACGATCCGTTGACCAAGACACTGCCGCAATTGCGTGCCCAGATGGACCGGATGCCCGGTCACTATCGTATCTTGCGTCAGGGCAAGCGAACGATTGCCGGCATGGATGCGGAAGAAGTTCTATTCGAACTGAAGGACGGCGATATCACGTCATACCGCTTCTATCTGCTGGCGCTGGGCGACCCAAGCACATTAGCGAAGCCACATACGGCTATTCAGATGCTGCTCGGCGCAAGCAGTCCTGATCTGGCTCCGGACCAGGCGACTTCGCCCGTTGACGAAGCCGGGGCGATTCAGGCGTGGGATACGTTGCTCAACAGCTTGCGGCTACGGCCTGGCGCTGTTTGAACGAGGGTGCCATGAGGCGATACGACATTGTAAAGGGCGATGCGACAACAGTAGGTGGCATTGTCCAAGGCGGCGATGGGCAGGATATGCTGAATGGCCGGGAACAGGCTTACGAGCACGATCCCGTGTGGTGTCCGGTGTGCAAGACCATCGGCAAGATTGGGTGCGACGGTCCCCGGGTTCCAACTTCGGGTCCGGATGGTCGTGAGGCGGCGCTGAGCGATGATCTGTGCATATGCCAGTGTTCGCCGCCGCCGAAGCTGGTGGCGTCGCAGTCGGCGTCGTGTATCGAGGTCTAACACAGGGGGATGTGATGGTCAGGAAAATGATTGGGGTGGTGGTGCTGCTGATCCTAGTGGCGGGCGTGTTGGGTTGTGTTTCTATCCAGCCCCTTAACGCAATGCCGTAAGCCGCCGACAGCGGGCAGTCGCTTCTGGGACGGCATCTTCCTCTGGTCCGACCTTTCCAAACCAAGCTGCCCATGACCCCGCTTAAATCTATCCGACGTTGGTCAGGAACCTTCCTGTCCGGCGACGGCTACCTTGGTGCCGATCGAATACGGCGTGAATCGCACCACCTCATCGCCGATC
>SDBV01002888.1_pt1 | contig 25598 bp, 11 predicted proteins | sample 2277081 | NCBI WGS metagenome assembly SDBV01 (sample SAMN10402039, study PRJNA504765) | marine sediment metagenome | isolation source: marine sediment core GS10_PC15, 223 cmbsf | place: Arctic Ocean: Southern Knipovich Ridge | collected 2010 | reverse complement strand
ATGCCCGGGCGGGATATTAGTATAGCGCACTTCACGCCTGTTTGAAGAAACGATCTGCCAATCACTGTCATAATCATCTAGGATATATGAAAATTTATTCTTTTTTTCCTGTGAGAAAGAAAGGGCTGTAAAAGAAAATTCAAAGCTTTTATCCTTGTGCTTTATGACCAGTCCATCCCTAAGAGCAGAATATATATTAACTGGCCTGTTAGAAACACTGATTTGGGTGAATGCTGGCTGGGAAATATATTCGTTTCTGACAAATTGATCAGGTCTGAAGCGGTTAAACCCATGAGAGCCTCCGAAATACATCTGTCCGGTTTCATCCTTATAGGTAGCCCCATTATTAAAAATATTTCCCTGGAGTCCATCTTCGTAATCAAAGTTTTCAACCTTGGTATCATCAGGATTATTGAATTGAAATTTGGTAATGCCATTATTGCTTGAAAGCCATAGTTGATTTTGATCGTCTTCAAGAATATCATAGATGGCATCTCCTCTGATGCCGACATTATCAGAGAAATGCCTAAATGACCCGTTATAGGGATTTAACAGGGCAAGTCCGGCTGCACCAGTTCCTATCCAAATTCTTTTATTAGCGTCTTCATGTATACTATAAACAATGTCGGACTTCAATCCCTCAGGATTCGATCTATCGGCATTATATCGCTGGAAAGTTAATTGTGGATTAGTATTTGTGCTGTTGCCAATCCGGTTCAATCCATTTCCAACGGTACCAACCCAGATATTTCCACGGGAATCCATCTTTATTTCACTTATAAAATTCCCACTTATCGAGAACGGATCATCTTCATCATTAATGAATCGATGAATCTGGTATGGTTCAGGACCATCCCTTGAAACAAGTTTAAAAAGTCCATTCTCTGTGCCTACCCATATATTATTTGAAGCGTCTTCAAGCAAGCTGTAAATGGTCCTGCTGCTGCCCGACTCAAACGGAAAAAAGGATTTTACTTCACCGGTTTCAGGCCTGACCCGGATCAATCCAAAATATCTTGTTCCAATCCAGAAGTATCCCCGGGAATCCTGAAGGAAACATAAAGCTGCATTCAGATCTTTTCTGACATTCCGGAACATAGGGATGAGGGTATAGGAGATAAAAGTTCTGTCGTTTACATTGTACTCCCCGAAGCCCATTCCATTAACCCCTACGTAAAATCTTGAGTCAGGACCCTTTACAAAAGCCCGGATGGCCTGTGATTCTAATTGGGGCTCGATGGGAATGGTAAAAAGATCGAATTTCTTGATTGAAAGGTCCGCTTTATTAACACCACCTGCTCCGGTACCCAACCAAATCACACCAGCCCTGTCACTAAAAATTCGATTGATCTCATTGTTGGAGACTTCATTCGGTTTTGACCCTGCGGGGATAATTGTGATACTTGATTTCGGCGATCCGGGATTTTCCATGAGATGAAGGCCGTATGGTGTTCCTATCCACAGGGTACTATCCGGATCAGAATACAGGCTATATATGATATCGCTGTTCAGGGTATTGGGAGCATCAGAGCTTGTGGAATAATGCGTAAGGATTTCAATGGGATCACCATCCTTAATAACAGCCTTAAACAGTCCACCAGCCCAGGTCCCAATCCAGAACGTATCCATGGAGATCTCAAGCATGGTCCATATTCTGTTCTCATAAGGTTCAATATTATAGATCTCATCTATAAGCAATTGTGTGAAGTCATCTTCTTCTTCATTGTACAGAAAGAGTCCCTCACCGAATGTGCCCACAATTATTCTGCCCCTGGAATCTTCAAATGTTCTGGAAACTGTACCTCGGGGAAATGTTTTTTTGGGACTGTAATCATCGGAAAATGTGATCATTTTGTTTGAATCACTGAGATAAAGGTTTAGTCCCGCGAAAGTGGATATCCACATCCTGTTTTTTGAATCGCAAAAAATATCATTGATATGATTGTCCAGAAGAGCCATTCCTTCGGGCCCGTTCTCATCAATTATTCGCACGGATTCATCGACCCGACTATAAATATTAATTCCGGAATGATAGCTCCCAAACCAGAGATTTCCTTCAGCATCTTCTTCAATGCATTGAAAATGAACTGTATTGAAACTGTTAATGGTGTTGAAGTCAGGTTTGAAAACTTTAATATCATAACCATCAAAACGGTTTATTCCATCCACCGTGGTAAACCATAAAAATCCTTCCCTGTCCTGTAAAATGTCGGTAACATTATCTGAGGAAAGACCTGTTTTGCTATCGATTCTTACAAATTCTGGAGAAATTGGTAGTGGCTGTGCTTCAATCACTTGAGACATCCACAGTAGCAAAAGAAAACTTATAACAATATTTTGCCGTTTTATCATTGAACGAATACTGATATCGCAATGATAATGAATATCCCGAACTAAGAAAAGTTCAAAGAATAAAAACAGTCTCTAAATCACCTTAAAGCTGTCTGAGTAAGTACCTATGCAGATAACTATAATTTTGATCTGACAGATTTAGTAATATGCATTTTCAAGAGCTGTTTTTACAAATGCCTCCACATTTTCAGGAGGCGTATTATATTCCAGAAAATCAACACTCTGCATGATAAATTTTCCGCCTTTTTTACCAATATCAATAGTTTCTTTTGTCACTTTGATAACGTCTTCGACGGTACCATTTTTTAAAACATTTACCTGATCTATCCCAGCGATCATTACATATTCTCCGTCTACAATCTCCTTTGCTTTCTTTAAGTCTGCATCTCCAAGTGGTACAGGAGAAAATGGTTCTACTACCTGTGCCCCAAGTTTCTTATATGATTCAACAAGATTCATAATGTTTCCACAATTATGATAAACTGCCGGTGTTCCGGTATTTTGAATGAAATCAATATATTCTTTCTCGTATTTTAATATATAGTCTTCATAAACTTCAGTACCCAGAAAGCCTCCCGCCACATTGCCACCAACCAGCATAACATCAGCTCCGGCATCAATGAAAGCCTTGGTATAACTGAGAGTACGCTCTGTGGTAAATCTCATCAGTTTGTCGAAAAAATCAGGATCAGTCATGAACAGCATATATAAACTAACATGGTCAAAAATCATTGAAGCATTGTTTACAGGACCCCCGGAAACCCAGGTTCCGAGAATTCCGTCATCTCCTATGTAATCCTTTATTCTTTGTATTTTTCCAGTCACCATTTCACCATACTCTTTTGACATTTTTGGTTCATATTTTATAGCAATGTCAAGTTCCTCTTCGGTGGTAATTGGCTTTTCGGTACAGCAATATACATGTGTGCCCTTATTCTGTGAGGCTCGGGTAAGTGTCTGGTTAAGTACACCTTCGGGGGTTGTTATTTTCGATTTTTTGATGTAATTATTCCCTTCCTCAATGATTTCTGTATCAACCTTCCAGGTATCTGTTTCCTCTCCGTCATTTACACCACCAAGGCAAATATTAATCGGGTGATACAGATCGAAGATCATCCGGGCAAAAACATCACAGCCAAGTTTTCTCTGGTAATCAATCACTTTAAATGTGAGTTGCTGGTAATCCATTGGATCGATCTCAGGATGCAACTGATGAATATAATGCCCATGATCCTGAATGAACAGGGTAACGGGTACTCTGTCTGTCTTCTCTCCATTAATCGCTTTTAGCAGTCTTTCTCTTGAGTTCATGATATTTGGATTTTATTGATTGTCATAATATCTGATGAAATTTCTAAAATGCATCCTCAATTTCTTCTAGGGTCTTCCCTTTGGTTTCAGGCAGGAATTTATAAACGAATATAAATCCCAAAACGCATACACCTGCATAAATCCAAAACGTTCCGTATGATTTAAAAGTTTTATTAATAATCGGAAAACTATAGGTAGTTAGAAAACTGGATGACCAGAGTGCAAAAGTAGCTATCGACATAGCCACTCCTCTTACCTTGTTTGGAAAAATTTCAGATAGCACAACCCATGTTGTTGGGGCGAGGGCCAAGGCGTAAATACCAATTGCCAGTAAAACACAGACCAGCATAACGGGACCGGTCAGGCCCATTTTATAAAATATTCCGAAAATAATATAGATAAATGCCAAGACACCATATCCCAGCTTCATCAACAGGCGTCGTCCCCAGGAATCTATTACCCCGAGAGCAATAAGGGTAAATAGCAGATTAACACTTCCTGTCATTATAATATTAAACAGCATATCGTTAACACCGTATCCGGCATTTGTGAAAATTTCATCAGAATAAATGAAAATTACGTTTATGCCGCACATTTGCTGAAGGATGGCGAAAATCACTCCTATCATTAATATTTTTTTGATTTTGGGATGTTTAAATTCCCTGAGATTTATTTTAGTCGTTTCGCTCTTTAGGTTATCCTGGATCTCTCCTTTTATTTTTGCAGCAAACTCCATCCCCCCGATTTTTGAAAGTACTTTCAGGGCTTTGTCCCCTTTATCAGCTTTAACCAGCCAGCGGGGACTTTCGGGAATTAAAAACGCAAGAAAAAGAAAGGATATCGATAGAATGGTTTCAGCCCAGAACATCCATCGCCAGCCCATTTGTCCGTTCCAGGAATTCCGAATTTGCTCATTTGTAAATCCTTCAGGAACAATTTCAGCAATATAATAATTAACGATTTGTGCCAGGAGAATTCCAATAACTATAGTCAATTGGTTTATTGATACAAAAAGCCCCCTGAAACGGGCCGGCGATATTTCTGCTATGTATATCGGAGAAAGTAATGCTGCCATGCCAATACCAATTCCTCCGACCAACCGGAACACAATGAATATTGTGAAGTTTTCAGCCATGCCGGTACCGATTGCTGATATTGTAAAAAGCAGTGCTGAAAAGATCAGGGGTGGTTTTCTGCCGTATTTATCCGATAAAGTACCTGCCAGGATTGCCCCGGCAATACACCCTATTAATGCACTGCTTGTTGCCCAGCCCTGCAAATTGGGAGAGTCCATTATATTGAAATAAATTTCATAGAAATGCTTTGCGCCTCCTATCACTACCCAGTCGTACCCAAATAATAATCCACCCATAGCGGATATCATCGTAATTGCGGAGACAAACAGAATGTTGATTTTATATTTCACAATAGATTTTTAGGCTAATAGTTTGTGTTATTATGAATTATCCAGCGAAAAATTATATGTCGTTATCTGGGAATATACTTCACCAGGCATAAGTTCGGTCGAAGGATAACCGGGTTGGTTTGGTGAATCCGGGAAATGTTGCGCCTCCAGACAGAATGCACTGTTTTTGCCGTAAACCATGTTACCCTTTCCTGTATCACTGCCATCCATAAATCCACAGGAATAAAACTGTAATCCGGGTTCAGTAGTAAACATCTCCATCCTTATACCAGATTCCGGGGAAAAAGCTATAGCAGCAGGTGAATCAGAATTATTCTTATTTAATACATAATTATGGCAATATCCCCTGCCAATACGAATCTGTTCATCTATGGAATCTAATCTGGAACCTATTGCTGAAAATGAATTGAAATCAAAAGGTGTATCTTTTACCAACATGTTATTTCCAATGGGTAATAATTGATCATTTACGGGTGTGTATTCTGCGGCATTAATTAATAATCTATGATCCAATATATCAACACTTCGGGTTCCGTTCAGGTTAAAAAATGTATGATTGGTAAGGTTGCATATCGTTGATGCATCGGTAGTTGCCCTATAGTCTATAACCAAAGAGTTTTCATCATTTAAGCTGTATTTTACCCTGACATTTAAATTCCCTGGAAAGCCTTCTTCCATATCCCTGGATAAATACTGGTACTCTATCGAATTTGTGTCTGACAACACTACATTCCATACAACATGAGAAAACCCGGTATCTCCTCCATGAACATGATTTGGGCCGCATGGATCATTTTTTGACAGCTGATATTCTTTTCCATTCAATACAAATTTGCCAGAGGATATCCTGTTTGCAAACCTACCAACTGTTGCTCCAAAATACGGATCATTTGATACCAGGTATTCTTCAATCGTATCGTACCCAAGCGCCACGTCAGTATATCTATTATGTTTGTTCTTTACAATAATTGATAATACCCTTGCTCCATAATTGCTAAGACCAACTGTCATTCCGGATTTATTCTGCAGTTTATGGATTTTTATCTGATCTGGGTTTGGCATGATACGACTTATAATTAAAGCTATTTAATCATGGAATCAGTTCTAAATTTACCCTGCCCTTGATTACAGAATCTTTCGGTATTTTATCACTGAACAACTGGTATTTTAATTGTGCCCCGGCAAAACTACCAAGGCCGGGTGAATAGAAATCAGAAACTAATAATCCAGTATGCTCGCCTTCTATAAATGCTCTTACTTGTTGGCTGCCATCCGACCTTACTGTTATCCCAGCATTATCTTTATCTCTGAGAGCAGCTTCCAGAATATTTGTTCGCGTTGCACGAAACTCATTGGTTCCCATTTCATTACTGTCAAGCTCCCAGGGCCAGGGTGGTTTGGTTTTTGAATCAACTTCAGGAAAACTTGCATCTCTGAAGGCTTTTACTGTACCCTCGTTGCGGCCTATGTGATTGTCGGGATAGCTAGACCACCTTCCATTTCTTTTCCAGCTCAGTTCATCATATGAATTTGGCAGATAGAAAAGGATCCCAATCTGTCGCACATGCATTTCCTCATGAGTTGTAAACTCATAATCGATAGTCATTTTACCATTGCCTCCGATATTCAACCGATACAGTCCCTCAGCTTCCTGATAGCTTCCCCTGATTAGTATCTCTACCCCACTCTCCGATTTGTTTGCAGCAACCTCTCTGGCTTCCCAGCCAGTACACTTCTGATTAAGTTCTTTCAGAGGAGGCATCTCAGGTCTGGGCCAGGGGAATCCTGAAGTATGAATTTCATTGTTTTCCAGCATGATTACAAGTTCGGGTCCAGTGGCCAGTAGTTTTTTACCCTCAGAAGAACTCACACTTAATTGCCCTGATTCTCGATCAATTTCCATCTTAAATTCATTTCCATTTATATAAAATGCAGCATCGGATTCCAAAAGTTCAATTGCCCCAGCTGGTTTTCCAATTTTTACTTTTTTCGGTTCTCCAAGCCTGAGACGGTAGCTGTCAACCAATGCCCCGTCTTTATAAAAATCGAGTGACATCAATTTACCGTCAAGCTTCTTCGTTTTAGGAAAGATGGAAAGAACACCATTTGTTTGTGGAGGAATATCCGGGGCTATTTTGCCTGTTTCATCCTCAATAGACCACTCAATATTTAATTCATTTAAATTTGTGAAATCATATCTGTTCTCTATTTGGATTTCAATCGGGTTCCCGCTTTTAGGTACGGGGATGGGACTTGTTTCATCCACAATCTTTGCAGGTGAATATCCCTTTTTAATATGCCATGCTTCAGGTTTTTCTCTTTTCCAGAGGTCTATTACACCCCAGGCTCCGTATCCAACAACTTCACCTGAAGGCATTAAAAATATATCATCGGTGTAATTGAAGAGCTGTCCGCCCCAAATAGAAGGTGTGTCCCATGTTTTTTCCCAAAAAGGCACAAATGCATTCACCCATTCATTACGGATCCCGGGATCAACTGACAGCACAAACCGGTTTCTGTATATATGATAATACTGGTCAAAAATTACAGGACGTGTCGAATGAGAATATTCTTCAAGCTGTACATAACTCGGATAGTGATGGCTTCCCAGATCGAAAATGCTTTCATCGCGTACATCCCATGCAAAATGCACAGGTCGTGTAGGATCTAACACTTTTACACATTTCCTAACCCTCTCAAATGCCGGAATAAAAGCGGACTCATCTGCAATCATCCATGTCATGGAAGAAGGATGGCTCCTTCCCCGCTGTATCATTTCAACAACAGGCCTGAGAAATTCCATGTACATTTTTGGATCCGTATTGCCGGATACTTTATTTTGCCTGAAATGATACTGTCTGGATTCCATATTATCGTTCCACCATCCAATCCAGCAGGTACTTGGTTCTTCAAACATATACATCCCCATTTCATCAGCCAGATCAAGAATCAACTCGTCGGGAGAAAATGCACAGGTATACACATTATTTACATTCATTTGATTTAGAAGTTCCATTTCTCTGCGTAATGTTTCTTCCGGAACGGTTCTTCCCCAAAGAGGATCAGAATCCTGACGGGACATCCCCCGAAGCCTTGTTACCGAGCCATTTATTAAGACCTGATTTCCTCTGATCTCCAACTCCCGGAAACCGATTCTTCGCCTGGAGACCTGCAGTTCATTTCCTTCTATGTTCAGTTTCCCATCCAGATAGTACAAATTGGGATTTTCAGCATTCCAGTGCTTTGGTGATTTTACCGGGATCTCAAGGGTCTTGTATAGATATTCTCCGGCTTTTATATCTCCAAGATTGAAGGATGCCGGACCGAATTCTAATTTTTTAGTATTTATATCCGTATCGGTCAAATCGAAATCCATAGAGACTCCGCTTACATCTTCAGTACTCTCGTTGGCGATTTCAATAAATACCATTAACACGGCATCGTTATACTCATTATCAAACTGGGTCTCAACATGCAATAAAGCTATGTTTACCTTTGGCAGGGCAAAGGCTGAAGTGCGCCGGATAATACCACCTGCCCGTCTGCCTATCATCATATAATTTGCGGTATTGTCATCGGCAAGACTCTCTCCGCATACTTCCATGGCAAGCACATTCGGCTTACCCGGCATTACAGCCTTTGTGACATCAACCTCAAAAGGAGTATATGTACTCATGTGGTGCCCTACATATATGCCATTAAACCATATATCGGTTTCACTATAAACAGCATCAAAACGCAGTTTTACACTTTTACCAGCCCAATCCTGGGGGATGTTTATGATACGCCGGTAGGCAGCAGCAGAGTCAACCTCTACTTCAAATCCCTGCATGCCCCATTCTCCGGGTACCTCTATGCTTGCCCAGTTTGCAGTATTAATATTGATGTCATAGTTATTTTTCGGCGGATTCGGATTAAATTGCCATATTCCTTTCAGATCTATTTCCGCATTTCTTACCGATTTCACGCTGAAAGGTTTTGGAGAAAGCCTTGGAATGAAAACCTCCATACTTGCAAGGATATTATTCCCATGCAAACGGCCTTTTTTTGCAGAGACAAATATCCATTTATCCTCATCGTTTCTCCAATCCTGTGGTATCGTGGCTTCAAACGCCCCGTCCTTGCCACTTTTTAGTTTTATTGATTTTTCAGTTCCTTCGAGTTTGAGTTCAATTTCAGCATCTTCAACTTTCTGCATATAGCCATCAGATATATTGCCGAATATATTGGAACGAAAATCTCCCTGGATATCTATCTCGAGGTTAACAAGTGATTCTTTGCTGTTCCCCCAAAGCTCAATTGAAGAAAGGACGGCATTGGGACCTGATTCATTAATAATACTGAGATCTACAGCTTCGTCCTTATACACAGATTTCGGGAGGTCGAGTATATATTCTATCTTTTCACCTGCAGGCAGGGTTATCTCTTTTTGCAGAATCTTATCATCGGCTTTCAGGGAGAATACCCGGCCGGATGAATTGGATAGATATGTAAGCCTGAGTTTAAATTTTGATGTGGGATTCAATCCGTATAAATGTAGCCTTATCTCTTCGCTGTGTGAGACAATTGATCGTACATCATCGTCAATTGGGATTTTTTCCTCAGGAATGTCAAATGAAGTGTATTTGTAGTGAACACCCTGCTTCACAATTTTCCAGTCCGGCTTTATCCAGTTGCTGTGCACGTCACCTCTGTTTGTAAAAACAGCCTTTTTGCATAAAAGGTAGCCCTCCAGTTCATTGTCTGCAGGAGATGCGTGGGCAATAGAATTAATCGGGAAGGTGCTTAGCAATAAAATGTATATTGCAGTATTCAGTGACATGGACCAATTGCTCATTTTGTTGATTTTAATTTTTTTTCTACCAGATTCAATTGTTTGAGGTAAATCTAGATCTTTAATATTGATCAAAATAAAATTTATTCTTCATTTTATTGGACTAATCATTCAGCCGTGCAATATGTTGTATGCTGAAATGTTAGCTGGTACCTGGCAGATAGAATTTTGTTCGGCCATCCCTGATTGATGAATCTGGTACAGTTCATGCCTGTTTTATCATAGTTAATTCAAAAGCCAATTCATAGTTTTAAACAATTTTTAAATTAAGAGTCAATATGAAAAAGAGGTCTCTGCAAATTTTCACTGGTGTCTGCCTGGTCATTATTGTATTTGGGTGCGGCAGTAAAGAGGTTAATCCAATGAAACCAAACGTACTGTTTATACTGGCTGATGATTTGGGATACTATGATCTGAACTGTATGGGGAGTGCATTTTACGAAACTCCGAATATTGACAGGATAGGAAATGAAGGGATAGTCTTTACGAATGGATATGCAAACTGCCAGGTTTGCAGTCCCTCAAGAGCAAGTATAATGTCCAGCAAGTTTCCAGCCCGACATGGCATTACAGATTGGATCGGTGCAAGAACCGGTGAAAAATGGAGGGAATTGGGACGATACAATAAACTTTTGCCTGCCGAATACGTCCATAATCTTTCCTCTGAATACATTACCCTTCCTGAGGCAATGAAACAGGCAGGATATAAAACATTCTTTGCCGGAAAATGGCATCTTGGCAAAGAAGGATCCTGGCCTTCAGATCATGGATTTGACATTAACATTGGAGGCTGGCAATCCGGCAGTCCCCGGGGAGGATATTTCTCTCCCTGGGAAAATCCGAACCTGGAAAATCTGGAAAATGGAGAAAATCTATCCATGCGTCTGGCCGGGGAAACAGTGAAATTCATTTCAGAACATAAAGACACAAGCTTTTTTGCCTTTTTGTCCTTTTATGCAGTACATGGTCCCATCCAGACCACACAGGAAAAATGGGCCAAATATCGTCAGAAGGCTGAAGCTGCAGGAATTTTAAAAACCGGATTCGAAATGGAGAATTACCTCCCGATTAGAAAGGTTCAGGATAATCCGGTTTACGGGGGACTGGTAGAAAGCATGGATGATGCTGTCGGAAAAGTTCTTGCATGTCTTGATGAATTGGGATTGAATGACAATACAATAGTTATTTTCACATCGGACAATGGAGGTGTTGCAGCAGGGGACGCTTTTGCGACTTCAAATCTTCCCTTTCGGGGTGGTAAAGGACAAGCTTATGAAGGAGGGATCCGTGAACCTTATTTCATTAAGGTTCCCTGGCAGAAGGGATTGAAAAGATGTGATGTCCCTGTCACAGGGAGTGATTTCTATCCTACCATACTCGATCTTATAGGTGAAGACCTATTGCCGGAAGAGCATTCCGATGGCGTCAGCCTCGTTCCACTGTTAAGTGGTGGCAGCATTGGTGAGCGTTCACTAATATGGCATTATCCTCATTATGGAAACCAGGGTGGTGATCCATCTTCAATAATCCGCAAGGGACCCTGGAAGCTCATTCATTTTTATGAAGATGGCCGGCAGGAGTTGTATAACCTGCTGGATGACCCGGAAGAAGAACATGAGATTTCGGGTCAGCAACCGGAACTTGTTTCGAAATTGATGAAAGAGTTATTTGAATTCCTGAATGATAACAATGCCAGGTATCCCCGGAAAGATCCAACATATGTATTGGAGAATGAACAGACATATCTTAAAGAAATAGAAGAAAATCTTCTTCCCCACCTTGAACGCCAAAGGATGATATTTCTGTCAAAGGATTTTGATCCCGGAAATGAATGGTGGGGAAGTACAAAGTAGAAAAATATTTATTGTCTTATTATTTCTATCAGAGGACCCTTTTCACAGGAAGGCTGGAGTACAAATCCCCCGAGTGAAGGATTTGACACAATCCAAGGTTGATTTATCTTAATCCATTTGTTCATCAATTAATAATATTGTTTTCATATAATAAACACAATTAAACCAAGTCTATTCACCAATCAAACTAATAGCTATGAAAAAAATTCTTTTACCCTTCTTTTTCTTATTAGTAGGTTTCTTCCTGCAGGCTCAGTCCCTTGAGCCGGGTGCACCAGGAACCATTATCGACCTTACTCCCGATGGGGTTGAAATAATGAATACGACCGCAGGCAAAGGGAATTATGGAAAAAAACTTGCAGTTCTTGATACCATGATCGTTTTTGTTGGTAAAGATGCAACCAATGGCGAAGAGATTTGGATTACTGATGGTTCGGTTGCAGGCACCAAACTGCTGAAGGATATTAATCCGGGTTCAGGAAGTTCAGCCCCAACAAACCTTGAAGTATCAGGAGACAAGGTGTTTTTTGCTGCCTTTGATGGATCTTCAGGGATCGAACTCTGGATGACAGACGGAACATCCGATGGCACTGTGATGGTAAAAGACGTATTCAGTGGAAGCAATTCCTCTTCTCCGGATATGATCACACCTTTTTATGGCAGTGTTGTTTTCAGGGCCACAGACCTTTGGAGCAACCTGGAGGAAGAGAAATGGCTGTGGATATCAGATGGTACCGCTGAGGGAACCAAAATGCTGGCTGAGATCCAGATAAGAAATGCTGGTGATGCTGAACCTCCAATTTACTTCATCCAGGTGACCAATAACAAGGCCTTCTTTATAGGCCAGGATGCTAAATACGGAGAGGAATTCTGGGTATCGGATGGTACTGCTGAAGGAACGCATATGATACTTGATATAGGTTTTGCAGATGATATTGATAATCCCATTGATGGTGCCACTAAATCAACGAAGATCGAATGGCAGGTTGTAGCTAATGAGAAACAGATACTTTTCAGGGCGGAAACACCTGCATGGTGGCTAAATAAGGAAGCAGAGCTTTCCAGCATAGGCGAAGAGCTCTGGGTAACTGACGGTACGGCTGCAGGCACCTACCTATTAAAAGATTTTAATACAGCCCTGGAGATAGATGATATCACCCGAACCCAGGGTACAGGATATGCCTTCCCACTTCAATATGGAGGAAAAGTTTTTTTCCGTGCTGATGATGGACTGCATCATGTGGAATGGAGTGAGACAGATCTGACCCCTGACGGCACTAAGCATACTTTCAATATTAACGGAGCATGGGAAGGAGCAGAAGCACCTTCCTGGCTACAGGGTTACGAGGTGGTTTTCGACAGTTTGGTCTATATGTTTGCAGGTGTATGGATTGACAGTTCTCATCACGGAGTGTTTCCAAACGTTGGATACGAGCTCTTCCATTACGATATCAACACCGATGAAGTATACCTTACCTATGATCATGTGCCGGGAAGCGAAGGAGCCTATAGTGGATGGCCGGAGGACTTTGTTGTGGTTAATGACAGAATGTATTATCACGCAGCTGACCAGGATGAAGCCAGCAGAAAGATCTGGAGCATGAAACCAAGAGCAGATGATCCGACCCAAACACCCCTAACTGTTTTTGATGAACAGGGTAATGAAAACACAATCTACCACTCCCTAATAAATGCGGGAGAAAAACTTGCTTTCATTACAAAATTCAAGGAGGGTGATATTGATAAGCAGAGATTGTACATGTATGACGATGGACGCTGGCCGAAAAAATCTCAGAATGATGCCACTATGAAAGGGCCGGCTGTAACCAGCCTTAAAAACACACGAATTGATGATTATCAGGAGAGTATTGGAGATACCTGTGATTATAAGGGACCCTGCGTGGTTGAGTCCGTTGAAGACCTGATGGTGAACCAGGGTTTTGCTATATATCCCAACCCGGCATCTGATTACCTAACCGTTGATATAAAAATAGCCGGATCTGCAAATGCATTGATCGTGAATTCGGTGGGACAAGTAATCTGGAGACAGAGAGTTGAGTCAGGCTCCCAGGTTCCGGTAAGTAATTTTGAGTCCGGTCTTTATGTCTTTATGATTACCCTTGAAGGCAGAGTACGAACCGCAAACTTCATAATTAAATAATAATATGGTGTCCTGAATTTTTCAGAATTCAGGGACACCTTTCTATCGTTGCGGTCAGCCCGTAATTCTTTTGAAATATTTTGAATATGAAAGGAAAATGGAAATTTCTTGTATTTGTGACTCTCATCAGTTTTGGAATTCTGGTATCTAATTTTGGACAAAGAACCATTTCTGGTACTGTAACAGATGCTGAGAACGGAGAGGCAATTCCCGGAGCCAACGTGTTCAGAAAAGGTACAACTTCCGGTACCGTCACCAACCTTGATGGTTTATACAATATTGAAATAAATGATGGGGATATCCTGGTGTTCTCATTTATTGGTTATGCCATTCAGGAAATTTCCATATCGGTGCAAACAATCATTGATATCCAGTTGCTGGCAGAAATCACAGAGATTGACGAGATCATTGTTGTTGGTTACGGCAAAATGAGGAAGAGTGAGGTAACCGGGGCCATTGCCTCCATAGATGTGGATGAAATTCAGAAAATGCCTGTATCAAGTGCTGCTCAAGCAATCCAGGGTCGTGCAGCAGGTGTGCAGGTAGTTCAGAATTCAGGGGCACCAGGTGACGGAGTTTCCATTAAGATTCGGGGGACAGGGACAATTAATAATTCCGAGCCCTTGTATGTTGTGGATGGTATCATCGTGGAAGACATAAATAATGTTAACCCTTCAGACATCGCCTCTACAGAAATCCTGAAGGATGCTGCCTCAGCAGCTGTATATGGTTCACGTGCTGCAAACGGTGTTGTATTAATTACAACAAAAGAAGGCAAAAGTGGAAAGATCCAGGTTAATTTCAATACCTACTACGCCTTCAAAGAGTACTGGAAAACTATCGATGTCATGGGGCCGGCCGAGTATGATATCTTCAAAAATGTGGGTTCGGGATTTATCGATAAGGCAAGGTTAAGACTTGATGAGAACCGCAGTGATGATCACCCTGATTACAAAGATGCTGTAAAGGACTGGGTAGACCTGATCTCTCAGAAAGGGGCCATTCAGAAATACAATCTTTCTTTAACGGGTGGATCCGAAAAGATTACATACTATCTCAGTGCAGATTATTTCAGTGATAAGGGAATGGTAATTAAAAGTGATTATAATCGCTACAATATCATTTCGAATATTACCTTCAAGCTGAGGGATAATCTCGTTTTGAAAACAAATCTCTTCTACAGTAATTCGGACCAGAATGTTGTTCCCGGTACATCCTTCCAGGATGCCCTGATTTGGAGTCCCCTCTCAACGCTTCGCAACACCGATGGATTTCTGACCGATAATCCTTACACCCGAATTACCCGGGTACAGAATAATATTACTACCGAAACCGGCAGGATGAGCCTCAATCTTGAATGGGATATTACTCCCCATTTCAAATATACCACCTTGGGGTCCTACCAGAGGTCAGATGTATTCCAGAAGTATTTCCAGGCTGCCTCAGATGCATTCAACTATAATTACGGGGATTACGGCTCAAATAATTACAGTAGTTATAATTACAATAACAAATGGCAATGGGACAATATTTTTAGCTACGATAACATCTATGGTAAGCATAAACTGGGAGCCATTTTGGTTTCCAGCATGGAGGGAAACTGGAACGAGTATATGAATGGTGGTAACTGGGGTTTCGTTGGAACGGATCCGGATTACGGTTATTTATCCGCCGGTTTCAGCTATAATTCTGCTCAGGGACAGGCATCAAGCTGGACCCGTTTCAGTGGTGTTACAAGGCTTACATATTCCTACGATGAACGGTACCTTTTAAATGCAGTATTCAGAGCCGATGCATCCTCCCGTTTCTCAGAAGATAATCGCTGGGGATTCTTTCCATCCATTTCAGTGGGATGGAGAATAACTCAGGAAAATTTCTGGACACCCCCAGTCTGGATAGACATGATTAAACTTAGAGCAAATTACGGACAGAATGGAAATGACCGGATCGGGAATTATGGGATCTATACCCTTCTATACCCCAAGATGGATTATGTCTATGGTTCCGACCGGAAGAACCACATACAAAGCGGATGGGCTCCCCAGAGCTTAGCCAATTCAGGTATATTGTGGGAAACTGTGGTTTCATATAACCTGGGATTCGATATCAATCTTTTTCGCAGCCTTTACATGACAGGGAACTATTTCAAAAAGGATACCCGGGATATGCTTCTGAGAATTCCTCTGGTTCCATCATCCGGAATGGATATTAATCCCTACCGAAATGCAGGTGAGGTTCAGAACACAGGTTACGAATTCACCCTGGAATATCGAAATACCAAAAATAGATTTAAGTACAATGCCGGATTTAATTTCACAAGTATCACCAATAAAGTTACAAGCCTGGGGCAGCGGAATGATCCAGTTTGGGGTGCCTACGATCAGGATTATTTCCGGACAAAAACTGTTGTCGGTTATCCAATCGGGATGATGTACGGCTGGGTAGCAGATGGCCTCTTCAGAAGTTGGGAGGAAATCGCTGAAAGTTCTCAGAAGGACCTGGCCCAGCCAGGGGATGTAAGGTTCCTTGACCTGAATGGAGATGGTCTTATCGATGACAAGGACAGAACATTTATCGGAAGTCCACATCCCGATATCCTGCTGGGTATTAACCTGGGCTTTGATTACAAAGGATTTGATTTTACAGCCTTTCTTCAGGGAGGTTTTGGGAATAGTATATACAATGAAATGGACTATAATCTAAGGGCATTTCATAACAATAATGCCCTTGAGGGAACCTGGAATCTTTTCTACATGGATTATGTGAATGACAATGATCCGAACGATACCAGGCTGATAAACACTGAAGCGGATTTGCCACGTGCAAAACTGGCAGAAGGAAAGAACAAGAATTACAGGCCGTCTGATTTCTATGTAAAAGATGGATCCTATCTGAGGTTGAAAAACGTTCAACTGGGTTATAGTTTGTCATCCGGGATTTGCGAAAAATTGCGCATTCAGCACCTACGGGTATACCTCGGAGTTCTTAATCTTATGACCTTTACCGATTATAATGGGATGGATCCCGAGATTGGGGGACTTGATCCCCAGACGGGAAGAACTGACAATCTAAAACTAGGATTTGATAATGCAAATTACCCCCAGGCCAGGACATGGCAACTTGGATTAAATGTAACTTTTTAACGTTGAAGAAAATGAGAAAGACCATTTGTTTTACAATAATCCTTGTTTTGTTTTCCTCTTGTGAGGATTATTTCGAGCATACGCCCCAGGGTAACCCGACTGATGAAAAGTTCTATCAAAATCTGAATGAATTGCAGATCGGTCTTAACGCGGTATATTCAATTCTTGCAGATAACAATTTTCAAAAAAGTGAATGGTTGTTTGGCGACGGTTGCGGAGATGATTGCACTCTTACGGATGGCGTCAATCCATCCAGCCACCTGGGTCAGGTAGGGCTATTTACGTTTTCTTCTGATAATGATATGATTAGGACACGATGGCAGATCAATTACACAGGTATCTTTCGTGCAAACTGGATCATTCTTAATGCACCCGGGACATACCAGTGGCCGGGCTTAGGGGGTGCAAACCAGAATGTTCTAAGGGAGATAATATGCCAGGCCAAATTTCTAAGGGCACTGTTCTACTTCAATCTTGTTAAAACCTATGGAGGTGTGCCTATAAAACCAGAGAAGTTGGAGATTACTGCAGATGGAACAGACAATTTTGTCCAGCCACGGTCTTCTCTCACGGAAGTATACCAGTATATTGAAAAAGACCTCCGGGAATCTATTCTTGGACTCAGGGAATCTTACATAGAGGAAGAATTTGGACATATTACAAAAGGAGCAGCAACAGGCCTCCTCATTAAGGTTCTTGCTTACCAGGGCAAACCGGGGATTCAGCACCCAAAATGGGACGAGGTGGTAAGTATGGGATCTGCATTCATTAACCAGGAAAACATGTCCATTCGCGAATTACTGGATTTCGACAACCTATATCCTGATGAATCCCCGGAAGAGATTGCAGAAAGGCTTGGATTCAGAAATAGCTTAAATCTGGACAGCCTGATTATGGTTGCTGGTAAATACAATCTTTCCACTGCCTATGATGAGTTGTGGAATCTTTCCGGGGAATTCTCCGAGAGTTCCTTGATTGAAGTCAATCATGTAAACACACCCAACATAGACAGGAATTTTGGATCATGGTTTTCAGAGGAACTTAATTCCAGGAATTATCCCCATGCTGATATCATACAACCTTCCCAGAACCTGCTCGATCTGAAAGGTTCAAGCAATGATCCCAGGTTGTTTACTACAGTGCTTGAGCAGCCTGGCTTTGTACCCGATAATACTTCTATCGGTGGACAGGCAGGACCGACATATACCTCCTGCTATAAATGGTATACCCTGCGATATGAGAGACAGCTTCAGGCTGGGAATCCTAAAAATTTCAGGATGTTGCGCTTCGCCGACATTATTCTGTATTATGCCGAAGCACTGAATGAGACTGGAGATCCGGTTGCTGCCATTGATGAAGCAAATAAGTTAAGATACAGGGCACGACAAATTGCTGTCAGTGGACGGTGGACAGCCATCCCATCAGGTCCTGATGACATACCATATGGAAATTATCTCCAGGTCCGCGACCGGATATGGAAGGAAAGAAGAATAGAAAAGGCCTGTGAATTCGACAGGTTCTGGGATATTGTAAGGACGGGACAGGCAGCTGAGAGACTGGCCGAGTTTAATCAGAAAATGGGACTGGACCGGTATAAGAAACATTTCGTCAAAGGGGTCAACGAAATATTCCCGATACCCCAGGTGGAGATTGACCTTTCGAATGGCATTGTTACACAAAATCCGGGATATTAACCATGAAAGCAATGAAAAGATTTATAGGCTTGATTTTGCCTGCCATTCTCATCTTTAATGCGTGTGAGAATGACGATTATTTTATCCAGCCAAAAGCGGATTTCACCCTTCAACCTGAATCTGCAAGCGTGCTTGACCTGATTACTCTTCAAATCACAGGCGGTGGCCAGTATTTCACATTCTTTACAGGGGATGAAGGACATAATTATGATAGCCTTTCAGCAGGAGATATTGGTTTAAGTCCCAATCCACAGGGTGAACTGATCCACTCCTACAGAAAACCCGGAACTTACAATATTGTGCTTATCGCAACAGGTTATGATCACAGAGATGGAAAAACCGTCAGGGATACTTATGAAAAATCCATATCCATATCTGAAAACCGCAATACCATTGAAAAAATGGATTTCGGCACTTTAGGAGCCTATTTCTCCGGTGCAAATGATTTCCTTGATTTCAGCCAGGAAGGTGCGATTTATCAGGATGAAGGGATTGTCAAAGTATATCTATACCAGTATGCCCGTATATTTAACCTTTCAACAAAGCTTCCCTATACCGGCGCTTCGGAAATCCCTGTTATTCCAATTATTACACTTGATTCAGAGGTTGCTGTAGTTACCGTTGACGGATCCCAGGTTGGGAATGGAGAATATGTAAACCATGTAGACGAAAGCGGCAATCTTATCCCAAAAACATATCTGGTAACCGCAGATGACGGATCTAAAAGGGAGTATGATGTTGGACTTATGTTCATACCTGAATTCAAGACATTTACCATAGCAGGAAAGACCGTTTCCACGGAAAACATTGCCGATCATATGACCAATTACCTAGTTGATCCTCTTACCTATCATAAATTCTATATTGAACTGACAGTAGACCATGTCACTGATCTTAGTAACCTGGCAGCTGATTTTAGCTTATGGGATGATAGTATTGAGGTGATGGTGGACAATGTACCACAGGAAAGCGGAGTTTCGACAAATGATTTTACAAATCCCCTGACCTACCATCTGCTTTACAAGCAACCTGGTTCAGAGGAGATATTCCAGTCAAAAAGCGAGATCATTGTGACACTCTCCAAATAATATTGAAAATAGTAATATGTACATACTCCTAACTAAAATCAAAACTATGAAAAGACCTTCCTCTAAACAATTTTTTAAACCGGTTTCATTTCGATTGAAATTGAAACCACAAAAATCAATTTTAATGAAGCGAATCTTACTTTTTACCTGGATATGCCTGCTATTGGCAGGCATAAACAATATCAGTGCCCAGGGCGCTGATAGTCTTTTTGCTTTCTATTCCTTTGAAGAGACTGGAACAGACAGCATGGGCAATGTTGACCTCGGTTTTGTAGATGTTAAGATCGTAAGGGACTCACTCAAAGGCATGGTCGCCGAAGTCGTTCAAGACTCTTCGGGTTACATGTATGCTATGTCCACGTTAATGCCCGAGGATCAGGATGAATTCACCGTATCCTTTTGGTATTTCTACGAGGACAATTCTGGAGATTGGAAACAAATTTTAGAGTGGGCCAATTCTAAGCCTGCGCATCCTCATTATCAGAAACATTTTTATATGGGACCTAATTTGGGTGGCAACAGCCTTGGATTGGTATACTATGGAAATAACTGGGACTATCTAGTCAAGGAACCCAAACTTCCAGAAAAAGAATGGAGGCATATTGCTATGACAATGAAAGACACCGTGGTTACGGTTTACCTTGATGGGGTGGAATTTTTTAAGGATACAGCCACCACCATGCCCAGCGAATTGGCGGTGGATACATTTTTCTTTTTTAACGGAGGTTGGCCGGACGGGAGGAAATCTCCCCACGATGCAAAAATGGACCACCTGAAGATATTCCATAAGGCACTGGAACCCTCAACCGTTGCAATCCTGGCAAAGGAAGATGAGCCATGGACTCACAGCCTTTATGCTTATTATGCATTTGAAGAAAGCGGTGTAGACAGTATGGGAAATGTCGACCTGGGTTTTGTGGATGTAAAGATCGTTAATGACTCGCTCAAAGGCATGGTCGCCGAAGTCGTTCAGGACTCTTCGGGTTACATGTATGCTATGTCCCCGTTAATGCCCGATGATCAGGATGAGTTCACCGTCTCCTACTGGTACTTCTACGAGAACAATTCCGGAGATTGGAAACAAATTTTAGAGTGGGCCAATTCTAAACCCGCGCATCCACATTATCAGAAACATTTTTATATGGGACCTAATTTGGGTGGCAACAGTCTTGGATTGGTATACTATGGAAATAACTGGGACTATATAGTCAAGGAACCCCTACTGCCAGAAAAAGAATGGAGGCATCTTGCTTTGACAATGAAGGACACCGTGGTTACGGTTTACCTTGATGGCGTGGAATTTTTGAAGGATACAACCACCACTATGCCCAGTGATTTGGCAGTGGACACATTTTTCTTTTTCAATGGAGGTTGGCCGGACGGGAGGAAATTCCCGCATGATGCAAAGATGGACAACCTGAAAATTTTCCACAAAGCCCTTGATTCTGTGGCTGTCGCGGTACTGGCAAACGAAGACCGGCCTGATTTGGTGTATATTCCTCCTCCTCCTCCAGCGCCTGACAGTCTTTTTGCCTACTATCCTTTCGAGGAAAGTGGAGTAGACAGTATGGGAAATGTAAATCTTGGAATGGTCGATGTTGAAGTTGTCTGGGATCCTGTGAAGGGTTTTGTGGCTGAGATTGTCCAGGATTCATCTGGTTATATGTACGGGATGTCAGCTTTGATGCCTGAAGACCAAGATGAATACACTGTTTCCTGCTGGTATTATTATGAAAATAATTATGGAGACTGGAAACAAATATTCGAATTTAATAATACCAAGGATCCGCATCCACAGAAAGACAGCTATTACTACCTATCTCCAAATCTATGGGGATCAAATTATGGATATATTTCAGGAGGAACAAGCTGGGAATGGATCTCTGAAGAGCCCATTCTCCCTGACTCAACCTGGTATCATCTTGCTGTAACCCAATTAGATACCGTGGTTACAGTTTATTTGAATGGTGAGGTATATGCTGAAAGCAAGGTTCAGTTACTTCCAAGTGAGATGGCCGTTGATACTTTCTTCTTCCTCAATGGAGGAGCCGGAGTAGGAGCTGCAGGTGCTGACAGGAATTTTCCCCATTATGCAAAAATGGATGATCTGAAATTTTTCCATAAAGCCCTGGACGCTGAAACGGTAAAGAAACTTTCTCAGGAGAATAAACCATTGAAATTTATTGATAAGAGAAAATTGTATGAGAAGGCTACTGTCTGGTTTCCGCTTGATGGAGATGGCAATGATAATATCGGCGACCATATCCTTGATTTGTCCGACGTTACCTTTGTAAAGGAAATAGAACGTGGCGGCTTGGTTGCTTCCTTAAGCCACCTTGATACCTCCTACATGCTTGCTCAGCAACCACTGATAACAGAGGACGTCTTTACTTTTGCCACATGGTTCTATTGGGATTCACAGTACGATGAATATTGGCAGGAAATCTTTGAGTGGGACAATATTGACGGGACTGCTCATATATATCTATCTCCCAGAGCCGGTGCTAACTACGGACTTGTGACTCATCCTCCTTGGACCGCCACTACAGATGTTAAGACCTTGCCCCATGACAAATGGATCCATCTAGCATTCTCCTACGATGAAGGGTATGTTATTGGATATCTTGATGGTGCTCAGGCTTTCCAAGGAGAGACAGGATCACTACTTTCGGAGTTGGACCTGGTCAAATTCTATTTTGGTACGAGCCTGGAACCTGGCAGAATTTATCGTCCCATATCCGGTAAATATGATGATATAGCGATATGGGAAGAAATCCTGACAGCAGAGCAAATTTTTGCCATCGCCAACGATACATTTCCTGTTCGACCGGATGTGGATCCTTATATTATCGAACTGGAGGATTACACTTTTGGCGACTGGAGTAAAGGAACCGATGGAGATACTTCCTATGGTTTCTGGGGCGGTACTTCTGCTGATGTGGCCATGCATGATGAATCCATTCTATATGGATATGCCAATGGAGGAGGAACTTTTAAACTGTGGGGACGTATTAAAACAGATGTGGACGTCGCCAATCCTCTCTTTTTGAGTTGGGATGGTAATGATGGTTTCTACACAGCACTTGACACTGTGCATCCAACAATGGGATGGCAATGGGTACAACTGTTCAAAACACCTTCACTACCAGGGGGTAATCATACAATTAGAATTGCTCCCGGGGCTGCAAATTTCATGATAGATAAGCTCATCTATACATCTGATTGGGGCTTTGATCCCAATACCGAGTTTGAGATTACCGACACCGAAGCTCCGACAGATCCTGGAGAACTGCTTATTAACAATGTTGATGCCTCCTCTGCAACAATGGCCTGGTCAGCATCAACTGACAATGTAAAGGTAACTACCTATGATATATACGATGGTGACAGAATTGTGGCCATTTCCGATGTAGAAGCCTTGAAACTGAAGCTAATGGCATCCAGCGATTACAGCCTGTCCGTACGAGCCAAAGACCAGCAGGGAAATGTGTCCGGAAGAAATGCCGCAAAGGATGTAACAACTGAAGATCTCACAATTACTGTGAAATTTGGTGAACCAGAACAGACCATACACCACTTCGGAGCTTCAGACGCCTGGGCTATCCGTTGGGTAGCGAATTGGCCGGATGCAAAACGGGATTCCATTGCCATGTTGTTTTTCAGCCAGGAAATGTATCCCGATGGTAGTCCCAAAGGGATAGGGCTGTCAAACTGGAGATACCAAATCGGTGAAGGATCTGCGGACATGTCAGATGGAGGATTTCATCCAGATTACTGGTTCCGCGAGATCTCTAGTTTTATGAATGCAGACGGGACCTATGACTTTACTAAACAGGCTGAATCTGACTGGTTTAAGGACAGGGCAATAGCAGCGGGAGTTGAGTATCTTACAGGGTGGACCACTTCTCCTCCCCCTCATATGACCAAGAACGGTTTCCCATATAGGCATGATTCAACCATCGGGTACAACCTAGCAGTTGACAAGTATGATGACTATGGGGAATATTTAGCGAAGATTGCCAAACAATTCCAGGACGATGGGACACCTTTCGAGGTGATAAGCCCGATCAATGAACCACAATGGTCTTGGGCCTTTTCTCATGGGAATGCGGTCCAGTCAGGATCCTATGCAACCAATAGTGAAGTTGCAGCCGTTGCGAAAGCCATAGATGCTAAATTCACTGAGTTTGGAGTCACAGCCAAGATTCTAATTCCTGAAGCTGGGATGATCGATAAGCTACATTCTCCCGATGCTGGGGATCCTGCTACTTCAAACCAGGTTTATGCCTTCTGGGATCCCACAAGTCCTGATTATATTGGAGATTTACCCAATCTGTCAAAATACGTGGCAGGACATAGCTACTATTCGAATCCAGATGTAATCACTACCGTGGCAAACCGTAAAAGCCTTTTGGACAAAATCAATGATGTGGATTCTGATCTTTCCTTTTGGCAGACCGAATATAGTCTTCTTAGTGGTGCATTCCAGGATGGACGAATCACTCTGAAGCCTATCGAATATTCTTTGTGGATGGCTCGTATTATCCATATAGATGTAACGGAAGGAGGTGCAACTGGTTGGGATTGGTGGACTGCTTTAACCAGGGTGCCTTCACCTACTATGGATTATCGTTATGGTTTATTAAGCTGGTATCCTGAACCGGACGATGCATCCCATACAGATGGAACATTTGAGGTAATGCCTAACCTTTGGGCGCTCGGTAACTTCAGTCGATTTGTACGCCCTGGGAGTAAGCGCCTTAATGTTGAACGCTCAGATGGTGCCAGTATTGTTGGCTCTGCTTATGATCAGTTTGTATCAGCTTACGTAGATGAAGATTCAACTAAAATTATTATTGTTGCTGTTAACTATAACAGAAATCCTCAGAATCTGACTTTCGATGTAAGCAATCTGCCTGCTCATCTGTTAATGGATAAGTTAACTCCATATATAACATCTGAGAGCGATAATCTGAAGGCATATGCAAAAGTGGATGCAACTGCACCCTTCCTGATGCCAGGATTATCCATTGTCACTTTGGTTGGAGATCTTACCAATACTACAGCTATTGATGACAGGGGTGAAAAGGTCCTTCTGGAAGAGGCTTCCTTCAAGCTCTATCCTAACCCTGCAATGGATCATGCAATTGTTGAGTTTGCCGGAGATCCTGCCGATGCTGTAAAGCTTATTGATATGACCGGAAAGATCCTCATTTATAAGAGTGTTACCGATGGACAGGTAATTCTTAATACATCGAACCTGAATAGAGGATTCTATATCATAGCAGTTGAATACGGTTACAAAACTGAATTCCAGAAATTATCAATAATTGAGTAAGATCATTCAGCTTGTAGACGTTAATTAAACATTAAGAGGCTGCCTGGATCCATAAACCGGGCAGCCTCTTTTTTTAAAAATTTCTTTCCTTATTTAATTCTAATGAAAACCCTGATTTTTCTGATACTGTGCCAGTTATCTGCAGTTTGCATTGCTGAAGATAATCTTGTAACCGTTATAATTGACGAACAAATAAGATATCAGACTATAGTAGGATTCGGAGCCTCCGATGCCTGGAGGATCCAATTTACAGGAGCCTACTGGCCTGAGGAAAAAACCGAAAAAATAGCTGACCTTTTATTCAGTCAGAATATTGATCCGGATGGTAATCCGCTGGGTATAGGGTTATCAATCTGGCGATTCTATCTTGGAGCCGGTACCAGTGAAATGGGAGAATC
>SDBV01002887.1_pt1 | contig 25601 bp, 27 predicted proteins | sample 2277081 | NCBI WGS metagenome assembly SDBV01 (sample SAMN10402039, study PRJNA504765) | marine sediment metagenome | isolation source: marine sediment core GS10_PC15, 223 cmbsf | place: Arctic Ocean: Southern Knipovich Ridge | collected 2010 | reverse complement strand
TCATTTCGATCCCCGCTTGCACTCGTTCCTATCGACACAAACATTGGCGCTGCCTACTCTACACCTGCGAGTTTGTTTTTTCCATTAACGGAACAAACGAGGATAGATGAATGCACGCACCCCAACATGCACTCTGGTACTTAGAACAAGATGCACCAAGTCATCATCGACGACAACACCTTCTCTTTAGCGTCTAAGTTCACCGCTTCTGCACATCTCTTCCGACACAAACACGGGGGCGGCATCGTGATTCCTCTGTCTCATCATCAACAACAGCGTATTTCTCGCTACATTCAGATATATAACCATAGCTGATTCCTGCTCTATCCTCTTCGATCGACACAAACAACGGCTGGCCACACACACACACCATTTCTTCTAATGGGTTGAGAATCCATCAAAGTGTTCAGACAGACAGATCAGACAAACTTGTTCGAATACTCCCGCTTCATCGACACAAACATTGCCAGCGCGCGAGTTCCTTCTCTTTTGGTTGCACAAAAATGCGCGGTTCTCAAAACGGAGATGCTGCATATTCTCCACTGATGTGGCAGTTTTTAGGGCTGATCTTCGTTGGTGTTTCTACTTTTTCCCTTGCCGACAATACACTACAAAAAAAAGAAGAAGAAACGTGCCCTCCCACATCCTCATGTCTGCATCGTACGATTTCAACTGCGAAGGCTACAAGCGCAATCTGGCGCGCGAGTACCCCAACGTGCCAATTGCGCAACGAGACGACTTCGCCGCACGCGCGCAGCAAGTGTGGGAACAAGACCGCGAACTGTGGCGTTTGCGCGCTGAGCTGCACGCACTTTGCGTGCAGAGGAAGATTCGATTGGTCGACCTGAACCACTCCAAAGAAGAGCTGCGCAAAGGGATTGCAAAATTCTCCGCCGGAATGCGCGTAGGAGAAGTGGATGTTTGCATTTGATGGATTTATTTTCGTTGCAGGTAATGGAAGTTGGAACTGAGTTTGCGTGCTGCTCACTTGGCGCTCCCCGGGCCTGATTGAGCTGGATCTGACGAATAAATGTCTTGTACTCGACCCGCTTGACGGTTCCCGAGCCAATTAGCTATCATACAATCCTCGTCCCATCGCTTCCACATTTCACCGCTACTCGGGTATTGTTTCTTGTCAGCGGTACTTGTGAATTCCATATGGAAGCAACCATCCCGCGTGGTGTAGATGTGGCGGCCATTGCTGCACACCGTGGACCACAGGCCCCACTTCCCCGTTTTGTCTGTACGGTATACAATCCCCGACGAATTGATCCACATAACAGTCTTGCCGCTGGGAGTCATCGTCGCCCCATAGACGGAACACATGCGTTCGCGGTACGCTTCCCACGTTTCGTCCCCCACCTGGAAGATCGTGTTTTCAGATGTGCCGGACATATATTCTTTTTGAGCGCAGATAGCGTGGAAAGTAGGGGGGGGGAAGGAAAGAAAAAAAATGCTGCAGAACGTTCGTAGAAGACTCCGCGCTGAACGTTCGCAGCAGGCGAAAACAGATTTTTCTTCCTCCCACCCTGCGCTACTGTGATGACTTCGCCTCCCGCGCCTGTGTTTGAGTTCACGCCTTTGCCAGACGCATTGCCTGTGAAGACCAAACTCACCACCACCACTGTTGCATCCCCCCAGCTGGGTGATCTACACCCGGTTTTCGATGACGATTTTTTCAATCTCGATTTTGGTGCCGACAGCGAGCTCAACAAATTTCTGGCCACTCCAGTGTGGTCGAGCGAAGATCTCAGTATGGCAGCCACAACACCAGTGGCGGCGGCGGGCCAAATGCTCGTGGATTTGCAGACGCAGACGCAGCGCGCGGATCATCTGCAGCAACAACTGACGGCGGCCACCACGCGCGCAGAGGACCTGGAGAATCAGTTGGCGACGGAGGGCGCGGGTCAGCTGCAGCAACAACTGACGGCCGCCGATGCGCGCATCGCAGAGTTGGAGAATCAGTTGGCGACGGCAACCAAGTTTATCGTGGATTTGAAGACGAGGAAAACGGCGTGTGTCCGTCAATGGACCAAATCTGAGCGCACGCTGAAGCAATTGGGGCAGGTGTTGGAGAAAGAACGCTTGCGCCGCGAGCACTTGCAGGCAAGTGTGGAAGTTTTCCAAGCGCACGTCACAAAGAACGCAGAGGCGAGCGCTCTTTGCCTGAATGAAGTGAAGCGCTTGGGCAAACGCATCTTCTCCGCCGTCGAAAATTCTGCTGCAAGTGAGTCGCCCGCGCAAAAGAGAAAGTCCAATGACGAGCCGATCAATATTGTGAGCAGTGAAGAGGACGAACCCAAACCAAAACCCGAAGATAGACGCTTCACTCTCTCGCCCGGAATGTTTTTCGGCAAGCGCTTTCCAATGCTTGAGGCTTTCGATCAGAGTTTCTGTCAGCCCGCGAAATCTTGCCCCAACTGCCAAATCGTAACGGCGTTGTTCGCGCTGCGTACTCACGAGAGCATCGGTGCCAAGGTTGCAGATGCCCCCGACGGCCTCAACGAGCTGGCGGTGAATGCGCTGAAGAAGGCGACGGAAGAAGCGGGGATTGTGCACTACATGTGGAATCAGTGCCACCGCGCTCCCGCTCAGCCGCTCCGCCGATGATGAATTTTCGCAATCACACTACCTTAATTACTATTTTTTTCATTCATTAAATCACCACCACCACCACCATGATGAAGCGGGAAAGAAAAAAGAAAATGCGCACAGAGAGCATTTTCTTTTTCCTCTCTGCCTCACTCGCTCACCATGTCCGCCACACGTAAATTGGCACCCGGCAGTCGGAAGGAGATTTGTAGAGAATGGATTCAGACCTTCGGGAAGCATTGTAAACGCGGGGAGAATTGTGCTTTTCAACACCCAGAGAAGCTTGTGGCACTCAAACCCGATTGCAGTAAAGCGCGTTGCCCGTATGCTGTGATGCCCGGGGGATGTCAGGCGCGGAAGCGCAAGAACTGCAACGACTACGACCATCCCTTTACGCACGCGGAAACCCAGATGTGGATAGAAGACGAGCGCCGCGACCGCGCTGCAGCGACAGCATATTCGTCATAATTGTGGGGTCTTTGTGTTTGGCGTATATAATAATAATCAGCGAGTCGTGCAGCACAATAACAACAACAACCAACAACAGCAAAAAAATGTGTTCTTATTTCCTTTGCATTCCCTCTTCGGCGTGCTTCTTGGGTCGCGCACTAAATATTTCCGAGTACGTTGTGAAGCATCAGCAGAATCTGCAAACGACAATACAAAAACTCGGTGAAATAGATGAAGCGTGGAGGGCCGAGGAAATCAAAGCCAAGTTGGCGTTGGCTGCCGCCGCCGCTGACAATCAGACGCAGACGTGCAGCACGATTGCAATGCAGATCGTGCGCCTCCAGCGCCAACGCGAAGGCATTAGTCAGCAAAAGACACACCTGTCGTCCATGTTCGGTCATTTGATACACATTGAAAGTGAACAAGCGCTGTATCAGTCGTTGCGCGCCACCACGCGCTACTTATTGCGCGTAAATCGCAATGGCCAACACAATCATCAAATGGAATTGCTGTCCGAGTGCTTCTCGAAGGAAATGGGCAAAATGAACCAGCGCAACAGTCGTCTCCGCGAAACGATGCAAGACGTCGAGGAAGACGCTGGTGTTGAAAGTGACGACGGCGACGCGGATACAGAAGCTCTCCGCATAGCAGAGAAGGCGCAGGAGTGGGCAGCGAAAGCAGTCGAATTTCCTGAGGTCAACGTGCCAATGGCATCTATGCAGCACCCCCCGCTCAAACCATGAGCAGCGTCATCAATGCTTTTTTAATTTGGGGAGGCGGCTCAGAAACGTGCGTAAGTGCGTTTTGAAGGCGCTGTGTGACACAAACAGCGCGATTGTTTGCGCAACGCCCACGACAAACACGAAGATGCCCAGCGCGTTTTGCAGCCACACCAACGTGAGGGTCACAGCGTCAGGGGCACCATCGTCGATCGTGATCACCAAGCGCGCAATGGTGGCCACCGTACTGCACAGCGCTGCAATGGCGCGCAGTATCGCAGCAAACAGAATGTACGCCGCGGATTGCGTGCCGGTCGCCGGGAACTTGTTGACGTCGCCCGCGGCGATCAGCGTGGTCACCAGCGCAGGCATTTCCAGCAGATAGGCAAACGCCCATGCGAAGTAGGCGTCGCTGGCGTTGAAGCCGAAGAAGGTGAGGAAGAAAATGGCAACGATCACCCAGAAAACTACGGTGGTCAAACTCGTGGACACCAAGTTGCTCCAGTACAATGTGCGACTGAGTCGGTTCCACCAATCGAAGTCCTTGTAGCTCTTACTTTCTTCCTTCAGCTGAAACACGTTTCGATTCCACTCCCGCACGTTGACAGCCGCACCGATGGCCAACAGGACAAAGGCAAAGAAAGTAACGATCACCAACACCCAGCTGATGTAGAACAGCACGTTTTCGGCGGCAGTGGTGCGCCCGAGAAGCGTACGCCAGATGCTGGCGGTCAAATCGAAGATAAGCACTCCCCATACCCCGAACAGCGAAAAGAAGTAAATGTACGGGTCGCGCTTTGCGCCGAAGCCAATGGCTAGCAACACGGGAATTGCAAACAGGTAGAGCGTTTGCAGTGCCAGTGGAATCAAAAGCTCGTCGTCGTCCGTTGCCAGTGTCGAGGCGACGATGACGACGAGCAGCACGGTTTGCAATATTGCTGTGATCAGCATCGCCGCCTGAATGAACAGTTCCGACGCTTTGGTCGAAAGCCAAAACTCTGCAACGCCCATTGTGTGTGTGTCTCTCTGGTGTTAGAAAAAACTGACGACTAAATGTATATACACAGAATTCGTTTCATTTTTTTTGTAGACAACAATAACGACGATGATTGCAATCACGGTGCAAGTGGCCGGCGGCGTTGCCGTGTTCCTGTACATTCTGGTCGCGCGTGCGATCCTCTCGGAGGTCGCACTGAAGGAAACACACAAGGAAGCGCCCTTCGAAAAGAAGAGCCTGGCGGCGGTAGCCAATGGCATTGCCGCCAGCGTGCTCGCGCTGCTGATCCTGCCGCTCACACTGATACCCAATTTGTTCAGCACGGTGTCGCTGCACGTGGTTGCCAATGGCAAGTGGTATGTCCTGTTGTTTGTGCTCGGCAGCGTCGCGGTCACCTGGAACAACGTGGACAACGAGACGTTGACGGGCGTGGACGCGTTGATCACCGAGTTCGGTCCTCCGTTCGTGGAAGACTTGCTCTTTCACATTGGCAACGCACTGCGCCTGATCGGCAACGCCGTAATCCCCATCTTGAATCTACTGTCTAGTCCAGCGCGGATATTCACCACGGAAGCGTTCACATTGGCGCTTACGTGCACCGCCGCCGACTTGCAACAAATGGTAATTGCATTTTTCGAAATCTTGGAGGAGAGTGTGTTGCGCTGGGCCGAGTTCATTGTCGGGCTCGGCGTAGAGGACTTCCAGTTTACGCCCATCGGCCGCAAGTTCGGCGCGTTCGTCGACACGTTCCAACCGTTGGTGTTTTGCTTTTGCGAGGACCTCTCGCCGGTGGCTGCGCCCTTTTTCGCGGGCTTCGGCGAGTCTTCGCCGCTGTGGCCTGCAATTGACCGTGCGATCAATTTCGTGATTTCTGTGATACGCCTATTCTTCCGCACGCTGTGGTTTTTCTTGACGACAGCAGTCCTTGACGACTTTACAATATGTCCCGGCGAAGACTTCATCCCCCTTGGATCCCCTAACGTAGCGGGCCAGGGCATCGTCGACCAGGCAACATGTTTTGCAGAGCGGGAGCCGCGCTTCGATGAAATTGCAGAAGATGCATGTTTGACGGTCATTCACACTCTCGACTGGATCGACGTGTTCCCCGCCGCAACTTTCGACGAGCTCTTCATCGTTCTGGGCGTCAATCTGCCCAACAATGCACAGTGGCCCCCCATCTCAGCGTTGGTGTCGCCGTGGCTCTGCGTGCCCATTGACCTCGTTCGCGACACGCTGAATTCCGTGACGCACCTCGACTTGCTGGTGGTCGACGAAGTCAACTTGCAGTTCATTTTGCTGGACACCACGTTCGCGCACGCCTACAACTTCTCGCAGGGCATCCAAGATTTCTTTGATGCGCCCGACGTCTCCTTCATCTCGAACACGGGCTGCGTGTTCGCTGAGCTCTCGAACGTCACAATCCATGCCGTGAATCTGTTCACGCGCACCGTGTTGTTTGCAGTGGGCCACTTTCCGAAAGATGTCGGCGATTTTTGGGAGACAGAATTAGAACCTATCACCGAAGATATCAATCGCGATGCCACGGACTTCTCAGACTGCATTAATGCACTGGCGTCGGAAATCAGCCCTGCGTTAGGTGATTTGTTGAAGGAAATCGCGTTGCTGGTGGGTGATTTAGTGCAATTCTTCAATGCATTCATCACGTCAATCTTCCAAGACGACGTCGAAGATTTCTTGACCGCGCAGAGCACGCGCGACGATCTCATTGAAATCTTTGACGACATTCGCGCCATTTTCGTGGCGCTGGGCAATTTGATTCGCACGGGCCAGCTATTTGAAGATGACTTTGGCAGCTGCACCGTGGGATCCTTCCGAGATTTCCCCACGGACCCCATCATTGTGCTGCCAGATCCTGCGTGTTGCTTCGGAGGAAACGTGGATGCTTTCGGGCGGTTTGTCACCAACCTCTTTGAATGGGTGTTTATGAGCACGTTGGAGTTGTCGAGTGGCATTAGTTTTGAAGACGTGGTAACCAATGGCGGAATTGGTGATCTGCAAGTGCGCGTGATCCCCCGCTCCGACGACGTGATTGCGTCGTTCGGCTGCTGGCTTGGCACTCCATTCGTAGGAGTTATTTGCACTGACGCCGGTGCCAAATTCGCACCGCCTCAAACACTGGAGCTTTTTAGTGTCGGTGCCAACTTTGCGGCAGCGGCAACAACACTGCTTAACATCACGGGCATTCCGCCGTTCATTTTGCAAACGCAGGCTTTGCGAATCACTGACTGCGTGTTGAAAGCTATTGCGCTGGGCTCCAATTGTGGCCTGGATTGCGTCTGCCAATGTGTCATTGTTTTCTATGACATCGGCGTGGCGATGCAGGTGCAAGTGTTTACTGCGGGGCTGCAGTTGATCGAGTGCGCTCGTGATTTCGACGACGACTTTTTTGAGATATTCGTCGAGTTTGGCGATGCAGTGGACGGCTTGCTAGGCTGGGATGGTCCTTCTTCGCCATTCAACGTCAATCTGCGCGACGAGCTTTGCAATGCCATTGAAGCAATCGTTGACTTCATCCTCTTCGTGATATTGTTCTTCACGAACATCGAACAGTTCTTTGAGGAACTATTTGCGGCCCTCGAAGCGCTCTTGGAAGAGCTCATCAAGATTTTGGTTGGCAGCGCTTTGGATTTGATAGAGACTCTCGGCTGCATTTTCGACGAAATAGGCGGCGGGTTTCAAGATATTTTAGATGGTTTGCCTGAGTGGTTAGCTGGCTTTTCCGAGCAGGTCGTCGACTGTATCACAGATCTGGTTGATCTCACTCCGGGCGCCCCCGCGTGCGACCCTGATTTGTTTATTGAACGGTTCAACGCTTTTCCGCTCGGAGGACTGCCCCAGCTTTTGGAACTGTTGTCCGATCCCTTTCAATCGGCACCTATTTGTCCCAATTTTCCGGCCGACGATGAACTTTTTGCCAGAGATGACTCGAACCTCACTTTGGTTCAGTTCAATCTGTTCAATGTGTCGATGGTAAACCCGCAACTCGCGCAATCTCCGTGCAATCCAATCTGGTTGCAAATTATGCATGCGCGGAATGTGACGCCCGACATTCCTCCAATGACACTGGCCAATGATTTGGAGCGCTGTGTTGTTAGTCATCTATACGGCACGCTGATTGACCGATTTGTGTTTTTCAACATAGAATCTGCATTCGGTGCCCCAGCCATCTTCCCTGCTTTGGCATTTTATTCGTCGTTTGTTGGATGGCAAGCAGTGTCTGACATATGGACGGGGATGAAAGGCGGCTTCTCGGCCTTGACCGACCCTCAGTGGCCCCACGTCAACGAAACGGCGTTTTTTGAGGCACACAATACCACTTCTCGCAAGTTGATCGGTCGCACGTACCTGGTAACACAAATTTGGGGCCACCTGTACTTCAACGCCAGCAAGATCCTCAAATTCAGCAATACTGCACTGGAGCTGACCCATGAATTCTTCGTCAATGGCACGCTCACATTGAATGTCCGCGCTGACGTTCAAGCGCGCACGCGCCGACATTCCCGCTATGCGCGGCTGCCAGTGAACAACAGAACAACAACAAGATCAACAACCTCGAAACGAACGCATCGCACGTTGATTGGTGCAGTGGCGATCACGATGCGTGAAATGTTTCATCGCGGCAGCGCAAAATTCGCTGCTGTGTTTCAGCACAGTGTCGTAGGCACGATTAACAGCGCGATGGCACCGTACGCGGAACTGACTGCCGCGTTGCACGCCTCGGAGGCGTTTCAAGCACGCTATCGCGCGTTGACTAGTTTATCGCGCAATTTGCACGATAAGTTTGTTGCGCGCATTGAGCAACATCACCTGGAAGCGCGATTGACGCCCTTCACGCCCGCTGCCATGCCTGCTATCGTCAACCATACACTCGCAGGGCGCGTGCCCGAAATCGGCGAGCCGAACTTCTGCAACGAAGACTTCTGCTTTGAGTGCGAGTACATTGAGAACGTGGTGGACGAGTTCGTGGAGCTGCTGTGCGCGGTCATCGAGAACTTCGACGCCGACATCGTGGAGGCCAGCTCAGACTTCTGCGCGCTGACTAACTACACCATCAGTGGCACGCAGCCCACCGTTTCCGACTTGCTCGACATCTTCTCCACCGACGGCTTTGCCGAGGGCGAACTGGACGAGGAAATTCCGTTCAGGGGCTTCCCGGGCGCGCAGATTGACAAGATTCAAATTGCAGTGCTGCCCGAAGGCAACGACATTCGCGCTGCCGCGTTGCGCATCAAAGACTTCATACTGGGCACTGACTTCGACGACCCGGGCTCGCTGGTGTTCTACGGCAAGTTCCTCACCACGTGCGATGTCGTGGAGCACGCGCGGTGCGACCGCGGCATCCAGGGGCTGGGCTTTTGGAACGGCCTCGTCACGGTGCTCTTCATCTACTTCGTGGCCGTGTTACTCGCGTGGCTGTGCTTCCCGCCGCTGGCGACGTTCTTGATAGTGCTGCTACCGCTGTTGCCCATCGTCTGGTGGGTGTCGGCCTACGCGATCAGCCCGCGCTGCTTGGCGCCCGCGCCGCTGGCCTTCGTGCTACCGCCGCCGTTCAACATCTTTGCGATGTTGCCCATCACGCCCGAGTGTGTGCCCAACGACGTCTACTGCTCGCTGCGCGTGTTCGAGGGCAACTGCACCAACATCTGGGGCGCGCTGGTGAAGACCGATGTTTGTCCCACTGCGGCAGACGACTTCGAGCGCGAGTTCGTCGAGTGCTCCGATGCGCCCTTCCTGTTCGACAACGTGTTTCGCAATGGCTTTTATCTCATTGAGCGGTTCGCGCCCGAAGTAAACGACTTCTTGCGCACGACCAACCTGCTGCTGTTCAGCTGGATTCGCGAGATTCCGCTGTTCGGCGAAGCGCTGCAATTTCCCGCAACGGGCCTGACCGATGAGTTCGCAGCGTGCAACATCAACACCTTTTTCAATTTGTTCTTCAGCGTGATATTCCTGGCGCTGGCGTCGACGCTGGGTTTCGAGACGATTGTTTTCCTGTGGGGCGTCTTGGTCGTCGCGTACCTCGCGTTGTTCAACATTCTATTCGCACCCTTGCAATTCCTCCTGCTGTTCCTCATACCGGTGGTGCCGCCCAAATCAATGAAAAAGTGGTATGGTGACACGCCGGAAACTGCGCCCGGTGCGCTCGAGACAGGCAGATTTCACGAAATGCCAGGACCGCCGCCGCTACCACCACCGTTGTCGTCACGGCGGAAATACTGATGATGCGGACGATCATTTTTCTTTTTGCCGCTCACGCTTTGCATGGCTGCGCCACCGTTTGTCACGTTGTACTTTCAGGGGCTGGGCGCTACGCGCCAACAAGTGCAGATGTTCACCAACGAGTCACACATTGTGCTCGATCAGGACGTGGACGCCGTGGGCGCGCCGGGTGCCATGTGCTATCAATACCCCGAAGCGCCGACGCACCCGCATATTTTGCGCAATATATTCCCACAGCGCGAGCTGCCTTGCATCCAGTACGATTATCCGTGGTACCGCTGGGTAACTAGTCCACACCGCCTGAAGACCTCACTGTTCAACGCACTCGGCTACACCTATGAGCGCACGTACATCTGCGCGCCCGCAACAGCGTCCATGGCAGGCGCAGAAGACGTGCGCGAAAGCCACCGCGCGATCCACGGTGCGCTACGCGCCGGTCACGAGAAGCTGGTGCTCGCTGGCTTCAGTCGTGGTGCGTCAGCTACGTTCACCAGCATGGCACAGTTGGTGGAGAGTGCGCGCCTGCACGTGCGCTTGGTGCTCCTGTTTGCACCGTTCGACTCGCTCGACACGCTGTTTCAGGACCGCGCTTGGCCGTGGCCGCTGCTCGCGCCCGCCCTCTGGCTCTACCGCTGGGCGTTTACGTGCGACCTGCAGACGCCCCACTTTTTGACGCCGTTGCAGGCGGCGGCGCAGTTTCCACTGGACACGCCTGTGGCGTTCATTGTCAGCGAGCACGACACCGCCGTGCCGCCAGTGTCCACCAACCGCCTCATCGACGCGTTGAAGGATCGCGGACACCCCAATCTGCACGTACTCCGATTGAAGCATGAGACACACGCTACGCTCGCCGACGCGCCAGAGTGCCAAGCCTTTATCGAGGACCTTTATCAGAAATACGATCTTTGAACCAGATATCATCTATCGTGTACACGATTATGGCGACCGGCCAGAGCAATACCATCAATATGGCGCCACAGTGGAGTAGCCACAGCGGCGGCCCCAACACACATTCGAAACACTCGTCCCAGGGGGCCCCTCCACTCGAACATTCAATGAAGTCTGTATTGTCCGCCATCACCAGCCACAGACTGATGCAAGAAAGGACTGGTGCCGCCAAAATCGCCCCAGCTAGTGTAACGAGTGCGTTCCACAACATGAGGAGGAGGAGGGGAGAATTTCTTTTGGAAAACCTTTGTTCGTTACGTCTTCACACCTGACACAGCTGATCCCATTTTTCTACGTGCATATCACATTTGCCCATATCACCACATCGACGATTGTGACAAAAAAGGCACCACTCGTGACTGATCTCCCAACATTTTTCACAAATAATTGCGCTGCTGCTCCGTAGATGATCTTCGGCGCGTACGCGATGTAAGGGACAATCCGTCGCGCCACAGTGATTGCATTTATGTTTCTGTGCTTCCATTGTGAAGAGGGTGGAGAGAAGGGAGGAGGGTTTGAAGTTTTTGTTCTTCTTCATGTCTCCTTCGAAAAATACTGCTCGATTTTTGTTTGTTTCTTGCGATCGAAAGGCCGCACGCCGTCCATGGCAATTTTGGGCCACCAGATGGACTTGCCGTCTTCGCCGTGTACATTGGCCCACTCGTATAATTCAATCAGTTCTGCGTGCGAACAATTGTCTAAGAAGGCAGTACAGGCGTCCTCGGGGCAGACGGCGAAGCGCGTTTGTATCCACTTCGGTGTCGTCTCTTCCTCTAGCGCGCTTTTCCATTTGCAGCGCAAAATAAAGCGTTTCATTTCGTCGTACTTTTGACGCTGCGCAGCGTCGCCCGTCCAAAACAATTGCACGGACAGCGCGTACTGATCACGTTGAATGTCCATCATAATGTCACTGGGCCCCTCTTGCGTCAGCAAGTAGCACACGAGCACCGGCGTGTGTTTTTGGCGCGGCTCGGTCATTGGGATAGAGAGGACGGGAGGAATAAAAAAAATCATGCGTGCTCTTTAAAAATTAAGTAGTATCGCACGCAGCGAGTCCAATGGGGGGACGCCTCGGGGTTAGATGTGATTCGGGGTTCCCGAATCGTGTAGTATGGCGAAGGTGCAAGGCTGCTCCAAGGATGTTCTCCTTCGGCGCTTTGTGTGATCCAATGCGTCGTGGCGAGGGCGCCAAACGCAACCACCGTTTTGATCTTTGTCAAAAATTCCGCGTCCACACAATCAGCCATAAATCGGGAATCGTCAACCAACAACAAATCGGCGGTAATACTACCACCAGCGTAGATGAGGTAATGGCGCACAATAATCAAACTATTGTTGGGTAATTCGGTACGATTAATGAAGAATTGGTGACAGTGGTATGACAGCCTCATGTTCGCGAGCACGACTTGCACTACTTCGAAAATGAAATCTGCGCACTCTTGTGTCATTGCTATAATGTATACAATGCGATTTGCATGCAGCGCGGCGTAGGCGCAAGCCAGGAGTGCAGTCGTAGTTCCGTGTTGGGGAGGCACGCTAAAGGCAATGAGAGAATAATTGAACTGGGGCAGTATGCGCGCAGTGTGCACGAGGAGCTTCGTGTCCCCAGACACCAGTGCAGTGTTGACGTTGAGTTGCCAGCACGCCAAGTGTTCCACGGCGGCGGCTGTGTGTGTGCGTACCTCGTTGATCCAAGGAAGGATGATCGCCGCAAAGAATCTACACGTCAGCGCGCATTTAACGCACCATCTATTGAACGTAGCGTACGTTGCCCCCTCGTGAGACACTTCTCGAATAACGTAATTTAGAATGTGCGTCCATATCTCCGGGGGGATAACTTCGATGGCGGGCAACGACATTGCGAAGGAGGGAGGTTTCTAATTTGTGTGTTCTGCGTAAGTAACGCCACAGGTGTCGCACACAAATTCAGGGGCCATGGGATGGGCTTGTTGCAGCCACAACATGAGGAGGGAGGAGGTTTTGAAGTTTTTGTTCTTCTTCGTGTCTTTTACGTGCATATTAAAAAATAGGTAGCGTAATCTTAAAAAACTAAGTGGTATCGCACGTAGCGAGTCCAATGGAGGAACGCCTCGGTGGTCCTCCAATAGAGGAACATCTCGGTGGTCGGTGTGATTTGGGGTTCCCAAATCTTGTAGTATGGCGAAGGTGCAAGGCTGCTCCAAGGATGTTCTCCTTCGGCGCTTTGTGTGACGTGATGCGTCGCGGCGGGGGGGCCAAACGCAACCACCGTTTTGATCTTTGTCAAAAATTCCGCGTCCACACAATCCGTCATAAAATGGGGATCGTCAATCAACAACAAATCGGCGGTAATAACAGTACCAAGAACACCATCGGGGTAGATGAAGTAAGGGCGCACGATAATCAAACTGCTGTTGGGTAATTCGATACGAGCAAGGAATAATGAGGGGTCGCTGCGACATGACAGACCCATGTTCGTGAGCACAAGTTGCACTACTTCGAAAATGAAATTTGCGCACCCTTGTATCATTGCCACAATGTATACGATACGATTTGCATGCAGCGCAGCGTAGGCGCAAGCCAGGAGTATCAGTGCAGTCGTAGCTCCGCGTTGGGGACGCACTTCAAAGGCAACGAGAGAATAATTGAACTGGGGCAGTATGCGCGCAGTGTGCACGAGGAGTGCCGTGTGCCCCGACACGAATGATCTATCGACCTCAGATTGCCAGCATCTCAAGTGTTCCACGGAAGCGGCTGTGCGCGTGCGCACCTCGCTGATCCAAGGAAGGATGATCAGCGCGAAGAATCTGCACGTCAGCGCGCATTCAACACACCATCTATTGAACGTAGCGTACGTTGACGCTTTGTGAGACGCTCTTCGAATGACGTAATTTAGAATGTGAGTCCATATCTCCGGAGGGACTTCTTCGATGGCGTCTGACATTGCGAAGAAGAGCGAAGGGAAGGCGGGAAGTTTCTGAGTTTTTGTGTGCACAGAGTCGGTTTTTTGAACTTCAAAACAAAAATCCACCCGCAGCCCCCCCATGCACGCTCCTGCAAACACCGCCGATTTCACAGAGGAAGAACGAATTGCACGAGACGGTGTATTGGATGCATTGTTTAATCATCCGCCGCGGCTACTAACGCAAAAGGAACGCACGATTCAAATCCCATTATCATATTGGGAAATACCACCCCGGCCACGGGGAAAAAATCCGTCCACGTTCATCATGTCAGCTCCTGAGAACACCACCAGGATACCGACTCTGCAAACGCTTGTAATCCCCTCGGAGAGAGACCAAGCTCCTCAGAGTACCAGCGAGACACCCGTCTTTGTACTCCAGCCGATTCCCCAAAGTGAATGGGAAGCTCTCACGCTTGTAATCCCCTCGGAGGAAGAGCAAATTGCACACGATGAGCACATGGATACACTGTGGAATGGAGGAGCACCGCTTACGGGAGAAGGGGTAGACGAATAGTGAATGCCTGTCTGGAGCACTATGAATGCTCAGTGTCGAATCTAAAAACACAACGAAGACAGACAATTGTTATTTTTTTGGAGCACCATAAATTGCTTCTAGTCGTTTCTTCAGCTCTGCTTCATCGCCCTTCATGACGTAGGGGCCATTGCCGAGAAAGATGGGCATCCTGCCGCGCGTCTCTGGGTTCCGCAGCAGCTCGTTGAGCATGGCGCGCACCACAGTGTGCGGCTGATCTGCCTCCAAAAAGTGATTGCCGTCGGGCACTTCCACGTAGGTGTACGGTGCATTGGGAAAGAGATACGCAGAACGAAACACCTGCGCCGGCGGCATCATTTGATCTTTCATCCCCCAGATCATGGTCACCGGCGTGCGTATGTTCCGCACGCGCACGCCGTGCGGATTCTTACGTGCGCTGTATGGCTGCAACTGCCGCGGGGCTAGTCGCGAAGATCGCTCCGCCAACACCGCCAAATTCCAGTAGTTGGGCAGCATGTGCGCAGCGTCCAGTCCCTGCTGCCAATTGAGATCCACGTACGGAAACAGCTGATCGGGTTCCGTGTAGCGATTCATCTTCCAGCGCTCGGTGACCATGTACTTTTCAATGCCAATTATCGCCTGGGGCAAGCTCGCCAATTTCAAGTGAAACTGTTCCGAGTCGAACTTGCGCAGTGCCGCAAGCTGCCCAATGGCACTGATTTCAATCACGGGATAGCCGTCCAGCCACACAGGATTAATGAAGAAGGCGTGCTCAAGAAACTCATTGCCGTGCGCCGCGAGGTATCGCAAGCCAATGCCACCGGCCCAGTCGTCGGTCGCGAAGATCCACTTTTTTTTCGTGGTCCAGTGCATCACGCGCGGCACGTCACTCGTCATCAGCTTGTGCACGTACTCAACGTCGTGCTCCCAGTCCCATGCGCGCAAGTCGGTGGCGCCCAAAAAGTTTTTTTCGAGCACCTGATCTGATTCGCCCATGCCCAGCATGTCGATTACCACAACCACAGCGAATTTGGCCAATTCGCGCATGAGGGAATACTTCCATCTGCGGTTCGCAGGCACTCCAGCCATCAATCCAATCAGGGGTAGATCTTCCAGGCGGTGATCGTCTGTGAGGTCAGCGGGGCGAGCAATGGTGTACGCGATTTTGAAATTGTCGACTCGTCGCGCTTCAATCAGCTTGCCTGTGGGGCCTTTTGCGCCTCCGGGCGATTGGATTTGATCGACAGTGAGCCCGTAGTAGTCTGCGATGTTCGCTCTGTCGTCGCTGCCGACGATGAAGGGAACCAGTCCACTTTGCGGGACAGTCGCCTTCCAGAACATCGCATGCGCAGAAAACGTGGGCGGTGCACCGTGTAATTCAGGAATAGGCTCGTGTCCTACATATGGATCTGGGGGGAGGTTGAATGCATCGAAGAATTCGTCGTCGTCGTCAGCAGCCTGTGCTCCGAGAGAAAGTGTTTGCATGTGTTCCACCCCATCCATTCTTCTTTTTGTGCTGCTGTGACAAACAATTTTTTTTGATTTTACGTGACGATTTGCTTATTTCTTCATCTCGTGGGGAAACCCATAAAGAATCCCGCAATCCAAAACAGCAGTGTCCAAAGTACGGCGAGCCCGGCGAATGCAAACACGAGGGGCTTGGGTTCGCCGGCTTCCGTGGAAATGTCGACCAACCAGCCGACGAGCATCGACACGAAGTGCACGCCGCCGCTGAACACGATGAACCAGAGCACCCCCGCGCTTGAGCTGAACTCTTCGTTGCTCGGCGCGGTAGCGCCGCGCCGCAGACCCAGGTATCCGTTTCGATAAAAGAAACTCTGTTCGTTGTTCAGCCACCACGCCACGTAGCCCTTGTACCAGTAGAACAGAAAGTACAGCAGCACCAATGCAGCCAGCAAGATCGCGCCGTGCCATGTGTCAAAGTCACGTTCGGCCAATTCATCGTAAATAACCGGCGTGCTCAATAAAACCGTCAGCGCCAGTACATTCTTTACGTTCAGTCGATCAATGCGCAGTTGACTGTAATAGTGGGTCGGTGCATTATGGGGCGCGAACAACACAAATCCGTATCCTCGCAGTGCGAGCACAGCGGTGAGCAGCAACGCTATGCCGAACCCAATAGTCAAAATCAAGCCGCCCGTCAGTGCTTCTCCGTCGCTCACCACGCCTAAGCCATCGGAAAACGACCCCCGAAGGTAGTACACTCCAACGACAATCAAGAAAATTTGTGCGAGATACGCCGCAGCAACGGGCGTGACGCGTTTGATTTGACCGTGATCGTCGGTGTGGAATACACGCATGTCAAATAGGCGCGGCGTGCGCAACTGCCACACGAACATGACGCCGGTCCACACCCCCAGCAGCAGTGTGATCAGCGTGTACACGTGGAAATCGAATTGTTGTTCATCGGCGTCCTCGCGATGAATAGCGGCCCACGCGACACCGAACCACAACAACATGGGCCCGGCAATGGCCCAGGCGGCATCGTGAGTCCACACCGTCACCAAAAACCCCCAGGCAAAGAATTCTAGCTGTACGAAATCGAGTGCCATGTGCGCGTGCGTGTGTTGACGAAAGGATCACATATACAAAATGAGTATATACTTAGTCGGCTGTGATCACCGGTGCCAACCCTCCCAATGTCGCAAGTGGCATTGCGACCAGAACGCTTCAATGAAGGCGCGGCGAAGTTGAGACGCACGCTCAGCGCGGCAAAGCGTCCGAAGCAACGAGAATTTGCGGTCAGCAACCTTTCGACCACTCAGCTGGGGGTATTTCTCTGGGACGACGACGACGACGACGCACTAAAACAATTCCAGAAACAGGCGCACTTTGCATTTCTGCGGCGCGTCAACCCAGCGTTGGACACGCTCGACTTCTATCGCCGGCACTGGTTGAACTCCAGTGAGGATCACGTGGTGTTCTCGCGCCAGGGAGTAACCACAGTGCAACTGCCGGAGATCGACGCCGTTGCACTACCGCCCGATGGCGCGGGGCTGGCGTACTTGCAGCAAGCGTGGATGCGCCACCCGCAGCTGTTGCAGCAGCCGTTTCAAAGCGAGCGCGCAGCGGATGACCGGCAACTGTTGGAACAGCTGCGACAGCAGGAACCCGCGCTGAGAGCAATCTTTTTCGGCGGGGGAAGCGTGCGCACGGCCACGCGCACACTGGAAGCCGGCGTGTTTGCCTTTTTCAAACATGCGGTCGAGCGCATCGTGCTCTGGCAGCGCAACGACGCAGCCGCTAACGCACTGCGCCACATGGACGTGCTGCAGTCGATGGAGCACATCGCGGGCCGGCCCCTGGCGCCGGTCCGCAAGTTGATCGCGCGCCACTTGAATTTGTTGCTGAGTCACTTGGCTGAAACGATGATTCTGGCGGACGTACGCGTCGACCTCCGCCAGAAAGAGTGGACGTTCGATCTGTTTCTGGCCGCTGTTGACCTCGACGCCAACGCCCAGATGTTCGAGGTGCTCCGCGCGTACGCGGGAGGCACGCAACGCACGGCGGGGCGGCGCGGAAAATCCTATCTGCTGTATGTGTCGCCGACGATTGCAACTGAGCTCGCAGGCCACGACGACGAAGTCATCCAGCGGCGGCTGCAGGGCGAGACCACCACGCCATTCACGCTGTCGCGCACGTGGGCCTGCTCCAACGACATCGCGCTGGTCTACGCCGTGCTGGGTGCCAGCCGCCGGAACGTGCTGTACGTGATTGAGGTGACCACCAAGGGCAGAGCCCTGGCGCCGGTGCTCGCAACGGCGACACCTCACGAGTTTCTCATGCTGCCCGGCACGCAGTTGACGGTGGTCAATGCGCGCGTGATGTACCACCCGCTGGTGTCGGCGATCATGCTGCCGGAGGCAGAGGCTGCGCGCGCGCTCATGCTGGTGCTCTATTGTCAGATCAGCGGCGCGAGCCTCGCGCTCGACGCCGCCCGCCTACAGCGCTGGCACGCGGAGCAGCGTGCGCGTCAGAGTCAGGCAGTGGTGGAAGCGCTGGCTGCACAACAACAACCGCGCCTGCAAAAAGCGCTGGACGCAATGGCACCCGTGCAGGTGACGCAGTGGGAGGACGTTGATGTCGACGCCGTCTGTCTGAGTGAACGAGGCGTAGAGTCTCGACGGGCACTCACGAGCGGCACGCAGTTGGGCGTGGCACACGGGCGCGCGTGGGCGTGGCGAACTGATGATGACGACGAACGCATGGCGCGCTTTACCACAGCGTCCCTCTCACTGTACATCAACGTCTCCGAGCACCTCCTCGGTCAAGTGGCGCACCAGTGGAACTGGCCCGCGGCGCGCGACGTCGACAACCACCCGACGTGGCGCCCGTTCTTTGCGAACACTGCGCTGGCGAAACGAATGCTCGTTGCGGGCGGTGCCGAGCGCTTGGTTTGGGTGACGACGCGTGACATTGATGCCCGTGAACAATTGACGCTCGATCACAGTGTGGCGCTGACGTTGCGCGGAACGCCCGAGTGGGACTTGCAACAAGCCCCCGTCGATCTCAGCGCGGCGCTGACCAGTGCCCCCGATCTGCGCGCGCTCGCACAACGAAGCAAGATTAAGTGGGCAGCAGTGAAATTTTGAAATGGCATTCTATATAGAGAATCACACCCTCGAAAAAGAAAAAGCTGGCGTTGATCTCTCTCTCTCACACAATGGACTTACGCGAACGGCGTGCAGCCTATGGCCCGGTCGCTGCGAGCGCGTTCATTCAGCGCACCGGTGGTGGTGCGCGGGAAGTGGTGTGGACGATGGGAGAGCGGTGGTTTTGCGGGTGTTTGATGTGTTTGTTGGTGTTGATTCTGGCGGGCGTGATCACCTTTGGTACGTTGATGGTGATTGATCACGCCGATATGCAAGAGGATTCGAGTCACATCCACGGCGTGGTCTCCCCCGTGCGCTGCAATGACAACAACCCCTGCACCATTGACTTCCTTCGCTTTGAAGCGTGTCAGCCACTGGCGGCCAAGAACGGCATTGCTTGCAACGACAGCTGTTTGGTGGGTGGCGCGGGCGAATGCTTTGCCGGCGAGTGCACTGGAGAATGCCCTGGGAATTGTGTCGAAGACAGTGACTGCCCTGACATCATAGATTCCTTTAACAATGCCTTTGCCAAAACGTGTCTAAATGGTGGGTGCACCTACAGCAACTTTGATGCAGGTGAGACTTCGGTGTTTTCCGCGGCCTCTTCGGGTCACCTGAGCGAGAAATTGTGTGAAGCGTGCATTGCAGCCAACGACCCCCTACGCAGTTGTTTGGAAATTGTTCCTTTCTGGCTAGCTGTCAATCCCGCCAACAATTTCGATTCTATTCTCTGCATTTATGCTTTTCGCTGCAACAAATACCAGAACTCGTGATTTGTTGTTTTTTTTGCAATTAAAATTTTCCCGTCCTGCGCAGCGAAGCAAAATCAAGCGGGGCAGCAGTGAAATTTTGAGATGGCATTCTATATAGAGAATCACACCCTCGAAAAAGAAAAAGCTGGCGTTGATCTCTCTCACAATGGACTTACGCACACGGCGCGGTGGACTCTATGGTTCGGTCGCTGCAGGTGCGACCATTCAGCGCATTGGTGGTGCGAGGGAAGTGGTGTGGACGATGGGCGAGCGATGGTTTTGCGGGTGTTTGCTGTGTTTGTCGGTGTTGACTTTGGCGGGCGTGATCACATTTGGCGTATTGACGCTGATTGATTTGAATGACATCAACGGGCAAGTCTATCCCGTGCGCTGCAACGACAACAACCCGTGCACCGTTGACTTCTATCGCTTTGAAGCGTGTCATTCGCTGCCGACCAAGAATGATGTTGACTGCGACGATGTGTGTCTGGTGGGCGGTGCTGGCACTTGCTTTGCCGGCGAGTGCACCGGCGAATGTCCAGGGAGCTGTGTCGTCGACGGCGACTGCCCCGATATTATTCAGTACAACGAGATCCCCTTCAACAAAGAATGTCAAGATGGTGGTTGCACCTATCGCAACTTTGATGCAATCTCACCTTCTTTTTTGTTTTCTGCGGGCTCTTCAGACCATTTGGGTGAGAAGTTTTGTGAGGCGTTCATTGCAGTAGATGAGCCACTGCGCAGTTGCCTGGAAATTGTTCCTTTCTGGCCACTAGTCGACCTCGACCTCGACACCATTATCTGCATTTACGCTTTCCGCTGTAACGCTTACCAGCGCATATTCGTTGACTGATCGACCAACAATGCAAGATCTGTGGAAAGAACTATAGGACGTCTCTCATACACCAGAACACGCGATTTATTTTTTGCAATTAAATTTTTTCCCTCCTCTCTCTCTCTCTCGGTCATGACTGAATTTTTGGGATACGACAAGGACGACAACAGCGTTTTAATGGAATGGCGCCATTTTCGGGCCATGTGCTGCCAGTTTTGGACTGCTGTTTTATTCGCAATCGCGTTTTTTTCCTATTTGAACACGTCACTTGTCATATCCCGGGAAAAAATGCAGACAGATTTAGAAATAGCTAAAATCAACGCAGGAGCGGTGACCAGCGTACATCAGCCTCCGATAGAATCGCGACCGTCGCCGCATCTATCACAAGAACGTTGGGGGATATGGAGCGACGATATAACACTCCCACCTGAAGCCAAATGTCTGTGGATCGGACACAACGGGTGCTACGGTTTCATCGGTGCTATTGCGCAAATATACTCTGTTGAAGTCGCAAGGGGGGACTTGGAATCTATAATTTTCACCGTGCCGAACGACTTCTCTGGAGGCAAAAACATGCTGAATACCATGCAAAGCGTACTGGGTCGTCGCGCTAAAATCACGGCACTTATTCGAGACTCGACCACACCCGAGTACGTCACAACGTTTGGCATCAGCAACCGGCATCTAACAGAGAAGGACTGTTTTGCTGGGACCGATTTCAAAGCAGCTGACTGAACACGTGATTTGTTGTTTTTTGCAATTAAAATTTTCCCTTCCCCGTCCCTTTACAACCGATATGAACGGCATCCCCGATGGTATCTCGGGGGTGTCTCCTCAAGACAATCCAAAGGTCTACTATCAGTGCGCACAATGTGGAGTTCTTGCGCGAATAGACTGGAGACAGATAAAGGCAGAGTGTTTTGAAACCCAGGACTACGGCTTCCTTGTGCAACACACCGCGGAAATGCCGTTGAACAACTATCCGATGGGGGGCACACACTTTGTCACTTCCGTGTGTAGCATGACCGACACCGAGGCTCTTGGACCTCCAGGATCAACATGGGTTCCCTGGAACGAGCTCGAAATCGTTTATGACGAGCAATAGAGTGCAGAAAGACGTCTTCTTCTACATAGAATAACTACTCATGGGGCTGTAAGCCTGGGGGTGTAAGTCGGCGAGGCGTGTCATGTAAAATTGGTTGGGTTTGGCAAACGGTCTGCCTCTGCTGAGAACATTCAATGCGTCATTTTGGGACAGCGGGTAATACATCATCAAATAGATCATCACCGCCGCACTCGAGCGACTGCCGCCCATGTTGCAGTGCACGAGCACGCGCGCGTCAGTGTCGCTAGACAACACTTTGTCCATGAACGCCGCTGCGCGCAACCAGTAATCGAGGTCTGCATCATCCTCATCGCGCAGCGGTGAAGTCTCCTCAAAGTACGCGAATTCGTCAGAGAAGAGTGGGCCCCATTCGCGCGCAGCGGGCACGATGTGCGTGATCCCCGTCGCCTTCATGCGCGGCGCGTCGCCCGCGAAGCATATGTTACTGATGAACACGCGCGGCCACACTTCATCGACATCGCTGTAGTCGCCACGGAACCACTCATCCCCTTTGTCCCGCGCACGCAGACACGCGCGCTTCACCCTAAATTGCTCGTCGTCTTCACACTGAATGGCCACCGGGGGGACATCGAGGGCGCTGCACCAGGGCAGCGTGAGCGCGACCAAGAAAATTGCCAAAAACATAGGGGGGTTTTCAGGAGAATCAAACCGAAGGAAGGAGGGCAAAAGAATGTCGTCGTTTTTGTATTTGTGAAATTCCCCTCCACCATGTCCTGTCAGCAAGAGGGTCATATTTGGAAGACACATCCAAGTACTGGTGGCAATGAATGGAAGTGTGCTGCATGTGGTAGACTGCGACAAGCTGCTGACGCATTCCAAGTCGAGGACAAACGAAACGGGAAATGCGAAGGGTGTGGCAAGAAAATGGAAGAACAACATATGGACACGCGTTGGGACGGGACCACTGCCGCGCACTACTCAGTAATGGAATGGGTGTGTAAAGACTGTCGCAAACACATGGTGTATGCACTGTGAGAACCAGATCGCTGAAAAAAAAGTGTTGTGAGAGTGTTTTTAGTCAAGGTGCTGTTCGTATATAATACACATTTTTCGTGGACTCTTCCTTGAAGACCCCCTTCACACACAATGACCGCGCAATTCCGCGCTTTTCTCACAGACGGGGATTATGCGCGCTTGCGCACGCACTTCCACAGCGCACAAGCACCGGTCTTAACACACGAGGCCGAAGATCGCAAAATTGCGGCGGCGATTGCCACACTCCCCAAAGAACTGCAGGTGAAGGTTTTCCGCGATGTGCCCTACGACTTGCAACAGCGCATGAAAGTCTGGGAACCCGCCGAACTCGCGCCAGTGTACTGGGATCAGTTCGGCGGGCGCGACACCGCCGCGTTTTTGCAAGCGATTGGGGGCAATGAGGCACAGCGCTTGCGCTGGCTCAGAGAATTCTACGTGATGCTCACGGCGATGTTTTGGGACGTGGGCAACTACCGGTACGTCTGGCGCGTGGAGCCACTCAAACGAATGATGTGGTGGGATGATCCGAGCGCGCGCCCCTTTCATTTTGGTCCGATGCATCCGCCGCGCGAGGTTCCACTGACCGAAGGCTCCTCTGAATGGACGCTGCAGATCCCGCTGCCACTGCGCATGTCCGAGGAATTCGCCGATGAAACCGTGTTTACCATTTGCCGGCGCTTGATTCACCTGCACTTCAGCGAACAGGATCTGGCGCTGGTTGTTCAAGACAACCAGCAGTTCGGCGAGATGCGCGCGGGATTGCGCATCTTTGTGTGGGTTGTGCGCGACTGTAGCATTCCAGGCGCACTGCCCGCCCTGCGCTACGAAGAACTCTTTCACGCATTTCTCTTGGAGTATATCTTCAATCCCGCTGCACCGCCGTGGCGCTGGACACCGTTTTTGGTTCCGAAAGAAGAAGGGGGTTTCGGGGGTTTTGGGTCACGCTTCATCGACACAGCCGATGAAGATCTGTTTGCCTACTGGGTTGATCGCGCGTGGAGTCCATTTAATATGCGCCAGAGCTCTCCGGCTTTTGGTGGGCAAGTGCCCAAGCTGCGCACAAGTCTCCCCGCGCTGATCCCCATGAATGCATATTTTTTGAAATTCTTGTTCGAAGTATCGCTCAACACCCCCGAAACCTCTTTCACTGCAGTCTTCGACTGGTCCGATGCAGTGCCCGAAGGGCGCCAGGGGCGCGGCGGCGCGGTTGTGTGGATTGGTGTGGGCCTGCCGCTGCAGGCGATAGCGAGGGGATTTTATCCGCGGACACTGTGGCAACTGCTCAATCTTTTGGGCGCTATTGCTGTGCTAGCGGCTCAGGACACTCCGCGTGTCGTCGCGCTCGCCGCATTCACACGGCATCATCCCGCCCCCCCTGATTTCATGCAACATCCGCTAACGGGCGGCTTGCTCGGCGCTTTCGCAGACACGGTGGTGCGCGACGTCACGCAAACGCCGCGGTGGGCCATCGATCCCGACACCGTCACGCGCATGCATCAAGTGTTGGACAGCACGGAACTGCAGGATGCAGTGGGCGACGCGCAGCGCGTGGAAGCGATGCGCACAGAAGTAGCGGAAGTGACGTCTTTCATAGGAGAGGCGCCGTGGCGTCTGCCCGGCGAGAGCTTGACCAGCAAGTAGATGCTGACGCGGACGCCACTGTCCGCAATGCCAACGACCACTATCGCCGTTGTTGTGCGCAACGGACGGCGATAGGCCACAAATGTGCCGGCGGGGAAGAGGTCTTTGAGTTGTTGTTGATTCATGACGGTTCGAGGGAAAAAATAAAAATCTGTGCTATAAATAGGTTGTTGGCACTGAAAGAAAAAAAAGGTCGCGCGCCATCCAATTGGATGGATTTTTATTCAGATTGCCGCGAATGGGGACTAGGGAAAATCCAACCAAAATAATCACTGCCGTGCTCCTTGATTTCCCATGACACTATTCCGTTGAAATCTTGTTCGACGCAGATCCAATCATACAGTTTTTCCATTTGCTCTCTGGTGCAGTGTTTCACAAAAGAAAAGGGGCTCTCTCCTTTTAACATCTCAGCAATCACATTCGTTGTTTTGTTGCTCCAATACGAGTCTCGGTCTTCACATTCCTCAAGAAGAAAACTTTTCATCTTGTCAAACATTCGCTCGAGCGCGACTTCCTCGGTCCCAAAAACGTGCACTGAAATGTCTGGCATGCCCTGTAGATAGTCTTTCCAGTCCTGGGGGTCCACTCGTGTGAGTAACGTCCAAACGTGAAATTCAGTGTTCTTCTTCGCCTTCTTGACTGGTGGTTCCACGGTGGCGGCAGCAGCAGCATCGCTCATGGTGGACGGAAATAAAAATCTGTGATATAAATAGGTTCATGGCACGGACAAGAAAAGAATGCGTGCGCCATGAGCACGCCTGGCGATGAAGTGCTGCCCATTGTTTCCGAGGCCAATGACACTTTGGTCTTGGCATTGTGCGACAAGCTGTGTGGAAACGACAATGATGTCTGCCTGTCGCTGCTGCACAATGTCATGGCGACGTTGCACCAGCGCATGAACATCTCAGCAGCAAAGGCAGACGGCGGTACAACGGGGGAGCATTGGATTGCCCAACACTTTGGCCTACAGTGGCAGGCGGGCACGAAGACGGGATTCGATGCGCTAGACGAACAGCGCCGGGGCTGCGAGATCAAGGCGTCGTTGCATCCACTGAAGTCAAAACTGAAGACCGCCAAGACGAACATCTGCTACGCGACACCGTCGCGACGTAATGAAGAAAGCGACGATGAATTTGTGCAGCGCACGCAAGAACACATCTGCCAGTCCACCGGGGGGAACTACTGGGGGACATGGCAAGCAAAGATCCCCGATGGCGCCGATGATCGCATCGTCTTGCGTTGGTGGGTACCAAGCGAACCACTGGCGCAGCTGAT
>SDBV01002886.1_pt1 | contig 25603 bp, 16 predicted proteins | sample 2277081 | NCBI WGS metagenome assembly SDBV01 (sample SAMN10402039, study PRJNA504765) | marine sediment metagenome | isolation source: marine sediment core GS10_PC15, 223 cmbsf | place: Arctic Ocean: Southern Knipovich Ridge | collected 2010 | reverse complement strand
TTGCTATTGCCCTCACCCTTGCGGATGATCGTCCGGACTTGGGTGCCGAACCAGGAGGAATCAGGTTCGAGTTGGCTGATCGCGGTCAGATTCAGCGTGCTCTTCTTCGGCTCGCCCTCCACCCGGGCCTCCAGGACGAGCGTACCGCTGGCGACCACGATCTGGTCGTTGGGCACCGCGGCGCCGGAGCTGGCGATCTCGACGTGGTAACTCGGATTTCCGTTGACCACGTCGAACACGGCCTCGTTGCCCGCCCCCGGGTCGAAGGTCAGCACCCCGGTGCTGCTGCCCGGGGCGACGATGCCGGTGATCTCGACTTCGGCGCTGATCGTGCCGCTGCCGCCGAGGGTGCCGGAAGAAAGCAGATTGGTGGCGGTCAGGCTGCCGTCGACGATCAGCGTGCCGGAGTCACCCACGGTGACATCACCGGTCACCTCCAGCGTTACGGCGTTGTTGACGATGAGCGAGGCGGTGTTGGTTTCGCCGACGGCTACCGAGCCGGCGGGTCCGGTGCCGGCGGTGATGAAGTCGGCGGCCACGGTCACCAAGCTGTCATTGCCGGCAGCGTCGATGACCATGTCCATTCCGGCGACGGGAAGCTGGCCACCGCTCCAATTGGGATCGGCCCACAACCCGGCGCCGCCGTCCCAGGCCAGCGCTTCGGGCGTCAGCACGCCGCCGATCAGCCAGATATCATCGATGTCACGTTGTTTATCCGCGTTGGCCACCGAGCGGAGCGAGATCATATCGAAATCGCCCAAATACTGGCGGGGATAGCTATTGGTCGGAACGTCCGAAAAAGCCTTGTTTGTGAAATCGACCGTGTCGGTATAGATCTCGGTATACAGGTGGTTCCATCTCGCACTTTGGTCGGTCTCACCGAGGTCCAGCCAGCTCGTGCCGTCGAAGAACCACGGAGTGATCGTGCTGCCGTTAATCCCGCGGGTCCATCCGAACGCGAGGACGGGCAGGAGCGGGCCACTGTAGGCAGGATCAACCGGCGCTTCCACGTCACCCTTGGATAGCTCGACGAAGAAACTGGCGAACTTGCGGCCGGAGCCGCTGCCCCTGCTGTACATAGAGAACTGCTGCTCGAGCGGGCTGGCGTCGGTACCGTTGACGGCGCTTTTCGTAGGATCAATCGCCCGGAAGTCGGGGGTCAGGTCATAGCTGATCCGGTAGTTGCGTGTGTCGACTATTTGGATGCTCTGGGTCCCGGTGAACGACCTAGTATTCGTGACCGCGGGGCGGACGTCACCGGTGGTGGGCCAGTTGGCAAGGTAGTCGGGATCATCGAAACCGAGTGCGTAGTCTTCAAAACTCTCCTTAGTGCCGTACACCGGAGGCACTGCCATCGCGGCAGCGGCAGCCATCACCACGACACCAAAGAGCATGACGAATGCTATTGGACGTACCATCATCTTGTTCCTCCATTCTAGACCTGTTCTTCGCGTGGGAACGTTCCCAGCACGCACTTTCGGAGCCCTTCCGTAAACCCTGACCTAAGCGCGACGGCGGTACAACAAAAGCAACAACGGCAGCCCCAGAGCCAGTAAGGTCAGCGCTCCCGGCTCGGGGATAATCTCAGCGCTGACATTGATGTCATCAATACCGGAGAAGTCGCCACGCGTAGAGACCTCGTAGCTTACGGCAGTCACGGTGTCGAAGCTGAAATTGCTGACGGCCAGCGTGCCGGCACCGGAGCCGCTGCCCGCGCCGCTGGAAGCGGAGACCCCGACATCCCAGTTACCGGCCCCATCGACCGTGCCCGAAAGCACCTCCCAGGCGTCGGTGCCGCCGCCAGGCTGTCCGGTGAACCCGACGAGGTTCCAACTCAGGCCATCGAAGAACATGTAATTCTTGGCGTCAGTGGCCGCGTGACCCCACGCGATCGCGTTGATCGGGCTGCCCAACGAGCCGCTGGACGGGACCTGCTCCGCGGTGTCAGGATCGTCGGACAGAACGACGAAGGACCCGTCCTCCTTGGACCTGGCATGGGACCAAAAGAACTCGGCTGAGAAGGTCATCGGGCCCACGCCGGTCTCGTCGAGTTCCGCATGGGCGTATTCCCAGTTGTTACCACCCCCGCCTGTACGCGGGCCGAGCGAAGCGTCGGGCGTGAAGGCATCGAGCTTCAGGCCGCTCGTCGGCTCGTTCCACTTCCCGCCACTATCCCAACTGGTGGTGCCAGCGACGTAGCTGTCGAAGTCCTCGGTGAAGGTCACGGTCGCCGCCATCGCCGACGAGGTGAAGGCCAGCACAGCCAGTACACAAACAAGCTTTCTCACGACAATCTCCCTTCAAAAAAATGCGGATTTCACAACGTTGTCGACTAACGCTTACAACTCGTGGTTCAACCGCGCTGGCCATCGGGGCGTCCCGGGCGCGCAACGAGAACGCCTGTGGACACCAATCTGGAGAGAGTTTAGGCAGCGTGCGAAGAACCGGCCGAAGAGTCCAAAGCCGCAGGCAAACGCTGCCTCACCTTGTTGCGCGGGCTGTTGCGGCGACGGGACTCGGTTGTCCCGGAGTCAAAGGAACTCACCGCCGGTCAAACTCGCAACTTTCTTAGAGGGTTTCACTGATCCGGAAGGTTGAGAATTGCAACCTGAGGCTGCAACTCCCGCCCCCAATTCCACGTTTAACTTATCAGATTTGAATCAAAAATCAAGGTCTTGGTGGGCGGAGAAGACGAAAAGATGGCAAAACTCCGTCTTTCACGGAAAAACACGGCCAAAAACCATTCCTGCGGGGGGGAGCGTCGCCGCCAAGCCTAGCCGAGGAGATAGCCGACATCGGGCATCAGCCCACAATCGGTCAACACTTCGGCCGTGTCGCGGATGACTGGCGGCGGCAACGTGCTGCCGGCGTGCAGGCGGGGCGGCGAGATGCCTGTGGCCGTGGGGCCGTGGGCAAGGAAGTGGTCGATCGCCTTGTTGGCGTTGGCGAACGCGTTGCCGTCGGGTAAATCGGCGACCAGGTCGAACACCCGGGCCACCACCCGCTGGACCGGCGCGATCACCGCCCGGGCCTCGTCCGTGCGACCGTGGCCGAGGTGCTCGATCATCCGGTGCATCGGCCGGGCGAAACAGTTGGCGGTGCTCAGCAGGAAGCCGGCGTAGGGCCCGCCGTTGTTCTGAAGCCAGCGGCCGTAATCTCCTTCGGCCCCCCGCACCAGAAACACACCGCCGAAGTCGAGTCCCGAGGTGGCCACGCGATCCTCGCCGCTGGTGTCTTTGAAGAGATAGAAATTGGCGTATCGGGCGGCCAGTTCCGCCACGGTCTGCGGAGCCATCTCGTTGAGCGTCACCTGGGGCAACTGGTACAGCGCGGTGGGGACGCCCAGATCGAGGATCGCCGCCAATCGATCGTAGATTTCCTCCTGCGAGAGGTCCTTGCCCGTCGGCGGACAGACCGCAAATCCGCAGACCCCCGCGACGGCCATGGCCTGGGCCGGATCGTCGGACCCGCTGCGGCGCTTGAGCCACTCGAGCGTATCGACGATCGTCCGACGTTCCGCCTCGGCGTCGGTTCGCAGCGCCCCAGCCAGCACGCAGACGTTCAGTTCCGCGGCGATATCCAGCACCAGGTCCAACAGACGGCGTCCCTCGGCGTCATCCATTTCCCATCCGTCGCCGGTCGAGCCGGGCACCAGCAGCCCCTTCACGTACGGGGCCATGCTCCGCAGGTGTCGGGCGATTCGCGGTTGGTCCGGGCGCCCCTGGCTGTCGTAATGCGTCAGCGGCGGACACCAAAGCGTGGGAATGCCGTCTGGAAACCGGCGGTCGATCCATGCCCGCCGTTGTTGGGTCGCGGTGGGTGTGGCTGTCATCGTGTTCCTATCCTCCTTCAAAATCGCATCGCGTCACTCCGGGCGGAAAACGACGGATCGGCTCACTACGAGCCTTGGTGGACAATCCGAGCAACCGAAGTAGCCCGCAGCCGGTCACGCCAAGCGGCATCCGTCGTCTTCTTTGGCGGCCTCTGCGTCAGCCGGGCCGCCTTCGAGAACCGCGGAGATGAACCGATCCATCTTGCCCAGGGCGCCTTTTCGTACGGTTCTTCCGACCGCGATGGCCTGCGAGATTTCCTTGTCGCAGGCGCCGTTTTCACGGGCCTTTCCGACGTGGTACTCCAGACAAGGCTGACAATTCGCCGTGACGGATGCTCCCACGGCGATCAACTCTTTGGTTCGATTGTCCATCGTATTTCTAGAGGTTGATGAGAATATACAGCCGCCGCGGCTGGTGAACGTTCTGCCAAGGGGGTGCTATTGCGGGAAGGTCGAACAGGTTCCGTTACGCCTGAGAGGATAGCATAACGACAGCGTGGAGAAAAGACCGCCGCGGCAGCGGTGACTCGGTGGGACTACTTCTTACGGCCAATCGTGGCCGCGCCGGCCCCTCCGGTGACCGTGTAGACCCGTTCGACCCGCCGTTGCTTCTGCTCGGGGCCGTCCTCCAAGAAAAACATCACGACCGGCACGTCGTTGCCCGTGGGCTCGCCGTTGAAGTCCCAGCGGGACAACTCGATGGTTCCTTCCATGAACTCGTCGTTGGTCTCCAGGAACTGCACGCCTGGCACGTTCTCGGCCACCGACTCCGGCTCGACGAACTCCACCATGATCACCTCGAAGGCGGCGGCCAGGGCTTGCTGCTTGGCCTGCAAGTGGTCGGGCAGATTCGTGTCGACGGTTCCCTGCAACTTCCCGGGGTTGAAGACGTCCTCGGGGGCCACGGTGGGTCTGCCGCAACCGATCAAGGCGCCCAGCAATAGAACGGACGCCAACGGAAAGACTCGAAGCATGACGGGCCTCTTTCGGAAGTGGAATTACTGTGCTTCGAGATTGTCGGGAACCAACTCTTGCCCATTACGGCTGCCCAGCGCCCACCAGATCTCGACGTCGATGTCTTCGCCGATGAAGTGGATGGACCCGTCGGCCATTCCCACATTGGCTCCGCCGGCATGGCGACTGGAGGCGGTGGTGGCGCCGCCGCGGTCGTTGACCGTGGCGTCCAGATTTGAGCCGCCGTCGCGTCGCGCACAGCTAGCCTTGTTGGGCGGCATGACGTGATTGTAGCGGGAGGGGATGTAGTTTCCATAGGTCCAGTTGCGGCCCGAGCGGCAGATCTGGTTGGCCGCGCCGGTCCGCGGGACCACGTTGCGGCAGGCCAAGTAGACGGCGTCGCGAGTTTGGTGGCTTTCGCTGATGCGGAACCAGTCGCCGGGAATCTCGATCAACCGGTCGTTGGCATCGCCCAACACGGCCTCGGCGAACAGGGCCGTCTTGCTGAGGCCGTCGGGAATGTCTTTGTCCCCAACGGGCCGATTGGTCACGAAGATGCCGTTGTTTTGTTCCCGATTGCTCCTCCAGGTGCCGACGTCGTTGCCGGCGTTGCCCTTGTAGTTGAGCTTACCCCAACCGGGATGGTTCCGGTTCGGCGGACCGATCATGCGGTTCTCGTCGGACGGGCAGATGAAGGTCTCGATATGGGCCATCCGCGCGATCCGGTTGTTGCCGTTGCCCGGCCCCCGCGTAAAGTCGATCTCCGCGAAGACCGGCTTCTCTTCCAGATAGGGCAACAGCCGGGCGTGTTGGCTCCAGCGATGCTGAGGGTTGCCGTACTGATCGGTCCCGCCTTTCCACCTTCCCACCGGAAACTTGCCCAACTTCTCGAGGTGAACGCTGGCGGCGACCCCCAACTGCCGGAGGTGGTTGACGCACGTCGTCCGGCGGGCAGCCTCGCGGGCAGCCTGTACGGCCGGAAGCAAAAGTGCAATCAGAATGCCGATGATGGCAATCACCACCAGCAACTCGACCAGGGTGAAGCCGAGAGGCCGGGACCCTCGCATGACGTCCTCCCGTCACAATGAATACCGCCTGGGATGTGACAAAACGCGACAAGCCTCCCGATGTCCCAACCGCTATTTTACCATATGGTCGCTTTTACGCAAGCGTCAATAGCAGGGAATCTCCGCGGTGTGCTCAGAGCAGGCTTTCCAGGAGCAGTCGCATCTTCCGCATCTCGGCGAGCTGATCCACCCCTTCGAGGGGGCTGATGTCGACACTGAGCGCCCGGCCGTAACCGGCCTTGTTGAGCTGGTTGACCAGGCGGCCGTACTCGACCTCGCCCTGTCCGACGCGGACCTGCAAATGCTCTTTGGTCGTATCTCGCAGCCGCACGTGATAGACGTACTTCATCACCTGCTCAAAGCTGTTTCCGCCGTGCGGACCGAAGATATAATGACTGGGGTCCAGCGTGAGCCCCAAGCCCTTGACACTGTCGCAAAGGACGACGGCCGTGTCGGGATCTTGACTCATGCGTCCAATCTCGGTCAGAAGACCTACACGAACCCCCTCTACAGACGCGATCGCCGCCATCTCCTGCAGTCGCTCCACTTCGGCGTTGAACGGCGTTCCCAACTCGGCGCAACGCACGACCACCGTGACTACCTTGACGGCCTTGGCCAGCCGGCAACAGGCGCCGAACTGGGCGTAATACTCTTGCTCCTGGGACGCTTCGATGTCCACGCTGAAAGCAGCCAGCGTAAGCCGGCGGCTGTGACGACAGGTCTGCACGGCACGATCCAGATCGGCGAGCACCTCGGAAGGCTTCAGGTGACCCCCCGATTCGTGAATCATGAGCTCGACGCTGGTGTACTCCAGATCGACCAGTCTCTGCAACGATTCGTCCCAGGGAAGGTCTGAAAAACACCGACTAGTAGCCGCAACGAACACGCCTGTACTCCTTTACCAACGGGCACTCGATCACCGGCCAGACGACGCGAAATCCCATGCGGGCGGCGCGTGGCTGGGGACAGTCTACCGCCTGAAGGCCATTTCTGGCAACACCAGAGACACCGCGAATATGCCAACTTGGCGCAGAAAATGGGTCTGCGGCGGCCTGGGCGTGACCTTGGCCGATGTTCAGGAAATTGCTATGGCTAGCAGGGCCGTGGTGGAGGGGGCGGTGGAAACAATGACCGAAAAGCAAAGCGAGGCCATTGGCCAGCAGAAGCCATGCCCCACCTGGGGTAGGGTGCGTGAGCTGAAGCGAAAGGGGAAACCAACTCACTCCGTGGTGATTCTCCTGGTGAGAAATGCGGGCTAATCCCAAATCCCCCAGTTTTCCATGAAGGCGACCCAGATCCGCTTGCCTGCCATGGCGCGCATCGCGGCGGCGGCAATCCGCCGCTTTTGGCCCGTCCCGGTCAGCACAATCCGGAAGTCCTGCTGGTCGGACTGGCACACGCACATCACCACCCCGCCGCCGTCTGAAAGCATCGCCAAAAGCAGTTGCTCCGTGGGCAACGGCAATTGGGCTGCGTCCGCGGCGCCGGCAGAGTCTTTCGTAAAAACGGCTCCTCGGCAGAATCTGTGGGTTGATTTCCCAAATAAGCAACGTAAGTTCTTAAATACGTGAGAGTTATGGCTCATTGGACACTGCCCGCTTCTGGAGATGACAAATCCAAGTACGGGTTCCTTCTCTGTTCGGCGTTTTCGGATACCCTAAGGGGGCCATATTGAGCAGAATCCTGCGGGAGGTTCCACCGCAGGCAGCCATTGCCCGGCGTTGCTTTCCAAGTCGTTCGCTCCACGGTTTCAATGGATCAGGTTTTGGAGTGGATCGGCTTCGTGGCCCACGAATCCTCAGGTGATCAACTCCGTGGGCTGTGCCCCATCCATGGTTCGAGCTCTCCAAGAAGCCGTTCATTCTCGGTAAATGTGCAGCGGCATACCTACCAGTGCTTCAAGTGCGGTTCATTGGGAAACCAACTCGACCTTTGGGCGGCGGTGACGAAAACCGACTTGCAGACCGCGGCCATCGACCTCTGTGAGAAAGCTCATGTTGACATCCCCTGGATCGGCAAGTGGTAGATGTTGTCCAGGCAACCAGAAAACGAACAGAGCGAATATCCGCATCCACGCGAACACGGAACAGCCCCGGGCCCCGATAGACCTCGATGCGACCTTCTGAAGGGATTCTAGTCGATGCATGATCGCTCTCTCGTTTCAACGGATGCTTCATTCTGCCTCCTATTGATTCCCGCCTCGTCAATGCCGGGGGGCTTCGTAGGAAGTCGCGTTGCGCAGGATGCGTTGGGTGCGACGGCGGATTTCCCGGGCGATATCCGCGGCGCGGGAATCGACGGCCATGGCCAGCCCGGCCCGTTGACGCAGGACTTTCACCACCATGCGGCATTCTCCCACCAACTCGTCCTGGTTGCCACCCACCACGACGATCGCTTCGGTAATCGCTTTGCACCGCTGGTAGGCATCGTCGCCTTCATAATCAAGCAATCCCTTGCGAAACTTGTCGGTCAATTCGATCACGTATTGCGGAGTCTTGATTTGGCTCTTGCGCCGCGCAACACGGACGTCGATCGCCTGGGTAAGCTTCTGCATTTCGTCCAAGAATCCGGCCAACTCGGGATGCTTCTTCCGCTGCTCGTCCAAGTACGCAGACAACTCATGTCCAAAGGCGACGTAGTCCTCGATCCTGGCACGGATATGCTTGACAAAGACGGTGACTTCATCGAGAATCTTTTCGATTTCTGCCCGTTTCTGCTTTTGCTGTTTTTTGGAATAGATGGCTCGCAGGGCATCCCTCGTGGCGCAGGTCGCGCGTCCCTTGCGCGAGGTTCCCTGCGCCTCGACGTCGAGAATGTACTCACATGGCCCCACGCCAAGCGTGGTGCGAAGCACGTCGACGACCGTGAACTTCTCCAGCGGCGTCTGCTTCACACGATTGATGGCGTAAACCAGCGCCGGACCCTGGAAAGCGGGCATTCTCTCGCCGGCAAAGGGCTGCAGATAGCCCCGGCCGTGCCGGTCCACCCAGCAAGGATACGTAAACGAACCGAGCACGGTGGTCCACCGCCTGCGGTCGGAAGGAATCGCATTGGGCGAGCCGAACCAGCCGTGTTTGACGAAACCGCCGCCCAGCTTTTCGGTGATCATCTCCCAACTCTCCGCCAGGCGGTCATCGCGCCGCCAATCGACGCGCCATTGCGCAGCAAAGGGCATCTGCCAGCGAAGCGGAAGGATCTTGCCGGCGTCCTCCCGGGCCACCTCGTGCCGATGCCAAGTATCAGGGCCGTCCAGCACGGCCACCCAAATCTTACCGCGGCGGCCGTAACGGATTTCGCTGTGCTCGATTCTTCTTTTCTCCCCGTCGCCGGCCTCCCCGTTACCGGACAGCGCAATCCGAGCGTCTTGCTGGCGGGTGTTCCATACGGCCATCACGATCGTCTCCTGGCTGGGAAGCATGTGGAGCAGGAAGTTCTCGCTGGACAACTCGGCCAGCTTGACGGTGATTTCGGACGCATCGACCACGATGTCGTCTGCAAAGAAGTCGGGCAGAATGAGGAACCGGCAGGGGGCCTCGATCCGCAAGCCCTCCACCGCCGAGCGGGCCTCCGTCCGGACAAACGGCTGGCCCAGGCTCAACGCGTACAGCAATCGCAATGGCTGGCCGCTGGCCGTTTGAAATGTGGCCTCGAGCGCCACCTCGCTGGCGGTGTTCTCGTGGATGGCCCACGACGCCAGCTTTGAGTCGCCGGCCCGGGCTTTGGGAGCCAGCACGGCTCGCAGGGCCAGTCCTTTGGCACCGCGGCAGTACATCTCCGCGCCATCCCCGTTGCGACGCAACACCACTGCCAGCCGGTTATTGACGATAACCGCGTCGCCTTGGAACGTGTGGCTGGTTTCCTCTTCAGGCAACAGACGCCAGGTTGCTCTGTTTGCCCCAAACGTGCCCGAAAGTGGCCCCGGCGAAGCAGTGCCCGTGTCGAACAGTCTCACCTGTGCCGTTTGGAGTTCTTCGCTAGCAACTTCCCGGCCACACTCGAAGCTTGGATTGGCGAAGCGGTTTTTCGGCACTTCCGCTGTAGCAAGCGCGGCGTCCAAAAGGGAAAACGCCGTGAAGACCAAGATCACGCCGCATGTGGTTTCCGAGAACATGGGGATGTCTCCGGGGCTCAGAATACTCAACAGAACAAAACACCAGTAGTAGCCGTTCCAGCTCCAGCACACGCTCTCACAATCGGCCCGAACAGCATAACGCTGAGTATAGTGCGACAGGATCGAGAAAGCCAGCGAATCGGAGGCAGCTTCCCATTCGTAAAAACCTTTCTGCGACTCGCACCAGAAACTCCGCCGCGGACTTATTCGCCCTCTCGCGAATTGGCTTGTGCTGCCTGCCACTGCAACTCCACCAGGGTGTCAAGAATGGTTGGGATTATGACGCAGCCCGCCGGCCGTCTTGGCCCGAATTGCCGCTGGACGGCCCATTCCCAAGAAAGGTTTGGGAATTCCGAAACAGGCAGCCCGGATTGCATTTCCCCCCGGCAGAGGCGTCGCCCGCAGCGTATTCGCTCGACCGTCCATACCCGACCATGTAGGCTTAGGCGGCTGACCGGAAGAGGGTAGAGCCCTCGATAGTCTCCGCCTGTCCGCCGTTACTCGCTCCCGGCTGTGCCGCCGGGCGTCTGTAGACGCCCGGTGACGTTCGGCCCGAGAGAGGTTGCCGAGACTCTTGCCGGTTCGAGCTTGTCGGGAGTTGTTTGCTTGAGTCGCTGCTGCTCGGCATGCCGCACCCAGCAAGTTCCGCAGACGCATTTTTCACGTCCGCAGGTGCCGGCGATGTCGTGGAATTTCAGCGGTGTGATCGAGGCCTCGACGAGTTGGCGCATCTTGCGGTAGCCCTGCTCGTCTGTGTTGCGCCATCCGCCCTTTGTGATTTGTTCCCAGCCGCCTCCGCTTGTCGCCAAGGGGGCTTTGAGAATGCGGCTTTCCGACGGTTCGGCCACGTTGACAAGGGCATCGAACGGCTGCCGAGCCAACTTCTCTCCGAATGTGTTGCGGATGTGCCGCCGCAGCGCTGCCTCTTTGGGCGGCGACGCGTTGCGCCATTCCGCCTTGTTCCACGAATAGTCACCGTAACAAATGGCGTTCATGTCGAGCCAGTCGACAACACGCTGGAAGCTCTCCCGGTCGAGCTTTACCCGCGCTTGACCGTTGAGATCCGCGTGCCCGGCAAGCAGCATTTGCGCCAGCGTGCCGGCGTGGGCAAAGTAGTCTTTGGGCGTCGTGTAGTCGTTTTCGAAGTTGCACTGGGCAATCTCGACCAGTCCGGGTTGGTTCACCAGCGACTCGTAGGCGTCGCTGACGATCATCCGGTTGGGGCCGGGCCACGCCGGATACCCAAAGGTGACGTCCTTGATTCTACCCAACAGATTGATGTCGCCCTCGGTCCTGTCGAGTCCGTGGCACTGGATGCAGTAACGATCCAACACGGGCTGAACCGTGCGTGCGAAGCTCAATCCACCCTCATATCGCGGTCCGGCCGGCGGCTTCAACTCGTGGATTGTGACGTCGTGGGGCAGGGTCACGCGTCGCGCCGCGCTGTGGCGCGGCTCATGGCAGCCGACACACCCGCTTACCTCGCCCGGCTGCAAGTAGACCGCCGACCGCATGCTCATCACCGACATGCCGTTGTCGTCGAGTAGTTGAAACAGCAAGGGCTGTCCGGCCGGAGCACGAAAGGCAGTTCTGCCGTTCTCGTCGACCGGTGCCGTACCCAGGATGCGTTTGGGCATGTCGATGATCGCCTTGCCGCGGCTCGGAGGTGTCTCGATCGGCTGGGAATACATCCGCACCACGCGCAGACTCTTGACGGTTCCCGGGGGAATCGTCTGCGTCGACCGGTAGACGTTGTCGACGAAAAACGTGCCCGTCGTCTCGTCGCGCTTCGACTCCACCAGCGACGGCAGCGTCGGCGGCTTCGGTCGTGGTTTGAGCGGGATGGGCGCGAAGCAGGACATCGTCGGGTCGCGATAGATCAACTCCCGCCCGCCCAGCGAGTCTAGCAGATAGATACCGTAGGCCGCCTCGCCTTGCACCCGTCCCTCACCGGCGAGTGGGTCCGGTGTGTAGGCAACCAGAAACAGGTCTTCGCTGAGCGGATAGGGATTGCAGTAGGCGCCGCCGACGGGCCAGGTTTCCGTCTCCGGGAAGGAGATTTCCGGCGTGATTCGTGTGATCGGCGCCTCTCCCTCTTGCCCCTGCTCGGGGTCGATGACAATGAGCGAGCCGGCCGTGTAGCCGTGATGGGCCATGGCGGTGGAGACGATCTTGTGCGAGCCGGGAATCAGCCGCGGCTCGCCAGTCATGCAGGGGTTTCTGGTGTACATTTTGTAGACGAGTGCCGTGGCCGCGCCGTCGGGCCGCGTTACCCACAAGCCCTGGAAATATGAGAAATGGCGGTTTACATAATCCCATCGGGTATACACCAGGCGTCCGTCGGCGAGCAAACTGGGTTCCCACTCGCACGCCTCGTTGAAAGAAAGCCGCCGAATGTTCGAGCCGTTGCGGTCGGCCCGATAGAGCACGAAGTTGGCGAAGTACCGCCCCCCGTACTGACATCGGATGTGCGCTTGCAGCCGAGTGCTGACGAACGCGATCCCACCGTCGGGCAGATAGCACGGATCCCAGTCCTCGATCAGTGTCGTCGTCAGGCCCTGCTCGCGAACCAGCATATCGTCCGGCCGACCGGTGATCTGCCGAAGCCCGCTGCCGTCGGCCCCCACTTCGTAGAGGACGAAACGACGCAGGTTCGGGTTCTGCTGCGTGTGATCGCAGAACGAGAACAAGACACGTTTTGCATCGAAGGAGAGATCCGGGTGCAATACCGATCCGACCGGCAGCTTGCCCCTCAAAAGGAGTCTCTCCTGGGGGTCTTCCTTCCACGATTTGAGCACGGCCAGGCCAGGGCCGGCGCGACTGTAGCGGCCCAGATATTGACGCGACATATGCGAATAACTCGGCGGCGGACGCTTGTTGATCAGCAATCTGTCGAAGTCCAACAACGGGTGCGAGAAGATAATCCGACGCCGAAGTGAACACACCTCGTCGTAGAGGGCGTCCGTAAACAGGCTCCTTTTGGCCGCCTGTTCGACTCGCTTGCTCAGCGAGGATAGTTCTGCCGCCAGTTGTGGACGCTGGGCGTGTTTCTCCACAAGCACGAGTGTCTTCTTCGCAAGTGCAAGCTTTTCGACGGTCAACTTTGCCTGATCGATATGCGTTGCCGCCACGATCTGCGCCACGATCTGCGCCCTTTCCCAACCGTCCCACTTGACGGCGTTGGCCGCCTGCCAGGCGGAATCGTCAAAATCCACATTCTGCCAGCCGCGAGTTTCGACCGCCGATGACTTCCACTGGGTGTCTGAATAGATCTCAATCGCCTGCGATCCGATCGAACACACGCGAAGCCCGACAAACAAGGCGGCAGGATTCTCGCCAGAGCCTTTCCAGTTGGCGCCTTCAACAGCCACTACGTTGGCACCGGCAGACAGAAATGCTGTTGCATCGAAAGAATAGACGTTCTGCCAATTGTTCCCTTCGCCGATTCTCTTGCCGTTGACAAAAACGACGAAGGCGTTGTCGGCGGTGATCAAGCAAGTAGCTGACCTCATAGGCCCGTCGCCGGGAATCACGAAGTGTCGCCTGAAATACCACTTCCCTTCGGGGGCATTCGTAGACGAGTCTTGACTGGCATGCCAGATCCCGCTAGCGCCACGGGCCTCTTCTGCGACGGCCGCCGTGCCGGTCGCCAAAGAAAACACCAGAACGAGAAACAGCAAAACAGCGTGTGACTTTCTCATGTCGGGGTCTCGTCTCGATTACTGATAGGCATTTGAATCAGCCCTGAGTCTGGCCTAACGGGGCAGGGTCGTCAATCAACGGATAGGCATTTAGGCCTTCGCGTATCTGGCCGCCCGCCGCGACGCGCCGATTGCCGCTGGCGTCGACCGGCAACGGATCGCTCTCGACCCGGGCATCGGTTTCGGCAAGACACTCGAACACAACCTGACCCTGCTCCAAACCGCTGGCACTTCTTTCCTTCATTCACGCCTACTCCAACGTCGGCTTGGCGATTTCTCCGCGAAGTTGTGCCTGGCCGCCTTCCTTTTCGTACACGCCGTAGAAGAGCGAGCAGGAATCGAGCCACACGGTAAGGCGGTGCATGTCTTCGGGCGGGAGTTTCACGTCGTAGTGCCCCTTCTGAAGCAGTTCGTACAGCTTCGACGCCCGCGCCCCGAACTCGCCCGGCGTGGTCCGGTACCACTTCGGATCGTTGAAGCTGGTCCCGCCGTAGTTGTAGAACCCGAATTTCGGTGCCAGGCTCAAGTACGAGACGTAGTATTCGGTCACCGGGTTCATGTAGCTTCCGCGGGCCGTCTTCACGATGCGGCTGTCCAGCGGCGGGGCTTCGTCCGCCTTCTCCGCGTGGCATTTCACACAGTGCCTGTCGAGAACCGGCTGCACCAGGCGCGGGTAGCTGAACGGGTTCGTGCCGTCGACGTCCGGCTCCAGTCGCGACGGTTCGCGGCGCAGGGCGGCCGGGATCGTGTCGGCGGTGCCGCCCGGTGCGCGGTTCCGCGGCTCGTGACAGCCTTGACACACCAACTGTTCGCCCGGCTGCAAGTGCGTGCCCGACCGCATCGAGGTCACCGCCAGCCCCTCTTGATCGATCGCTTGAAAGTAGAGCTCCTTGCGGGCCGGTGCCGTGAAATAGACGCTGCCGTCCTCTTCAACCGGGACGGTACCCAGCACGGCCCGGGCAAGATTGATCGAATCGGTGGCCTGCGGGATCTGGATCCCCGTGGCATGCGACACCCTGGCCGACGCGATCGAAAGCGGCAACACCTGGTAGACGCGCAACGCCTTGATTCGTGTTTCCTTCGGCCATGGTTTGAGCGTGTCGTAAACGTTCAGCACCGCCACGGTGGCCTCCGCGGGTTCATCGATCGCAACACGTTGGGACTTCTCGGTCAATACCGGCGGGACCGGCCGCGGGGCAAGCGGAATCGGGTTGTGGCAGGCGATCTCCGGATCCCGGTAGATCAGCTCCTTGTTTCCGAACGCGTCGACGAGATAGACGCCGAAGACGTTTCGAGACGCCGCGGCGGCGACTTCCCGCGGTGCGTAGACACAGAGGTAGTAATCCTCGCTCAACGGCCACGCCTGACCGTAAGAAAGAGAACCGCCCTGGCTCTCGGGGAAACCGACGTCCGGCGTGACGCGCTTGACCGGGTTCATCGCGTCGTCGTCCTCGGCCGTGGGGTCGAAAACCACCAACGAACCGAACGATTGGCCGTGATGCGGTGCCGCGGTGGCGACGAACCGGTGCGATTTCGGGACGGCGCGGATGTCCACCTCCATGTCCGGACGCTTCGAGCGAATGGCGAAGTTGCCGTGGATCGCCCGCGGATCGCGGCCGTCGGGCGTGGTGATCCACGGCAGATGGACCGTCTGGCCGTGGCGATCGACGTAGTCCCATCGCGTCCAGACGATCATCCCGTCGTGGGCCACGCTCGGATGCCACTCGTTCGTCTCGTGGTAGGAGAGACACCGCACGTCGGACCCGTCGCCGGCCACGTCGAAAAGCGTGTAAGTGGGACAAACGCGGCCGCAACGCAAATAGCCGCCGCGACGTTCGCTGATAAACGCGATGCGTCCGCTGGGCATGAAACAGGGATCGAAGTCGTTGAAGGTCCCGTCGGTCGGCATTTGCAGATCGGACCCGTCGGCCGACACCGTGAAGACGTGATAGCACCGGCCCGGGTCCCAGTGCCCCCGGGTCGGATCGGTATGGTGCCGGTGCGTTCGGTCCCCCCGGCATTCTACGTAAGCGAAGGCGATCCTTTTGCCGTCGAACGAAACGTCCGGCGAAAGGAACGAACCGCCCTCGGTCTCGTCGCCGCGCTGATTGCCCATGCCGTCGAAGGAGATCTTCCAGGCACGCCGCGGTCCGCCGGTGAGCGGCTGCCCTTTCAGCCGGCCGTCGGCCACCGTCGAATCGGCCAACAGGTCGCGAATACCCGGGTTGCTGCCGAAGGGATCGCTGAGCACGAACAGCCCGCCGCCGGGACGCTGGGCCATGCCGTAGTATTGGTCGCACATGTGCCCCATCATCGCGAGGTGGCGTTTGAGGATCAGGAGTTCACCGAAATCCAGCAGCGGATTGGAGAAGGCGATCTTGCGGCGCAGACGGCACACTTTGTCGAAAAGCGCCCGGCGCCCCTCGGGGTCGTCCACGCCGGTCCGCTCGGCCGTTTCTCCAGAGGCGACGGCCCGCAGAGCGGCCAGTTCCGCGGCCATGCCCGCCAGGCCGGCAGCCTTGGCGGGGTCGGTGCCGCTTGCCATCCGCGTTAGATCGGCCAGGAGCGCTTCGCTGCGGCGCAGGATCACGTCCAACGGGTCGCGGTCACCGTCGAGGATGAGCGATTCCTCTCGGAGCGTCTGCGGCGCGAACAGCTTGAACCGTGCGCGTTGTTTCAGATCGTGCGAGAGGATGGCAAACTGCCGGTCTTCCTCACCCTCCGGATAGGCCGCGCCGGGTGGTTTCGGGCCCAACCACTCGGACGGTAGCCCTTTCGCCGTAGCGGCCGGGGTGAACGCTCCAAACCCAAACACGATGGCCAATGTCGACATACCCAACCGTGTAGATAACCTGGCGGTGATCATTCGCTATCTCCTCGTCTCGGGTTTCCCATTTCGTATCGGCCGAGAGCCGATTCCCACCTGACGGCACAGTCCAACTACTGCTAGGCATTGGGATCAGCCCTGAGTCTGACCTAACGGGCCAGGGTTGTCAATCATCGGTCGGCTGCGAGACTCGCCCCTGGCCGTGCAGCCGCCAATCACGAAGGCGGAAATCGCGTGAAACGCTTGCGTGCGGTTGCAGGCTCACTTACACTGCGGTAATTATTGAGCCCACACGGCCAATCAGCGGCTCCAGGCCGTCGAACCGGGGAGACCGGGCTTCGCGCTGGTGCATTGGCAATCCAAAGTACAATTGCGAAAACATCACCTTTTGCGGAAAGGACCAGCAGCAATGACAAAACCACTACTTTGGAAAACGCTTGCATGGGGACTCATACTCCTGGCTGCGCCGACCATGGCCACGACTACGTACGCGCAAGATGGGACGGGATCTGCCAGGCAGCCCCGGACGTTGCCGAACATCGTGATTGTTTTCGCGGATGATCTGGGGTATGGCGATGTTGGTGTCTACAATCCGGAGTCAAAGATCCCCACGCCGAGAATCGACCAAATGGCTCGAGAGGGCATCCTATTCACCGACGGCCATTCTCCAGCCACGGTATGTTCACCTTCGCGGTTTGGCTTGTTGGCAGGGGCCTTGGTCTACCGAACGGGAAGAGGGGTGAGGGCGTTTCAAGGCACCGGTGGGCCCAGCTATCTCGAGCAAGGCCGTCTCACGATCGGTGACATGCTTCAAAGCAAGGGTTACACCACTGCCATCTATGGCAAATGGCACCTTGGTCTGACCTGGAAAGACAGCAACGGGAACACACCTGCCCGCAACGATGGCCAGGCTGGAGTGACGAACATCGATTACGGCAAGAGTACGCCCATCCCAGATGCCCCGCTGCATCGTGGATTCAACCGTTCCTTCGTGACCCCGAATTGCCCGACAACGGACCAACTCTATGTCTACATCGAAGGGGATCGAGTACCTATTCCGCACGCCGCAGTGCTCGACAAGAGTAAGCTGCGCCGAAACAAGTATACCTGGGACAACGATCCGGGCATGACGGCGCCGGGCTACGCTTTTCACAGAGCGGATTTAGTGTTCCGCGACAAAACGTTGGACTTTATCAAGAATCACAGAGCGAAGACTCCAGACAAGCCGTTCTTCGTCATCCTCTCGACGCAAATCGCTCATTCGCCCGCCTATACGGCCCTGGAATTCGTGGACAGCACCAAAGCCGGACCACAGGGTGATTTCATTTTCACCTTGGACTCCATCGTGGGCAACCTTCTCGACACGCTCGAACGTTTGAGGATCGACGAGAATACGCTGGTCATTTTCACCAGTGACAACGGCCCGGAGACGGTCCAGACGATCTACATGCGCGATGACTACGATCACGATTCGGCCTATCCCTGGCGGGGCATGAAACGCGACGGTTGGGAAGGCGGACACCGCGTGCCCTTTATTGCCCGATGGCCGGGAATGATTCCGGCGGGCAGCGTCACCGATCAAATGGCGAACGTGACGGACATCATGGCGACCGTCGCCTCCGTGGTCGGATATACGCTGCCCGACGACGCGGCGGAAGACAGTTACGACCTGTTGCCGGTGTTGTTGGGCGAACAAGATGAAAACGAATCGGTCAGGCCTTACAACCTGACCCAGAGTTTCCGTAGCGAGTTTCAAATCCGAAGTGGACGCTGGAAGCTTCTTGACCACAAAGGCTCTGGCGGGAATAACTATGACAAAAAACCGACCATGAAGCAGTATGCGCTACCCGAATTGGATCCAGACGCCCCTGGGCAGCTCTACAATCTCGAGGAGGACCCCGGCGAAACGACGAATCTCTATTCCAAGAATCCAGAGAAGGTCAAGGAGCTAAAGACCTTGCTTCGGCACGCCAAGAACAGCGGACGAAGCGCGCCGCGAGGCCGCACGCCCTATGGGTATGATTATCCAGCGAGGGGGGAGAAGAAAAGGGGCAAATGATGCCGACCAAATCAAAGGAGCTATCGTGAATAACGGCAAAGTAATCCGTCGCCTCTTATGGGCTCTGCCGCTAACGCTCTTCGCCTTGATGGCGTCGCAAGACGTTTCCGCCCGAGAGCCTTCCGCCAGTGAGGCAGCCAAACCCAATATCATTATCATCATGGCGGATGACCTCGGTTATGGGGACACCAGTGTGTATAACGGATGGGTCAAAACACCTCGGCTTGAGCGCATGGCCTCCGAGGGGCTGACCTTTACGGACTTTCATGCAAACAGCTCCGTGTGCAGTCCGACGCGCGCGGCTTTCATGACGGGCCGGTATCAGCAACGCGTCGGCATCGTCGACGTCATCGTAGGCCATCGCGACACGCATGGGCTTTCGCCGGAAGAACTGACGATTCCCCGCCTGATGAAACAGGACGGCTACAAAACGGCTCTCTTCGGTAAATGGCATCTGGGCGAGCCCACCGAATTCAATCCGATCCGTCACGGCTTTGACGAATTCATCGGTTACCTGATTGGCGCGGCGGATTATCATAATCATCGGGGAAGTTGGTACGACGGGCTCGAAAAGAAGGACCAACAAGGATATACGACGCACCTCATTACGGGCAATGCGACGCGTTTTATCGAAGAGCACAAATCGCGGCCGTTTTTCTTGCTTGTTGCGCATGAGGCGGTGCATTTGCCTTTCCAAACACCCGCCGACACCGTGGAGAATCGAAAACCGATACCCAAGGGAAAATTGTGGAGCCGCGAGAGAATTCGCCCCAAGTACAAGATCATGCTGGAAGAAATGGACAAGGGCGTCGGCGCGATTCTCGATACGGTCAATCGCTGTGGTCTTGCGGAGAACACATTCGTCTTCTTCTTCTCCGATAATGGTGCGATTGGGGCCGGTTCCAATCAACCGCTCAGAGGCGGCAAGTTCAGCCACTATGAAGGTGGGCACCGTGTTCCCGCGATTGCCTGGTGGCCTGGCACAATTACCGCGGGCACGGTGACAAACGAGTTGACCATGGCAATGGATATTCTGCCAACGGTAATGGACCTGGCGAATATCCGCGTGCCCAAAGAGCGAAGGCTGGACGGCACGAGTATGAAGGATCTTTTGCTAGATCGGGCCGATTTCCCGGATCGTCAATTGTTTTTTGGGTATGAGCCAAAACTCGGAACGGCCATGCGTGATCGAAACTGGAAAACGATCGTGTCGTCAAACCATGTCGAGCTTTACGATCTGGACAAAGACATCAGCGAGACAAATAATCTCGTCGAAAAACATCCCGAGCGTGCAAACGAAATGAAAGAGGCTATTTCGCAGTGGAAGAAGGAAGTGGGTTCGCGGACAAATCGTGCCGCGCCACTGCGAGGCCAATAGTCGAATTGGTATTGTACAAGTGGGGTTGATTTGAGCCCAGCTTTCATGCCCCCGGCGAAGGGGGCGCGGCCGTCGTCGCTGCTGCCCGGCCTTTGGTCTCGCAGAGCGATCAACTCGGTTCGGTTTAGTCATTTGGAGAAACTGACGATGAGACGCTACTTCTTGCGAGCTGTCGGTTTGACGACGGTGGGCGCCCTGATCGCGACATCCACCGCGGTCGCGGAGGAGGCCGACAGGACGAGCAACGAGCGGCCCTGGCGCGAGTATGTTCAGGCGAGCCTTGACACGCTGATGGAGCGCGGAACGGATCGATACGGACGGGTCGAGTCGCCGATGCTGATGGCGGTCATCGATCTGCGTACGCTCGATTCGCCGGCGCGGCCCGAGTTGTACGACAGCCTCATCCGACTCGAAGGGCGGATTCATCGTCGCGGCCAGCGCGGTTCGAACTTGTGGGAAGACCAGCCGCTGCTGCGGACGATGTACCAGCTAAGCAAGCTGTCGGGCGACGACCGTTATGCGCGGGCCGCCGACGCCTACTTCGAGTTTGCACTGAGAAGTTGCCGGACGAAAATGGGTTTTCTGTTCTGGGGTTCGCATTGTCACTGGGATTGTTACGAGGAAAAAGGCGCCGGCGATCTGCGGGACGACGGCGTCCATGAGATACTCATTCACCACGCCTTGTGGGAGGACATGTATCGGATCAACCCTGAGGTGACTCGTCAGTTGGTCGACAACATTTGGAAACACCACATTCGAGACAAGCAAACGGGCCTGCACAACCGCCACAACAGCGAGGGACATGGCGACTTTCCCTTCTCCGGCGGATCGTTCTGCATGGCGTTTTCGACCATGTACCGCGCCACCGGCGAACAACATTACCTGGATAAGGCCCGGCTGGTAGCAGATTGGCATTGGAACCATCGAAACAAGCAAACGAACCTCCCCGCCACCCATCCGAGCATCCGCGAAGAAGTCAATGGTCTTTATGGTCGGGCCTTTCTTTCGGAGCTGACTGGCCCCCACGCAGCGGCGCTGATGCGCTGCTACGAGATCACGGGTGATAAACATTTTCTTGACATCGCGGTCACCTATCTCAAGGCGTATGACAAGTATGGTTGGGATGAGGAAGCGCAGAACTATCTTGGCATGATCAATCTCGATGGCACGCCGACGACGATCGACGACGTCCCGATCGCTATGCGTAGCCAAGTCTACGGACAGACGGCCGGGGAGCCCGATCCGGGGTTTACGGTACCGTCGATTGGTCCTATCGATGTCTGGCCGACGACGATTTTTCCGTTGGACTTTCCGCTGATGTCCGGCCAGTCGGCCGTCCTGGCGTACGAACTAACTGCCGAGGACGGGAAACCGGGCGACGCCGCCCTGCTGCGATCGGCCAAGCGGTGGGCCGGCGTCATTGAAGGAAACCTGCCGGCCAAGTCAGGCTGGACGTTTCGCAAACGATTGGAGGCATCGCTGCCTGATTTGCCCAAGACGGGCGGAACCTACGCCGGAAATTATGGTCGGGTGATCTCGTTCTACGTGCATCTCTATCGGGCGACCGACCATGCCAAGTATCTCGATCTCGCCCGGCAGGTCGCTCGGGATGCCGTCGACAAGCTGTATGTCGAAACGGAGTTGACCGACGACGATGGCACCGACGACGATGGCACCCTGAAGAAATATGGGCTATTCCGCGGCCACGCCGCTAAGCCCTATTACGAAACGGTCGACGGCGTCGGGACGCTGTTGTTTGCACTGCTCGAACTGGACGACCCCGACACGAATCTCGGAGGGATTTTTTGAATGACCGGGGGGTCGCTCCGAAGCCGTTAAGGCCCGACACGCCGATCAAGCGTCTCCCCAGCGCGTCTTGGCTTGCTGAGATGTTGCAGGTCACACGATAGAACTACAGGGGTTTCGATGAAAGCATATCGGAATAAGTGGTTCTTCAGGACATTTCGTGGCTACTGCGGCGTCGCCCGAGTCTGCTACCCAGCAAGTACGGGTTCCTCTTCTATGTTCTGGACGGGACAGAGAAGAGGAACCCGTACTGGTCGCATTGTTCAGCCACTAAGTTGCCGGAAGAGCCAAATAAGTAGATTGCGGAATGATTGACCTCGCCACCTTGCCGCGATAACCTCGTGATTTGAGATGGCCCGAACGAGTACGATAAATAGCTGGAAAGCAGAGGGGATCACCTGATGAAACTCACACTTCCGAGCATCGGATTGTCGATCGCACTGGCATCGTTGTTGCTGGCGGACCGTACGGGCCAGGCCGAGACCGTCCGAACAGACGGTGCGCCGCTGGCGATCCCCACCTTTCACTGTTTGGGCCTCTACTGGTCACCGCCGGGCGGGGCCGCGGAAAAGGAGGTACTCGTCCGCTACCGACGGCAGGGCGCATCCCCATGGAAGGAGGCCCTGCCCATGCGCTACAATCCTATCCCCAACACCGACGAAGATCTCACCGACTACCGCGGCAGCATCGTCCACCTCAGCCCGGCCACCACCTACGAGATCCAACTGACACTGGCCGGTACCTCCACGACCACGAACCTCACGGCTACCACGTGGAGCGAGGATTTCCCGGTCGGCGAGACGGTTCGCGTAGGTGATCGCGACACGCCCCTGGCGATCACCGAGTCCGGCACGCCCGAGGCTTACCGGGTCTACGACGGTCGCCACGCGACCATTGACGTGCGCCACGCCCACGACAACTGCATCACGATTGACGCCTCGTATGTGATCGTCCGCGGCCTCACCCTCAAGGGGGCGGGCGCCACCGACAACACCAGCTCGAAGCCGATCGGGGCCGTCCTGATCACGGGCGGTCACGACATCATCATCGAAAGCTGCGATGTTTCCGATTGGGGCCGGCTCGACCCCAAGACCGGTTTCGGGTTCAACTACGAGTCGGCCGTCTTCTCGAACTGTGCCACCTTAGAGCGCCTCGTCATCCAGCGCTGTAAGCTGCATGATCCGAGCTTCGATGGCAGCAACTGGTATGAGCCGACCTACCCCACTCACTCACGGGGGCCGCAGTGCATCACTCTGTTCAACGCGGGTGGCAACCATGTGATCCGCTACAACGAGTGCTGGTCCGATATGGAGCACATGTTCAACGACATCATTGGCGGCGGCAGCAACGGTAGTTTCCGCGGATCGCCGGGGCCGGACTCCGATATTTACGGCAACTTCGTGAGCCACTGTTGGGATGACGGCCTGGAGGTGGAAGGCGGCAGCCGCAACGTGCGCGTCTGGGACAACTACATCACCCAGTGCATGATAATGATCGGCAACGCGGCGGATTCCATCGGGCCGCTCTACATCTGGCGCAACGTGTGCGCTCGCAGCCAGTGGCAACCGGACGCCAGCGGTGGATACTTTCTGAAGATGGGATTCGCCGGCGGCGAAAAGTGGATGACCGGCCACATGTATATCTTCCACAACACAATCTTCCGGTCGGATCAGTGGCTCCCGACGGGCGGACTCGGCGGCGGGCGAATCGTCAAGCACACCGTCTCCCGGAACAACATCCTCCACGTGCGCTCGCCGCAAAACCACTGCGCCAGCAACGACAAGCGAAATATCGACAACGATTACGACTATGACCTCTTCAACGGCCGGATTCCGATGGGCCAAGAAGCGCACGGTGTGCGCGGCGCGCCGCTCTACGCCGAAGGCGCCGGTCTGGATCCGGCGACCAGGTCAGGCCATTTCCAGTTGGCGCCCGACAGTCCCGGAGTGGGTGCCGCAGAGGTGATCCCTAACTTCAGCGACGGCTATACCGGCAGAGCGCCCGACATCGGTGCCCACCAACGCGGCACGCCTCCGATGGGATACGGCGTTGGAGCCAGCCAGCGATAACCGGCTTAGTGTCGCATCCGGCCTAACCCGCTGAAGGAAACCCCGACCCTCGACGGACTCAGCAGGGCAAAGCATTGCAGTGACTATTCTTCCCTCTGGGTTCTATTTCAAAGTGCCCTCGAACTGCTCCGCAAGATGATCGCCGAGATCGAGGCCGGCACCGACGGGCCCGAGCTTCGCAGCCTCGATCTGACCGGGAGCTAGCCGCCCAACTTGCCGCCGAGCAACGCAATCGTCTTCTCGGCGAACCGTTTACCTAGTTCCACGTAGCCGGGCTTGTCGTAGTGAAGGCCGTCTTTAGGCCCGTTGAGGTCGTCGGTGTCGACCCAGTCGCCCCGGGGGTCTTCCTCGGCCACTTTGATCTGCGCCGCGCGAACGCCGTCCCAGTGTTCGTCGTTCTTCAGACAGTCGCTCAGGCGGCCGATCACTACGGTAACGTCTTCCCGTTTCAGATCGGCGCGGAGTTGCCCGATCAGGCCCTTCAAGCTTTCGGCGTAGACGGTGGAGTGCTTTTCCCTGGCGTCGCGCTCGCCTTGCATCCAGACGAACGAAATCGTGTCGATCTTCTTGCCCTCGATGGCCGCGTTGACCTTGGTCATCAGGCGGTCGTAAAGCTTGCCGGTCTCCGCCGGCGCGGGACCCCGGGCCGGTTTCCACTTCTTGTACCACTGCCGAATCGGCTGCCCGCCCACGGCGTCCTTGACCACGATCACCTCGTCGCCGGCAAACGCCCTTTCCACGGCCGGTGTGAACGACACCTGCGGCGGCAGCCCGGCCATGTTCGACTGCCCGGACAGAATGAACAACCGAACCTTACCGTCGGCGGCGGCCCCGTCTACGAGCCCGACGGCGGCCGTCAGCGACAACGCGACGGCACAAGAAAGAAAGATCGCCAGTTTGCAGAATCTCCAGGACATGCAGGTTTTCCTTGGTGAATGAATGAAGTAGTGGTTTACGTGTCGAACGTCGCCAACAGCTTGTCGACGCCTTCCTTGGCCGGGCCGCCCTTCTCGGACGGCCGATCCCGGGTGGCCGTCCACTCGAATTGCTCGAGCCAGGCCAAGGCCCTCGACGACGTTCCCGGGCCCCGGACCTTCCCGACGGCCGCCTGTCCGAACACCACGTCACGCGCCGAGGCCGTTTTTGTCAAGGTTTCCGCCGGCTCTGCTGCGGCGGCCTTGCCCGCCGGCGCGGTGATCAATCTCAATGCGTTGAGAAAGTGCGTCTGGTTGCTCCGGGCGATTAACATGTCGGTGGCGTCTACCTTCTGGTTGCGGTCGAAGTCGTAGGCGAAGTCGATCCCGGCCGGGTTGAGAAAGTTGCGCTGGTTGTCGCGGGCGCCGAGCATGTCGATGGCGTTGACCTTCGCGTCGGCCGTCAAGGTGCCCGACTCGCCGATGGCGTTGCCGAAGTAAAACACGTCCGCCGTCGGCAGACCGGTTCGGGCGGTCGGCAGGACCGTCACCTGCAGCCACTGCTTCTGGATGTCGTTGTCGGGCCAGATCAGCGTGATCCGATCGGCGCCGCCGGTGCCTTCGCCAAGGCGAACCGTAATCGTGGGCGCCGCCGGACTCGTCCATCCGGCCGGGTTGTCGTCGTTGCCCACGCGGAACTGGAAATCGTCGGCTGTGGGAGGCGACTCCGTCGGCGACGGCATGCCGGCGACGTCCACCATGATCCCGTTGATTCCGCGGGGGTAGCTGGTGTAATTGGCAAACGCGGCCGCCGCGCCGGGCAGCAAGGCCTGCTTGTCCGGGGCAATCGCCTCGTCGTCTTCGGGGCCCGCCGCCGTGCTGTTG
>SDBV01002885.1_pt1 | contig 25610 bp, 41 predicted proteins | sample 2277081 | NCBI WGS metagenome assembly SDBV01 (sample SAMN10402039, study PRJNA504765) | marine sediment metagenome | isolation source: marine sediment core GS10_PC15, 223 cmbsf | place: Arctic Ocean: Southern Knipovich Ridge | collected 2010 | reverse complement strand
TGGTATCATCTCCATTTTTTAACCTCCATTTTAATTATTTTACCATTTTCATCTTGCACTGCGATGTATCTATCATGATTGCGATCCAATCCAAACACATCTCTTTCACCTAACACTAAATCATCAAAATCTATTTCCATTTATCCTATCCAACCCATTTTTGAGTATTTAATTGTCCCGTCGGGTTGGATATGTCCAATTGTATCCCCCATCATCTCCATAAATTCATCATTTATTTTTGCTTCTTCTTCAAATCTTTCAGCCTCTTGTATACTTACGCCTTCTTCATTCATTTTGATTAAATACCCTCCTCATTGTACCCTCTTCACAGTTTTTACATTCCATTCCTCTCCACTTTGTTTTTACTACTTCCTCATAGTTACATTCTGGACATTTATAAGTGTATCCTATTTTTGTTTTCATCTTTTCACCTCCTTTTCAGTTTTTAATATTTCATCAGCCATTTTCTGCTGTTCTTCAGATAAATTATAATATTCTGGGTTCAGATTTGTTAAATTAGAGGGTGTCAGTGAAAGGGTATCAATTTGCTCCAAATTAAGCTCTTTATATTCACCTTTTACTTCTTCTTCCTTTATATATTCTTTTAATAACTCTTTTAACTCTGAATATTGACACCTGATTAACACCCTTTTGATACCCTTCTGACACCCTCTATAATAGATTTTATTATAATCATAATCTCTTGTGTTTTCAGAATCATTAAGGGCACTTCCTTTATTTCCTTCAATTAATCCTTCATCTGCTAGTGTTTTACACCATTCTTTAATAGTATTCCTTGATTTGCTTAATTTTTTTTGTATAATATCTCTTGCAACCCATCCACCAAGACCTTCATTTATGATTTTTATCACATTATTTAATCTTTCATCCATCCCAGAATATGTTTGGTTGAAACACTCTTGTGTATCTTTAATTACCTCTAACATGTCCTCTGGTACACATTTTATGAAATTGACACCCTCAAATTGACACCCTACCCTCTGCTCACTAAAAAGCCAGGCTCTGGCACAGATTAATGCGTAAATCCTCTTTAAATCACGCATACTTCGTGGATTTGAGGCATCAATTATATCCTCTCCAGCCTTATTTTTGCCTGTTAACAGGCCTGCAAAGGGTATCAACACCTGACACCCTCCATTCCTTTTTTTTAAAATTCGTAATCCTTTTTTAATCCAACTTTCTTCAGTTTTTGTAGCATCAATTATCTTTTCTGGATTACTAAATGAATTTGCTGTGTTTTTATTAACTTTTCGTATTTTCTTCTCATCTGATGAAACATGCCCAAAAATAAACCGTGTTTCCATTTCATCATTCCTTTCAGAGTCTGTAGTTCCATAAAAAGTACTGCCTTGTTCAGTATGTTCAAATTTTGTTGATTTAAATCCAGTTTCTGCATCTTTCTTAATATTACTTGTTCCACCTTCAGTTCTTTGTTTAACAATTTCTAATAAATCTTTATTTGCTCCAAGATCTTTAAATAAATTCATTTCTGATAATGCTAACAAAGGAGTATACACGGCTTGGTCTTCTAATGCTGGTTGTGTAGCACCAGTTAAGAATAAAGAGTCAGGAATGTGTTGGACGATTGTCTTCATGACATTATCTTTACCTCCACTTGTATCTCCTACAAGGGCCATAGATTGTCTTAGTTTTGGATTATCCGATAAACTAGATATTGCAACATAAAACGCAGTCTTTTTTAGATTTGTGTCTTCTAAATGATCTTTATCTAATTCTTTAGTAATTTCCTCCATTAAGTTTGGGTCTTTGAATTTCTCTAAGAGTTTGTCCTCTTCCTCCTTCACCTTCTCAGCATTAATTGTGTCAATTTTTCCCAAAACCCCCTTTTTATTAGTGTTCTTAACTCTTTCCATTGATTGTTCTTCAATATATTTAGCATAACCTAATTTAATAAATTGTTTGGCATTTTCTTCACTTGCTTTAACTATTTCTCCTTTTTTATGTTTCAAAATAGTTTCACCCTTATTATTAAAATCTTCTAAATCTTTTATAAATTTTATTTCAATTAATTCTTGTTTTACCATCTTATTTGCTCCTTTATCTTACTTGATTTCCAGTGTGGAGCATATTCGCAAGCAATTAAACATCTTTCTCCATCTTTCTGTTCATCACCACCACAATGTTTAATAACTTTCAATTTTTCATCCTTACTGAATGCTTCTTTAAAAAACACATGGACATGATAACCTCTACTTCCAGTGGAGAATAAATAGTATATTAATTTAAGTTCTTCTAACTTTTTGATTACTTCAGGAAGTTTTTCCTTTTCTTCTAAATCAAGGACTATTTCAGTTGGAAGTATTTGCCTTTGGTTTATTTGTTCAAAGAACGCAGCATCTTTCCAGTCGTCAGCAGTTCCATCAAAATCAATCGGAAAAGCACATTCACTATACTTCTTCCACAAACTAAATCCAATTTCTCCATCCTTTTGTTTAAATGTGCCTGCTAATTCAAAATCGAAGTTTTGTTTACCTAAATCATAATACAGGAAATCTAACCATGCTTTTTTATTCATTTTCACCCCTCTTTTTTTTACACATTTCACATATCTTTGATTTTTGGCTATCTGCATTGTATAATTTTTCACATCTTATACAAACCCTCAAGTAAGTCCTAGTTTTTTTATTCATTTTGTTTTGCCACCCTTTTATAGTACGATCTTCTGTTATTAGCACGAATTGTTTCTCTATTATCTTCAACATACTTTTTACGGTATTCATACCCATTTCCACTATCTCTCCATTTCTTAGCCGCAATCTTCTTTTTTTCTATATTTTCAGGCAAATTCATTTTTTCTTTAACGGCAGCTTTACGATTTGGATCAGAATGGTATTCTTTCATATATTTTCTTGCTTTTGGTGTACGCTTATACACTCTTTGATATAATTTCATATATGCTTTCCTTTCTGGTGTTTGGTTCCGTTTTTGTTCATAAGCCGTTCTAAGCCCCATTTTTCTCTCCAGTGGTATATTCTACCATATCTTGTTTTAAATTGACTGGTGAGGCTAATTCGTTGAGTTTTATTGGAAGAATTTGCCCAGTCTGGGAGGGCTCTACCTTTTTATTTTTAGTTATATTGAATGTTTTGTATAACCATAGTAAAAAGCTTAATCTATCACCATGATATTTCTTATTATAGTGTTTATCAAAACATTTATTAACTTCCCTTTTTGATACTTCAAACCCCGCTTTCTCAAGAACATTTAGAATATGGGCCAGTGTTACTTGCTCATCTAAATTTTCAAAATTATCCCATCCTATTAACCAGTTATGGATTGTAAGAACTTTACAATTATCTTTACGCATTTCTATAATCTTTTTATCAATTGCAGCATCAGAACTAATTCCCATCTTTAATCTCCTCTATTATCATTTTTAAAAATTCCTGTTCTAATGGTCTAACTTTTCTTAAATTCCTATTAAAAGCATTAATGAACTTTTGAGAGTGTCTAAACCTTTTTGTTTTTGGGTTATAAGAAATGTGAACTTCAAAATGAGTTATCTCGTGGATGATTAATTTCCAATTAATAAAATATCCTTTATCATAAGATATTTCGTTTACCTTGCTCCTGGTGACCTCCTTGTTCCTGAACAGGCCTAATGACCCTAAGTCCTGTTCAATATAAACATTTACTTCTTCTCCATAAATTTTATCAAATGCTGATTTGGTAAATTTATCAATTAACCTTTCATCTCTTGTGCCCCTGTTTAGAAGATCAGAACTAATTCCCATCTTCTACCGCCTCTACAGAAATAATATTTGATTTGTTATAAGTCAACAGCTTTCCAAATTTATCTTTGAAAGTTACGAAGTTTTCATCATCATCCTGTATTGTACAAGTAAAGGTTAAAGCCTTCCTTAAAATATCAAAACAGATAATATAAGTATGGTCTTTTAGAAAGACAGTCATTTCTTATTTTCTCCTGCATTTTATTTATTTTCTTTTTCATACCCTTAAGAATACGATAGGTTATTTAAACCTTTAGTAAAGAATAGAGTAACTACTTTATAATGACAGCATAGTTATCCTCCTCACCGAATAACTTTAACAATATTCTAAAAATCACTTGTCGGTTTTAATTTGGTAAAGGTTTAAATAAGGTAGAGCCTTCTTTAATATTAAATAATAGAAGGAGGACTAAAATAACAATGAATTGCATCAGGAAGGTATGGACAAATAAGTCCAATGGTCAGAAGTTAATTTCTATCCCTAGCAAGGGTGATATTAAAGATGGCGAATATGTAGTTGTGTCTAAAATTGATCCAAAACTTTTCCACCCTAAAAAACCAAAGGAGGTTAAAAATGAATGAAAATATAGATAAAGTATTTCTTGAACCTGCTCCAAAAGGGGTTAATCTTTGGACAGATGATGTATCTATAAAAGATACTAAAACACCAAGTTTTATATTAAACACCGACTTGAGGTGGAATTAAATATCATGGAGGAAAAAATGGATAAACCAAAACGTAAGCCTACCGCTTGGAATTTGCATTTAGATGCATTTAGGAAAGCAAATCCTAAGATGTCTTTAAAAGAACAAATGAAAGCGGCAAGTAAAACATATAAGAAATAATTAAAATGGCAATATTTAAATCCTTAAAGGAACTTGTTGGAAAGATAAAGGAGAAGGCAAAAGTTGAAAAAGAAGAGTATGAGATTCCGAAGAGGGAATGGACACCCCTCAAAGAATATACTGAATTTAAAGCAAGAACTAAAAAGGTACCAAAGACAAGACAAGAAAGATTATTAGAAAGAAAAAAATTAAGGACCATAAGATCTATTACAAAAGCAAAAGCAGAGAGAAAGATGCTAGCAAAAGAAATGGCTATGGAAAGAAGATTTCGTCAACGAGAAATGTCTTTACAACCACAACAACTTGCGCAACAACAAAGAGCAGCATATGAAACTCCTGCTGAAGTACCACAAGTTCAACCAGAACAAATTGTAGAAGAAGAATATGTAGAAGAAAGACCAGGAATGTCTTTTAGTGGTTTTAGAAGATTAGGACATTTTGGAAGTGGGTTTGCTGAAGCATTCAGAAAGTGGCAAGTTGGACAACGTAGAAAGCAAGGAAGTATGGGTCCACAAGATTATAATATTTTAACACCAAGGGATGCAAATATTTTAACCCCTACTGGGGTTCCACAGAATAGACAACAAATAAAGAGAAAACCACAATTAAATAAACCAACAGGAAATATATTAGCACAAGGACAAATTAATTTATTAACCCCCGTAGGCTCAAAATTAAAAATACCAGAGAGGATAAAAATATGGTAACTAATAAGAAATTACTTACGGTAACTCATAAATTAAATATTAAACAGGAGGTAAAGAATGAATAAATCAGGCCAAATGGGCGGAATGTTAGCTGCAGGAATGACACTGATATTCTCAATCATTATGATCTATCTTGGGGTAGCTTTTATTTCAGGAATGTGGGGAGACCTACAAGGTTCATGGGATGAAATGAGAGATCAAGATGTTCTAAATTGTGAATCTGATTTCACTTGTGATTCAGTAAATGCAACAGACGTGTGTTATAATTCGTCAAGAGAATCACGTAATATGGAATGTGTTATTACTGGAATTAGTCCGTCATTGATACTAATTATGTTAGTTCTAGGACTAGTAGGATTAGCCGGTGTTGGTACTTATATAGGTCAACGATATTGATTATTCATCTTACCTTAAGATGAAGAAATCAATTAGTTTTGTCTTAGTGTTTATATTACTCATAGTTGGAACAGGGGGAATTCTCGCAGCACCATTAGATACTTATACAGATAGAGAATGTGTTAATAGTGAATGCTTAGTGATTCTTTATTCTGCTCCAACAAATGTATTTGAAGATGGTGAGTGGAGAAATTACAAGGAAGCAAGAAGTTTAAAAGACAAAGAAGGCTTCGGAATAGAATTCTTAGAAGTGGATAAAGATTATCCTTTAGAGATTGTTGATTTTAATGCTTCTTCAATTACAGTTGATTTAAAGAAATGGACTATCTTGAATAAAGATATTCCTTTAAAAATATGGGAACCAACTAAAGACAGTTTAATCTCTGATTTTAAAAATACCTATAATAATGTTTTAAATAAAAATGAGAAGTTTACTATTCTAGATTTAGGTAGTAAGGAAAGAACTTATAATTTTAAATATGGTGATGTTTTAGAGTTCGGCCCAGAAAGTACTACTTTAAGAATGAACCTTACATATGTTTCTGATGATTCTAATATTAAAGAAAATGTTCCTGATACTAATTATGGTTCAGCCCAAACAATGTATGTTGGTAAGAATGTAGGAAATGGTAGGGACAGTATGATTAAATGGAACATTAGTATTTTGAAAAATACAATCGTGGAATCGTCAATTTTAACCTTGTGGCTGGAAAATATTGGTTCTGGTGATGAATTCAATGTTGATGTTTTTGATATGACTAATGATTGGTTTGAAGGGAATATAACATGGAATAATGCTCCAAGTCCAATTGGGGGTTATGTGGATAGAGTTTTTCTTGATCAAGGTGAAGGAGATAGTGACACACATATTAACTGGACAGTTTCATCAATAATTATTGCAGATGTTAATGCAGACCGTTTATCTTCTAGTATTTATCTTAACTCTCCCGACGCGGGATATAGCGAAGATGGTTATTTTAATACTAAGGAGGAGGATGTTGCGGGAGAGAGACCTGTATTATATGTTACATATAACTCCCAAATTACCCCCACAATTACCTTTCCAGAGGATGGGGAAAATTATGCTTATCTTCCAGTATTTTTAAATTGGTCTCTATTTAATAGCGGGTCATTAGATATGTGTACTTATAGTTTAAATGGTGCTTCAAATGTAACAGTTACTTGTAATGATAATTATGCTTCTGTAAGTTTTATTGAAGGTTCAAATACACTTGAGTTTTATACAAATCTTACAAGTGGAACTAAAAATTCAACAGAGATTACTTTTGATGCCGATATTCCGCTTCCATCTGTTGATATTGTTTATCCTATAAGTTGGACTTATGGGGATGATGTTACTGCTATTAATTATAACTACATTACTGATTACCCAAGTTATTGTTGGTGGTCTGATGATGGGGGGGCAAGCAATTCTACTTTACAAGCATGTGGAACAAATTGGACTGGGATCGCTAGTGGGGATGCTTCATATACTTGGACAGTTTTTATAAATTCTACATCTGTAAATAATGAAGAAAGCCAGGATAGTGTAACTTTTATAGTTGATACCACTGCCCCGGCTTTAAATATTACTTATCCTTTAACATATGTTAATTACCAAAGATACTATAATAATTTATTAGTAACGTATGACCATAGTGATGATAACCCAAGTATGTGTTGGTATGATTATACTGCTGGAAACACAACTATAACTTGTGGAGATGGATATATTGCTATCAACATTACAGATGCTGATGACCGAGAATTGATAATGTATGCTAATGATACTGTTCCAGTAGAAGTTCAAGATAGTACTTCTTGGATATATAAGTTTCTTGAAACAGATTTAGAATATAATCAAACAACATATGAGACTGCAATTGAAAAGTATACGGTAAGTCTTACGTCTACGGGGGGAGAAGTTGTAACAGCAACTTTTAATTACAATGGAACAGAGTATGTTGCAACTAAAACTGGGAATGATGTAACAATGGTCTTTACTTCTACATTACCTTCTATCTCGGAAGGATATACGGGAAATAATTCTTTCTTTTGGAATCTTAGTTTTGGTGAAGAGTATATTTCTTCACAAACATATTATCAACAAGTATCCGATCTAAATTTTCAGCAATGTAATTCAACAGGTTATCCTTTTTTAAATTTTACTTTTAAGGATGAAGAATCATTTGAATTTATGAGTTCTAAATTTTCTACATCTGATCTTGAATATTGGCTTGGAGATGGAACACAAAAGATTGATTTCAATTTTATAGATAATACTGCTAACCCAAGTTATGGTTTTTGTTTAAATGTAAATTATACTTTAAATTATGATGGGGAATTTAGATATTCAAATACAAGTTATCCACAAAGAATATTTACAACCTCCGGAACTTTAACAAATGATACAACTTTTGAGTTATTATATCTTCTTCACGAGGACGATGGAATCTTTTCTTCAATTCAAGTTGTAGATGGATTAGGAGATGTTATATCTGGTGTGGAGGTTACAGCAGAAAGAGAATTTAGTGGTACATGGACTACAGTAGGAATATCTAATACAGATAGTGCAGGGAGTGTTACATTCTGGGTTAATCCTGATTATGACCACAGGTTTACTTTTTCAAAGAGTGGATGTACAGGAGTTACTTCGACACTTAGACCAACCCAAACCCAATATACACAAACTTTAGATTGCGGGGCTAATACAAGTATTTATATTTCACCACTTCAAGGAATTATTTATTCAAGAAAACCAGCTGAAGGAATCCTTCTCCCTGGTGTTACAAATTTTACATTCCAAGTTGTATCCTCAAGAAATAATATTCAAAACGCTTCTATGGAAATTATATTTGCTAATGGGACAGTAATTAATTCAACTTGGGATAGTTGTAGTCCTTCTGGATGTACAATGTTTGTTACATATACTACTTACGAAGGCATGAATCTTAAAGGAAGATATTATGTGGATATTGGTAATGGTTCAATAATGTTAGAAGGAGATTCTGCTTGGTATCTCATGGATACTGGTCCAGGTGGTAGTAGCGGAGGTCTTCTTTCAGCATTTATGGACTTTCAAAGAGCTATTAATGGTTGGAGTTCTTCTGATCAAACATCAGATTATAATAGATTAATTATAGCCTTCTTTATCATGGCATTGATTATTTGCGTGATGAACGTCTTTACTGGAATGGACAGTGTTAGTCCAGGACTCTTCTTAATCTTTATGACAGCCTTTGTCTTTATTGGTAGTATTGCTGATGGTGCTCTTGGTCAAGGTTTCTTTTATTACAATAACCTAACGGGATTTAGTTTTTTAAATAATTATATCTTATTCTTAATGTTACTTGCATTAACAATAGCTCAATTTGTAAATATAGCGAGGCAAGCACAAAGATGAAATTAGCATACATGATTATGATTTTGGTAGTTCTTCAAGTAACTATTATTACATTTGATGGATTAGTTGGGGAAGATAGTTATACCTTAGATCCATATAATAGTAGTACCTCTATTAATAATACTGAGAATACTGTATGGAATTTTATATTAAACCCAACCGGGTGGGAAGGTTCTAATTTATTAATTATTTTTGCAAGCTTAGTTGGACTGGCCGGTGCCATTGGTATAGGCATTTATCTTTATACTAAGAGTGATACTGTTTTATTATTTGGTTTCTTCACAACCCTTTTAGGATTTGGTAGTATACCAATTATAAGTCTATATAATGTTTGGAACCGAAATATTGGGATGTGGGGTTGTTCATCCGCACCTTGTGCGCCTAGTATTATAGGTTGGGCTTTAACAGGTGGGTTACTTGCTATATTCTATGTACTAGCCTGCTATGATGCTTGGACAGGGAGGAATACATCATGATCGATCTTTGGCAGTTATTAGTTATTAATGTATTCCAAAGTTTTTGGGCAAGCTTAGTTGGGGTTTCAGTAATCTTCATCATAATGTTTATGTTTAGTAAAGTAAGTCCGGCAACAATGGGATACTTCATAGCCGTATTTTTCTTTGCCATGAGTATTGGCTACGGATATGTGGTTCTTGCAATACTAATTTGTATTACATTAATTATAATTTCAATAGGAGCTGGAACGAGAATAGTAAATTCGTTCCAACAAGGATAAAATGAAAAAAATAATGTTAACTTTAATCGTTGGAATGTTTTTATTAACAGTAGTTAGTGCCATTTCCTGGTCAGAAAGTTTAGGTAGTGGATTAATTGCATATTATGAGATGAATGAAGGCTCGGGAAATTTAGTAGATGCTACTGGAACCCAAGATGATATGACTGCATATGGTACATTAATTTATGGGGAAACAGGAATTCTTGGGGACGCTATCAATGGGAGTGGTTCTACTGCCAATAGATTTGAAGACACCGGTTTTTCTTATATAGACGAAGATTATGGTACACTTATGGTTTGGTATAAAGGAGGAGATGATGATACATTTGAATTTGCTAATACAAATGATGGAGCAATAATGGGAATGGGACTTGGATATTCTGGAGGAGGTCTTTGGGCTAGAGTAACAGAATCAGGATATTCAAAATTAATTAGCCAGGCTTGGAGTTATGATACAGATTGGCATAATTTTATTGTAACGGGGGATGACGGGAATATTACTTTATTTTTTGATGGTGTTCAAGGAAGCGATGATACTTGGGATGGTCGAGCTCTTGAAGGTGGAAACTTTAGAATATTTGCCGGTGACACAAATAGAAACGCAGATAGTTTTCTCGTTGATGAAGTAGCATACTGGAACAGAACTTTAACTCAATCAGAAATTACAGACTTATATAATGGTGGTGCTGGACTTGAATATGTTGCGGGTTTCGCTGCACCAAATTTTACAGTAATTCCAGCAAATGTTTCATTAATTTATCTGACCGATTGGGATGGTGTTACATTTGAAGCGGTAGATGAAAGTTCATTTACTTGGAGCGTAAACGATACAAGATTTGCAATTAATAGTACGGGATATTTATTAAATGTTTCCCCTATGGCTGTTAATAGTTACTTACTTAATATTTCTGTTATAGATGTATATGGTAGTTCAAATGCTACAGTTTATCATGTTGAAATAAATCAAAGTGTTCCAGCGGGTTCTATAAGTGGAACATCGCCAATAACTAATATAACTGCGGCAAGTATAACTGGAAGCGAAAATAATGTTGGAGACTCTGATGTATCATATAGTCTTTATAGAAACGGAACTAGTGTAAGTAACCCTGACAATTCTGTACGTGGAGTAGGGCTTTGGGTTTATATTTATAATAATACTGCTGGAACAAACTTTACAGCAAATGCAAGTTTAGATACATTTAATTTAGTAGTTACTCTCGCTCCATGTAGTCCTACTAACTTTCCATTCTGTGATGCTGATGATTGTAGGTCTTTGGGTGGTGGCTATTGGTCTAATGATGATCTTGAATGTAAAACAACATACGATAAAGACCCTGTATTAGAACTTGGTTTTAGACTTATTATGATTCTCGCTATACTGTGGTCTGTTATTATTGGATACTTTACCTTTATGTTCTTTGATAGGGGTGGTGCTTATGGTGTAAATCCATTTAAAGTTATTATTCTTGCAGGATTATCAATTATAGTAATGGTATACTTAAGTTCAGCATTAATTAAATTCATAATGGAGACAGCATTCTAAAATGGCAAACAATGCAAGAACTGAATTTGAAGCACAGCAATCTGCTTTAGCACAGCAAAGAACTACTATTAGCGCAATTCAGAAGCCAAGAGTTCCAAAGAGCCAATTGTATGGTACTGGACTGGCAGGCAGGCAAGCAAGAAGAAGGTATACAAGACAATTCATTGAACAAAAAGAAGCAGCATTAGCACGACAAACAAAAGCAGAGGTAGGGTTAGCACAATATGAAAAAGAAACCTTAGTTCCTTATGAACAAGAAGTTGAAGCCACAAGAGTAGCAGAGTTAGAAGCGCAGGCACAATATGATATAGATTTAAAAGCATACAATGAACAAGTTAAAGTCGGGGAGATAGCAGACGCAGCTGCACAAGCACAATATGAAATAGCTTTAGTAAAGCATGAAAAAGACTTAGCAATATATGAAAAATCTCGGGAAGCAGCACGATGGGAACAGGAAAAGGAAGATGCGAGACGAGCGATATGGGAATCAGATGTAAGGGACTGGCAGGCTTCTAAGGAAAAGGCTTTACAAGAGTGGTCTGACTATTTACAACCGTTATCACCAGAACAACGGGCCGTAGCACTTAAACAAAAGAAACAATATGAACAAATTGAACAATTATTCCCTGGTTTTGAACCAATACCAATAGAGCGTGAGGCAAGAGAACAATTTGAACGATTAAAAAAGGTTGAACAATTGTTTCCAGGTTATGAACCTAAACCAATAGAGCGTGAGGCAAGAGAACAATTTGAACAGTTAAAAAAGATAGAACAATTATTCCCAGGTTATGAACCTAAACCAATTGCTCCACTTCCAACAGTGGAAGAATTAAAAGCACAATTAACGGTTGAACTTCCACCTCCTAAACCTACTTTTGGTGAGAGATTTGAAGAGGTTAAAGAACGTCCTATTTCTTGGTTGGTCCCACCAGTTGCAGCATTTTATATGATTGAACCAGAAATAAAACAAGTTAGAGGATGGTTATCAAGAGAAAGAAGACCACCAGAAGGAGCTGTAACAAAACAATTGTTTGGAGTAGGAACTATTGCTGCTGGGGCTGGAGCTATGCTTATAGATATCCCAACTGCTTTAGCACATCCTGTTGAGACAGTTAAAGGACTTAGAGAAATTCCTTCGATGGGACCAAGGTTAGGAGAAATTATTAGGAGACAACCTGGATATGCTGTAGGGTATACTGGGGCAATGATTTGGGGACCAAAAGCAATTACCGCCATTAAAAAACCAGTAATAACTAAATTACATCCATCAGCACTTGGGGAATTTAAGACAATATTAAAAAGTGGTAAGGAAGTTTATGTTCTAAAAGGAACTAAATACGGAGACCTTTTAATGGCTGAAGGTGCTTGGAGTGCTTCCGAAAAGATTGCGATGAGGGCACAATTAGAATTAGCAAAAGACCCTGGAAGGTATGTTTATACAACTGCTGTTAAAAAAGGTTATAAAACATTAAAAACACCAGAAGGAAAACTATTCTTTGAAGTAGAGTCAAGGAAAGTACCTATGAGAGGACAATATACTTCACCACCATCAGTAATTCAAATTAAAGATATGCCAATGGTGCTCCCATATTATGCAGAGATTGGCCCTACATTAGAAATACCTTTTACAGAATGGATTTCAAGAAGGATGAGGGGGGAAAGAATTCCTATTGAATTTGGTAAAAAAAGGGCGGGGGTATATGTATTTGGAGAAAAACCAACACCACTTCCAGGATGGATTGAACAATCAGCAAGAAGTTTTTCTGAAGGAAGAGGATTGCCTTCTACAGCAAGAAAAACCGTTAATGTTTGGAAAGAAAGATTCTTAAGAAAAGAATATGTTGATCCTACTACAGGAAAACCTTGGACAATTGAACAAAAAATTAAAAATATAAGACGTATTATTGAAGGGAGAAAGAAGAAGAAAGCAACCCAAGCACAAATAGATTATGCTATGGCTGTTTATGAATACTCTCAATCAACTGGTAAACCACTCCCAGCAGGTATTGAAATACTTTCTGGTTTAGAACCATGGGGTCCAGAATTACAAACAGTATATCCTTTAGGGACAATATTTGAAACAACCCCTACATTAAGACAAAAATTCTTTAAAGGTTTTAGAATAAGGGCACCCTCTGAAAAGTTTATGAGGATGGGGCAAGAAAGGTATCTAAAGAGAACTAAAACTGGACAATTTAAAAGATTCTTTGAGTCTAAAGTTGAAGCAAAGTATTTTCCAGGGTTAGAACGAGGGGCTAAATTTGCTTATGTTGGAAAAGATGTTCTAGAAATATTCTATCCGAAAAGAGTGTGGAAGAAACCTCCAACAAAGAGGATTTTAGAGATAAAACCAACTGACTTTTTCAAATCAAAGGAAATACCTACACAAAGATATAAGATAGTAGAAACATACAAACGAATATTAACAAAGGAACAAATTAAAGAAATACGTTTGAGTATTGAGAAAAGAGTACGAGAAGGAAAATTAGGACCATTTGAAAGAGTTAAAACTTTCATTAAAGAATTTGACGAAGCAAGAGGGGTTATAAAAAAGAAAGTTTTAATTAAAGAACCAATTCCAAGGAGGAGAGTTCCAACCCCAGAGTTACGTATTAGGGCTCCAAGATTAAGAGTTAGAGCACCAGTAGTTAGGGTTAGACCTACTAGAATAACACCTATTGGGATAAGACCTACCGGAGTAACACCAAGGGGTTTAAGACCAATAGATATCAGACCAACAAGGGTTAGACCAGCACCAATAAGAGTTAGACCACCAGTGACGAGAGTTAGACCAACACCAACAAGACCAATAGGAGAAAGACCAATTGGGTTCAGACCTGTAAGGATAACTCCAAGAATAACCGAAAGACCAATAGATAGGGCAAGGCCTCCTGTTACTAGACCAAGAGCTCCAATAGTAAGACCAAGAGCACCAGCAGTTAGAGTTGCTCCTCCAAGAGTTAGACCCCCAGTGACAAAGATTAAGCCTCCATTAATACCAATATTTAAGGAAGCAAGAAAAAGAGCTAAAAAGATAAGAGAAAGACAGCCAATATTCCAAGCACAAGTTAAAAGACAGGGTAAATGGGAAGACTATGAAACCCCAGGTCCTAAAAAACAAGTTGTCGGGAGAACGAAAGAACATTTAGATACAACATTAAAGGCCTCAATGAGGGTTAAGAATATTAGAACTAAAAAGTTTGTGCCATTACTCCCTTCAAAAAGGTATAGAAACCCCAAAGGAAAAGTCAAAACACCAACAATCTTAATTGAAAAAAGAAAATATCGGTTATCTACAAAGAAAGAAGTGACTGATATCCATGCGAAGAGGAGGATGAAGAAATAATGGAAGACGGGAGAGGTTTTTTTGTGTGGGCTTTTAGTAGATGGTATTTTTATTTAATACTTACTATCTTTTTTATTTCTGGTTATGCCAGTATAGATAGTGTTAACCCCCAATTTGTCTTTGGATATATGGCTGGAACAATTCTTTGGCCTTTGGGTATTCTAGCAATCCCTTATCATATTAAAAAATACAAAATGAAAAAGGAGTTAAAAGAAGATGAATAAAAAATGTCACTACTTTAAAGTGGTTAGAAAAGTTTATAAAGAGGTGTGTGTTTAAAATGAATATGAATTACAAACTAATACCAATTATCTTTATTTCACTAATTTTACTAACAGTAGTCGTAGCACGAGTTGAAATTATAAGACCTGGGGCAGGAGGGGGTTCTGTTTCGATTATAACATTCACTGGAAATTTAACAAATGTTTCAGAAATGGAGGATGTTAATGTGCCATCTCCAAATGAGGGAGAAGTATTTACATGGAATGATACGACTGGTGTATGGGAATCTCTACCGGCAGGAACAGCAGCCAATGACTCAATGAACAATTATGTTGTAAACTATACAGGTGAGATAAATGCCAGTGTGAATAACTATATAACTGAAAATAATAATTCTATAAACAACTATATTGTAAACTATACTGGAGAGATTAATGCATCTGTAAATAATTATATCCTTTGGGTTAACTCTACTAACTTTCAAGTAGATACTGATACTTGGGTTGCTAACTTCTCAAGCTATTACACTAGTACTGAAGTAGATACGGAAATATCTGATAATAATGATAGTGTTAATAATTATATTCTTTATGTGAATGGAACAGCAGCAGATTATACAGATTCAAAATTAATAACAACTTTCTTTAATGCTACAAATGTTAATCCGGTTACCGGAACACCTGCAGGAACAGTTGCAGATTTACAGGATAAAAATGATATTTCTTATAATGTTACTGAAGTTGGTTCAGATTTTGAGTTAATTATAAATTTTACATCAATAGACATATTCAATCAAGTGATATATAGATATAAATCTGCTGCAACAGAAAGTCATATGGTATCGGTTCAAATTTGGGAGTATTCTACTTTATCTTGGGAGAATTTTGATCATCTTGGAAATACAGAAAATGACTATATTATTAGGACTGCTACAATTTATGATTATCAAAATCATGTTTCTGATGGAGTTGTTCAAGTTAGATTTTATTCAAATAATGTTGGGGGTGCAACACACTTACACCAATTTGATTGGGTATCAATCTCTAGTGGACCAGCAACACCAAGTGGGGAGGAAACAGATCCACACGCAATACATTCCGATGGGATGATTTCTTTTATAGCTAATTGGGATCAAGGTGCTTTTAATTTAACAAATACAGATTCATGGTTTTTAGGGAATGTTGCTGGGTTAACTGAGAACAATAATTCTGTTAATAATTATATTCTTGCTGTTAATAACTCTATGAATAACTATATTACTGAGAACAATGCAAGTATAGTCAATACAATGGTTCCATATACTGGAGCCGATAAAGATATTGATATTGGAACTAATAATTTTACAATAGGAGGAGGGGTAATCTGGTGGAATGGCACCATGATGATATTTAATTAAAATGGAAACTAAATCAAAAATAATAATTGGGAGTTTTATTGGGGCTTTCTTCATAATTGCACTTTTTTTAGTTGTGCCTTCATACATGGTTTCTTCAGCAGATTCATTATCAAAAGATTATGATTCAATAACGCAAACAGTTACAATTAAAGATGAGGGGGATAAAGAACTCGTTAAATTGATATTAAATACAGCACCAAATTATGAAATTCATCGGGGATATAATAAGTTTGCCGAATTTGACTCAGTTCCAATGGAATACCTTAAAATTATTCTTGTCAGTATTGAATTACAAGACAAAAATGATGGGATGAAAGTTATTAATAGACAAATAGATTATAAAATAAAGGGAACAGAAAAAGTTAATGTTAATGATTATGGTGATGTATTAACTGGTTGGGAGAAGAATGGAACAGCAATCTATGAAAGACAAGTGATAGGAAGCCATATGGAAGATAAAATAACATGGACAGATATAAGTAAAGTAGATTTTACAGGGATGGAAACGATTACAGTGGGGTTATTTACAGACGTTCAAAAAGGGGATGTTATAGAATGGATTCCAACATTTTCAATTAATGATAAAGAATTTCTGGTGTCGGAATGGGCCGTCTGGAGTGAAAGCATGGAAGTTGGGCTTACTGCATATTATAAAATGGATGAAGGTTCCGGTAACATAGTAGATGCCCACGGATTCCAAGATGATATGACCGCCTATGGTTCATTAACATACGGAGAAACAGGAATAATCGAGACTGCTATTAATGCTTCAGGAATTGTTGCAAATAGATTTGAAGACACTGGTTTTTCTCTTGTAGCTCCAGATGATGGAACTCTTAATATTTGGATCAAAGGAACAAACGATGCTTCATTCGAGTTTGCTAATCTAAATGATGGGGGTATTACTGGTTTAGGGCTTGGATATTCTGGAGGGGCTCTTTGGGGAAGAGTAACTAGGGCTGGTTATTCAGCACATAATTCTTGGGGTGGTTGGAGTTATGATACAGATTGGCACATGCTAACTGTTACTGGGGAGGCTGGTACCAATGTAACTTTATTTTGGGATGGAGAACAAAAGAATGATGTTGCTTGGAATGATGCTGAAGACTTAGACGGGGGAAACTTTAGGATATTTGCAGGAGATGGGGCGAGAGACAGCACCGGATTCGTAATAGACGAAGTTGGATATTGGAATCGAACTTTAACACAATCAGAAATCACAGACTTATATAATGGGGGAAGCGGACTTCCTTATGGTCTAGAAGCAACATATGATCTATTTAATATGTCTGGAGTTGTACAATTCTCAAATGGAACAGGAGTTAATCTTGCAGATGTTTATACCACATGGGTATCTAATAATACTGTTGCACTAAATACAACAACAAATAGCACTGGTGGATGGAACTTTGAGGGGCATCCAAATGGTACTTTCATAGTTACTGGTTATGACCCAACTAATGCTTCAATAGATGGCGATGTGGAGGCGCATGTAGTACATGGAACTTAAATATATCGGTTTATTAATGGGAATACTTATGGTAGGAAGCGTTGCTGCGTACGTTGCTGATAGTTCTGACTATGTTACCTTAATTTTAAATGAAGACCCAGCCTATGTGGTTGATGATTCTTCTTTTATTACACTAATATTAGATGTAACACCACCAAACACTTGTACTTATAGTGGAAGTGGAATATGGGAAGTAGATTGTTCAGATTATTGTAATATTACAAGTGATGTAAATATGGGCACTGAAACACTTGTCTTAGCAGGCACAGGAATCTTTACAGTTCAAGCAGATATTACTGTAGATAGATTGGCAATCGCTCCAACTTGTATATTAAATGATGTTCCAGATGAAACTGGATTGAGGATTGTTGGAGATTAAAATGGAAAGACAAAAGTGTGAAGTTTTTAGTCGCATCGTCGGATACTTACGACCAGTTAGTCAGTGGAATGTCGGGAAGCAACAAGAATTTAAAGATAGAAAAGTCTTTAAGGTGGAGAAAAAATGATTGTTGAAGAGCGAAGACCAACAAGAAAGTTCAAAAGAAGGGGCAATAAGAGGTTTCCATATAGAAAAAACAGAAGTTCTATGTTCACACTAGAGACAGTAGATGAAACTTTACAAAAAATAACTGGAAATTCATCGGGAAAATTAAATAAAAATAGGTACAAGACTGCACCTTTCGAGGTAAATCGTTAAAATGACTAATGATGGTTATAAATTTGGTTATAATCCATTCGCAATAAATACAGAAGACTACGATCATTTTGAAAAAAGAAGAAAAGAGGTAGGTGGAGAAAAACCAAAAAGTCAAGTTAAGGATGAAAAAAGATATGAAGGAAGTACAGAAAAGTATGAGGCATATCAAATAGAATATCAAAAAGAAAATGAAAGAAAGAGAAAATACGAGAAAAAAAGACCAGACCGTAAAGAATATAAAAAAGCATATCAAAAAGAATATTATAAAAAGAATGGGGGTAAAAAATGAATAAACTAATAATATGTACTTTGATTGGATTGATGATGTTTACATTAGTTAGTGCAGCAGATAATGATTATATGGGAAAACAAGGTATGACAACTGATATAATTGAAACTTGTTCTGATGATGGTTTCAAATGTGATTCAACATATGAATGTAATATAACTATTACAGATCCTGCTCAAGAACTTATTATATTAAATCTGCCAATGACGAGGAATGATACAGCATATGTATTTACTTTAGGGGATACAGACCTTTTAGGAGTTTATAAAATAAAAACATACTGTGGTAATGGAACATTCTCTGGAGAATCAGTTGATGGAACTTTAACTATCACTACTACCGGAACTACAACAGATACATTAAAATTAATTGTAATTCTTCTAATTAGTGGAATGGTTCTATTATTAATTGCAATCTTTACAAAAAATAGAGTAATTGGTTTCTTAAGTGGGATGTTAATCACTATCGCTGGAATGTATGTAATGATATATGGATTTTTGGATTTCTATGACTTATATACAAGATCAATAGCAGGAATAATAATCGCTTTAGGTGGTTATCTTATAATATCTGCTGGATATGAATGGATAAAAGACGCAGATTGATGTCGGTTTTAATTTGGTAAAGGTTTAAATAAGATAGAGTATTCTTCCTTTGATAGGAGGAATAGATTATATAATACAATACGATGATAGCAAATTTAATAGGAGGATTTATCTCTATAATTGTTGGTACTAGTTTGATTGGACCTGTGTCTCAAGAAGTTAATGACGCAACTACTGCGACTGCAAACTTGACTGTTAACACAGCTTGGGGAGCATCAGTTCTTAAATTGGTTCCAGGATTTTTCGCTTTAGCTATTCTTGGTATAGGTGTAGCAGTAACATACTCTGCACTTAGACAAGCTGGTATTGTTTAAATTTAAAGATGATAGCAAATTTAATTGGAGGATTTATAGCAATATTAGTAGGTACTAGTTTGATTGCGCCTATTTCAGATGAAATAACTTTAGCAACTCAAGCATCAACTGCGATGGACAATTTGAGTGCGACTTGGGCTGTAACTGTTCTTAAATTAGTTCCAGGATTTTTCGCTTTAGGAATTCTTGGGGTTGGTGTAGCAGTAACTTACTCAGCACTTAGACAAGCAGGTATAGTTTAAATCTTACAATGATAGCAAATTTAATTGGAGGATTTATAGCAATATTAGTAGGTACTAGTTTGATTGGACCAGTAGCTGATACAGTATATCAAGCGGCTGTTTCAACAGGAAACTTGACTGCAAACTCTGCATGGGGAGCAACTGTTCTTAAGTTAGTTCCAGGGTTTTTCGCTTTAGCAATTCTTGGTGTAGGTGTAGCTGTAACATACTCTGCACTTAGACAAGCAGGGATAGTCTAAGTAGACTTACTAAAATAGATTTTATTTATTTTTAGTTAGGGGTAGTTTACTATCCCTGACGATATTTTAAATAAATAAGTATTTTAACTTACTAAGAATGGCAAACAATACCTCAAAGATAATTTTAGGATTTATAACTTTAATAGTTGGAATAGCACTAATTGGGTCCATAGCAACAAGCACAAACGCCTTAACAGATTTTACAGGTGTTGGTGGTGAGGCTATAACAATAGAAAGAGCAAATGAAGGAGCATGCCCGATGGGCATTAATGTTTCACATCCATATCCGATAACTAACTCTCCAACAGGTTGGAAGGCAGCAGACTGTCCGATATCAAGTTTCTCTATGTACAGTCCAAATAGTTCTTTAGCAACAGATACAACAGATTATGTATTTTATCCAGCAAATGGAACACTTATGCTGAAGAATACTACAAGATTTGTTTTAGCAAACTGTAGTTCAGACGCTGATGTTGGTGCATCTAATGCTTCTACATTATTCTATGAATACTGTGGAGACGATTACATGAATATTGGATGGGGAAGATCTATACTTAATTTAATTGTTGGATTTTTCGCTTTAGGAATTCTTGGTGTATCAATAGCAACTTTTTATAGTGTTGCAAGGGATGCCGGAATTGTAGGTAAATAAGATGACTTTTTTATCTTCAACTTCACAAATGATTCCCGGGATGATGAGTTTAGGAATGGTTGGTCATTCAATGAAAGTGGTTCCAAAAACATGGGGCCCTGGAATGAAAGGACCTAGTACTGGTAAATTAGTAAAAAACTTTACCGGGACAATGATGGGAGTACCAATGATAGGCCAAGTTTCTAACACAGTTTCAGCTTTATAAGTACAAACTAAGAAATATTTTTTCTTTTTTCGGGGGAGAAATCCCCCACTTTTTATATTATAACTTAGTGAGAACTCTTTAAATCCATATCACATTCTATTTCATTTCCCCAAGCATCCCAACCTTCAAACCTTTCTCTTGCAAATAACTCTATTTTAGGGTTAATATTTAAACTTTCTATTAACTTTCTAAAATATATTGGTTTTTTACTATGTTTACTTCTTTTTTCTTGATAACAAGTTCTACTCATATTTCTAAATGCTTTAACATTTCCCTTAACTCCTACTAATAAATGTTCAGTACATACTCTAAACCAATAACCCATACAATCTTTATTAGTTTTCTCCCAAGTAATCATAGTTTTATACTTAAAACCCCAAGATTCCATCACTTCTAACGCTTCTTTAATTGCAGGAGTAGTAGCCCATAAAAACAAAACACAATCATTTTCACAAATATCACTTACATTTAATTCTTTTATGTCTTGCAATGCCATTGTAGGATAATAATATTCTATTTTACAGGTATTCGGTTGTTTTTTCGGTAAACAAGGTGGAGACTTATTATTATACATCCACGGTGGGTCTGCGTATATTATATTGTATTTCTTTTTTATTTCCATTTTATCCTTAAAAGGTGAAAGTTAAGGTGCTTTCAAACCGCTTTTTTAAAGGAGATTGAAAATCTAATGTTCATGTATTAGTAAGAGGGTGAACAGTTTATTTAAGTAATGTATATAAAGTGGATATACCTACAACAGCTGCCACAATACCAAATACCGTAAAACCCCAATACAAACAACGTGTAGCAAAATCATTATTAAGGTTGGCATCATCTCTCACAAGTTTTATATTTTCTTCTTTCATTTTTTACCTCCTGTTTGTTTATTTTTAAAATGGCCACGATTCTCTTCCTTTGAGATACTCTTCCACCGCTTTCATTATAGGAGCCCCTTGAAGGTCTTCTAGGTCGTGTAGGAAGAGGGCAAGATCCTTGTAGTTCTGTAAGTTAACTACAAGCGTATATGAATTAGGTGCATACCCTTTTCTCATACGCTCAGTTATCTTCACCGTTACTTTATTGCCTCTCTTCTTGAGAACCAACATATCAGAAGTCACTTTACACTCCTCCTGTTGACATAAAGTATATCGCAACCGCCGCTGCAATTAACCCACCAATAATAATTATCTTCTTATCTATAGGTTTCTTCTTACCAGCATCTCCAGCAACAGCTTGAAGAGCCGCTTTAATCAAAAACTCATCACTATCAGTACTATCCCCTCTCCGTTGAATCTCGGCGTAATCTAGATTGCTTACAGGCCTCCTATCTATTCCTTTGATAATCTGGCAGATATATTTACCCATTCTCCAAAAACTCCTAGGATCTACTTGGTACGGACGATTTTTTATAATAATCATATTACTACTATAAATAGGATATAACTGTGGTGGTTCAATTTCCCCTTTTACATTAAGAAACCACACTAAGATTTGATTCTTCTTCTTCTTTGATCTCTTAAAAATTCTAGTAAATTTGCTTGGCCACTTAAACTTCTTTTTCTTATTCTTAAGAAATTTATTAGTATCTTCAATCTGCTTTTTGAATTTATTCCTATAAAGCAATCTACTTAAAATTTGTGAAATACTTTTCCTAGGATCTGGCTTTGCATTATATGTTTCTATAAATAATTTATTAATCTTCTGAGCATCACTAAGTTTTTCAACTCCTTGAAGATACTCTACTGCTAAATCTTTTATCTCTGGTTTAATCTCATAGTCCTCTTTTTTATCTAACATTTATTCCCACCTCCTTTCAAATTCTTTTAATCTTTTGTGTTGATTAAGATTAGTTATTATTGCCGCACTTAAAAGAACATAGCCAGCACATAGGTTAAGGATAACAAATCCTTCAAAAAGAAACCCATTTTCTAAAGTAACTGTTCTATAAATAACTAAAGCAGTAAGTCCAATTAAAAGGAAACAAACGGCCACAGCACTAACTATAAGTGGTGTGGTTTGTTTCACCGCCTTCATTCTTCTAGCCACGAAATGTGGAAATAAAAAGTTATATTTTTCTGTCATTATTTCTTTTTTGAAAAGATATTAAAGCTTGATTTTTTCTTTTGAGGGTCTTCTAAAGGGGAATTATCTTTTGGACTATCATTCTTTACATTTGAATATCTCTTTGATGTTACAATCAACTCTGGAAGCCAACCTGCTTTACCCATGCTAGTCTCTTCAACTATCTCTGCTTGATTTATAAAAAATGCTGCAAAAATAGGATGTCTAAATTGATTTGCTAATTGTGATACATATCTAGACCCCATTGTTGTAAATGGTAATATGCCTCTTTCTTCTTTAGTAACATTACATACTCTTGAAACATCTGGAGATTTTATTATAGATTGAAATAGGCTGTAAATTCCTCCAGGCAATTCTGGAGCCATACTATTTAAATCTAGTCCTTGAGAATCTTCAAGGTCTTCTTCTGTAGGATCTAAACCCTGACCTAGATCCTCAAAATCTTTTTCCCCAATATCTTGCTCTTGTATCTCTGGTATTTCTTTTAGTTCATTCATTTTATTTTACCTCCGCACCATTTAATTCTGATATACTGTAAGTTCCCCTTTCCCCACGACAAACCCTACCAACAGCATTAGAGGTTATTCCACTTGGATCTAATTTAGCAATCTCCACGTAATTCATTTTTAATTTGTCATGTAAATATCTAATATAAATATTCCTTTGCTGATGAGCCGTCATAAAGATATTTGAAGAACCTTCTTCATATATTGATTCCTGTTTCTTTTTTTCATATGCCCTTTCATTTAAACAAAAGCAAGAACTAAATGTTCCTTGAAAATTTGGATATGGTTTAGCATAGCTATAAAACTTCTTTCCTAAAATATAGAGAGATTTTATTTCTTTTTGAAAGTATGCCTTAAAATAACCTTTCTTTCCAAAACTTGGAGAATAACAATGGATTAACATGGACGCCCTGTGCAAGGCCATTGCTCGATCAATGTCGAAAATTGACGGAAGATTAAAAATAATAAAGAGATTTTTTGATCTAATTTTTGCCATAATTTTCATAACTTCTTTATTCCATTTAGACATAGCACTTCTAGAATTAATATCAATTGCCTCATCATGTATCACAACATCTCCTTTCTTTGCAACTTGAAGAGCCTTTAATAATTGTGGGGTGCTGAAAGTTATAGTTGGTAAATCAAATCCAGGATTTAAATATTTTGCTATTTGCGTGGCTATCGTTGTCTTGCCCTCAGATACTCTGCCGTCGATGATAATCATAAAATCATTATTTTTATGTAATACACTATCTTTAATTAAATCTAAGTTTTCCCTTAGTTTAGGATTCATAGGGAAACCGTTTCCTTTCTGTCCTTTATAATAACCTTTAAAATATTTATCTGTGAAGATCCTATTCCCAAGTTGTTTTATTAATTTAGTATCTTCTATTTCTTTTAATCCTTCGGATGTCAATTTTCTAACAGGTACATCAGGAACATGATCAAATCCACTTACCCTTTTATATTTTCTTGAACCATCTGTATTTATAAAATCAATCATTCTGAGCCACCCAAGATTGTTTTATCTTTTTTAGTTGGCATAAGTAGTCCCATCTTTTGAACATAATCTAATAAAAGAATGTGTACATCATTCAATAGTTTAATAAAATTTTTCCAGTAATAATAAGCCTTTCTTAATTCCTTATCTCTCTCTGGTTGATTTATCTTCCCTTTTATTTTTTCACTCTTTTCTTTAAAATTAATATGTTGCTTATAACAATAAACTATCTGTGCCATCTTTTTTGTAATTATTTTTTTATTAGTGGAATCAATATAGGGACTAATCTCCCTGAACAAAGCGTTTAAAGAATAATAGAATAATTTATAATTTCCATTTATAGAATAGTCTGCAATCTTATCTGCTATACTACCAACCCTCTCAACATAATTGCCAGCTATATTATAGGATGGTTCTGCTAACGTCTCATCATCGGTTTGTTTATTTCTCATTTTATTTTTTTGTTGAGGTGACTTTAACCTTTTATATTCATTTGATTATACCATAATACATATAATATAAGCCCTCGCATTTTAGCACGATTTCTTGGATGTGCCGTAAAAAGAGCCTATTTCACTACATAATAGATGAATTAGTACTGGCATTATTTAGATAACAAAACAAAGCAGTCTTTATAAACCTTTCTAATCACTTAATAGTAGTAACAGTTTCATTTATTCCTAAAATATTTTAAAAATATGACCGCTGCAGTAATTCCTATCAGTACGGCAGCTGCTATTAGCAAATACTCAATTGGAATTGTTGCTGGGACATAATCTGGTATCATCTCCATTTTTTAACCTCCATTTTAATTATTTTACCATTTTCATCTTGCACTGCGATGTATCTATCATGATTGCGATCCAATCCAAACACATCTCTTTCACCTAACACTAAATCA
>SDBV01002884.1_pt1 | contig 25613 bp, 24 predicted proteins | sample 2277081 | NCBI WGS metagenome assembly SDBV01 (sample SAMN10402039, study PRJNA504765) | marine sediment metagenome | isolation source: marine sediment core GS10_PC15, 223 cmbsf | place: Arctic Ocean: Southern Knipovich Ridge | collected 2010 | reverse complement strand
AACTCTACCCCAGTTGACATTGGCCTTTGTTATTTGCCAGATTAGTGATGCTATCTCTATGGGTGTTTTATTTGCAGGTATATGCGATTGTTTCTGTTCTTCAATCTTATGCAGCCAATGGTAGAGTGTTGATCTGGCAATGCCCAGACACTCGGTTACTCTTCGCTTCGGTATCTGGAAGGTTTCCATATAGCAGAGAATGAAGAGTTTTTCTCTGAGAGTATATCGTTTATTGCTGCATTTCTTTTGGAGTCCTTTTTGAAGGATGGTTATCTGCATTTGCTGCTGATTGAGTTTGTCACGAAGAAATATGATCTCTTTATCTTTGTCGTCTATATCCATTTTGGAGAGCCGTTTCAAGCTTCGTTTTCGAGCTCTTCCAGAGAATCTGGCTGCAAGTATGGCTGCCTTAATAATAAGTGTGACTGTGGCGTTGACGATCTCGATATTTGTTGTCATAATCTATGCTTGGAGTTTAATAAAACGATGAGAATTATAATTCGACCGCAGAATTATAGCATTTTGAGGCGGAAAACGCCAGTTACAACGGACTAATCGTAAGTGCTTATTTTGAAATGAGATAAATGTCTGCTTTGGGGTGCCCTACGGACGCTTAACAAGTACATAAGTTCTCCTTTTCAGTAAATTGCAATTCATAATTGTTGTGAGCATCAGAACCTCCTTGCCACTTTTTGTTTTGATTTCTTGCCTCATGTGATTTTCGACAAACTCAAGCAAGCAGCAAGCCCACGAACCAAAGCCATGGGCTTGCTACTGAGTCAAGTATGAAAAAAGGTTCCTTAAATTACTTTATGCGGAACTCAGAACTTGAAAATCAAGTCAGCCTGCAAACGATTGAAATTCTGGCTTCCACTGCCGCCGCTACCTCCACTACTTCTTCTATCTCTGTCGTTGATAAAGTAGGTAAGGCCAGCCTGAATATTTTTGGCCAATTGATACTTGTACCCAAGCACCCAACCCTTGCCGCCGGTGCCGCCATCAATAAAGTCAGAGTCACTTAAACCTCCAAAAGCAGCGTCAGACTCAACTTCTCGATAACTGGCTTTGAACTGCCAGGAACCCGGCTTCTTGGCTTTGTTGAGTTGGGCACCAATAGAGTAGGCAGTATTACGACCTCCTGGTGCCGCAGTGTTTTCAAGGTAATTGCCAAAAACAGCAACAGGCATTCCGTTGTATTTCCAATCATACTCCGCAAAGCCCTCAACTATATCATAATCATACTCATATATGACGCCACCTGGAGTTGTTGGGGTGTTGCCCATAAGCGCAACACCGCTTTTGGCTGACGTCTTACTGTCAATGTTGCCGATATCATAGTAACTAACCCCACCAAGCAGATGACTACCATCGTCATATTTGTGTTTCAACATGGCCTGGATACCGAAATAACCGGCATCTGCATCGGTATCACGTTCATTGAGCCAAAAAGCTCCACCGACAAGAGTTGCTTTGGTGGAGTCGTTCAAGTTCCAAGTGTAACTGGCAGCACCACCTTCGGGGTTAACATCACTATCCCATATAAGCTGGTTCTTACCGACTCTATAGAATGGATTTTTCATTTTACCCATAAATACCTTCAAGCCGGGAACTCTCTCAGGATGCCAATCAGCATATGCAAGATCGAGCCAAAGGTCTTTCTGCTCAAACGAATCGTCAAGTGTCTGATTGGTTGATGTAGCCGTATCACTGCTGCCGGTTGCAATTCTAAAGATAGCATCCCATTCATCATCTATCTCTGCCTTAAAGCCCAATCTTGCACGGATACGATTTCTCCGACGCTTCTTGCCCAATGTTTCGTCATCGTCATCTTTATCATCCAGGCTCTCGTACCTGTATCGAAAATCTCCAAAAGGTGTTATTTTCTTAACCCAGTCTGGTGCAATAAAATCACTTTTATTCTCTTCGAACATTTTGTTAACCATCAGCTCCAATTGCTTTTGGTCAGCCGGTGAAACTGGAGCCTGCTTTGCAGCTTCAGCTTGCTGTTTCTCTAACTGCTCAAGTCTCTGCTGCATTTTCAGCAGCATTTTCTGTTGTTCAGCAAGTTGCTGCTTGAGATCGCCGACTTCATCTGCTTTTGCATCCTGGGGGGCTGCCATCACAAGTACAAGCAGAATGAATATCAGCTTGCCCGCCATCCTGCCAAAACTTCGTTCTTTCATTTAAATTTCCTTTCAAATTTCCAAAACATCATTATTCCATTGAATTTCCACTCCAAACTTGCAACATATCATTTCTTCATACAGTTTCCTTTCCAAGTTTCTCTTTTATGGATTTTCTATTTTGCCAAACATATACTCCCCTTATAATCAATGTTCACCGTGAAAAGACAGTGAACCACGCTTTGACAAACTTTGTTTGTGGCTCTGTGCAGAGCCCTGATCCGTGCTGATTATCTGAGTATTGCACCCAGGGCACCAACACCAATAATAATCAGAGCGGGATGCAGCTTAGTGCAGAGAAATAGGGCAAATGTTCCCGCTATTATGACTATATATTTCAACTGGAAAATATGGCTTTTATCTACTAACTGCACTGCGACGGCAATTATCATGGCAAAGACAGCATATTGAACCATCTCCAAGCCTGCTTTTACGAATGGGATGTCCTTGTATCTTGAGTAAAGCAGCGAGGCGAGCATTACAAACAACACAGGCGGCAGTAAATTGGCAATGTTGGCTACTATTGCACCGGGTATACCAGCTACTTTATAGCCGGTATAGGTGGCGAATTTGATTGATATGGCACCTGGAAACATCCTTGCAATCCCAACAACATCTAAAAACTCAGGTTTATCAAGCCAGTGATGGTTTTGCACGACTTCACTTTCAATCAGAGGTAAAAAAGAATATGCACCACCAAATGCAAACAAACCGATTTTTGAAAACACCATAAAAAGTTTAAGTATAACCATTTTTTTTACTCCTCTTTATCAGTGTCCACCGCCACGCATCATGTCTACAGCATGGGGCAGAACATCTAAAATAATTTCCAAACACTCACGCACAGCCTTTGGGCTGCCTGGCAGATTGATTATAAGTGTGTTCTTCCGAATACCTGCAGCGGAACGAGACAGGATGGCATTAGGAGTTTTTTCAAGGCCTTTTAGCCTCATTAGCTCACCCAAACCTGGCACTATTTTTTCACATACGGCAATTGTAGCTTCCGGCGTAACATCACGAGGCCCAAGTCCTGTGCCGCCTGTAGTAAACACTACGTCGACATTAGCTTCATCTGAAAAGTAAATAAGCTCAGCGGTAATTCTTTCTGCTTCATCAGCTACAATTCGCTTTTCGCATACATCAAAGCTGTTTTCTTTCAGGATATCTTTGATGGTTTGTCCACTGATATCTTTTTGCTTATCTTTTGAGCAACTATCGCTGATTGTCAAGATGGCGGCCTTAATCATTTAATACCTCTATAATCTCACCCACTTTTATCAACCCACCCTTATTAACTTTTGCAAAAATCCCTTCTCGCGGCATAACACAGTCACCGACCTGTTGGTAAATCGCACATCGGCTGTGACATTCCTTTCCAATCTGTGTTATCTCAAACTCTGTATCTTTGCCAACTTTAAGTTTACTTCCAATAGGCAACTTAAGCAGGTCGATACCTTCCGTTGTAATATTCTCGGCAAAATTACCAGGCGAGACTTTTGCACCAGCCGCAATCATTTTATCTATGGATTCGACGGCTAACAAGCTTATCTGCCTGTGCCAGTCGGCCGCATGAGCATCGCCGACTATACCAAAGTCGATTTTCAGCATAGCTTCAGGCACATTGGTTTTTTGCATGCCCCGCTTTTCGGAAATTGATATTGCTTTAATTCTGCCTTTTGTAGTCGCCACTTTTCCCACCTGTTTTTTCAAGTAATTTTATTTGGCCTATCGCCATCGCCTTACTGGTATATTTGAGCATATCATATATGGTAAGACACGCTACGCTAACACCCGTAAGAGTTTCCATTTCTACACCGGTTTTACCGGATGACTTGACGATTACAGTTACAGAAACCGATTTGTCTTCTTCACTCAGTGCAAAATCAACCTCAACAGCTTCAATTAGAATACTGTGACATAATGGAATAATCGCCGGTGTTGATTTTACTGCCTGTGTCGCCGCTATTTTCGCCGTGGTGAGCACATCACCTTTGATGCACGTGCCTTGTTTGACAACTTGGAAGGCTTCAGCACCAAGAACAATACAGCTGCTTGCCTTTGCGGTTCTTACCGTGGTACCTTTGTTGCTTATGTCTATCATTCCACCGTTATTTGCCACAGTTTTCAACCTCCAACTTTTTGCATCGAAAATTCATTTGTAAAGGAATTTAGTTTGGTATAATTACTTTTTTCACTAATTATTCTTTCCAGCAAATTCAACACTTCCTGGTCGCTTGCTCCAGTTCGTATTAGTTTTTTCAGGTCGTAACTATGAGCTGAATACAAACACGGCCTTAGTTTTCCGTCACTGGTCAGACGAAGTCGATTACATGACCGGCAAAATGTTGAAGACCTTCCGCTTACAAACCCTATAGTTCCAGCTGAGTTCTTAATCCTGAAATACAAAGCCGGACCATTAGTAGCACCGGTAAAAACAAACGAAAGGGGCCCGAATTTGCTTTCGATAATCTCACGGATTTTGCTTGTAGGTACATAGTCACTTGCCGGCTTTGTATATTTGCTGGTTGGGCAATATTCAATAAATCTAACCTCCACCGGTAAATAGACGCTCATTTGTGCAAGCGGAAGGATTTGTGAAACGTTAATACCTTTTATTATAACACTATTAATTTTAACAGGCGAAAGACCTACTTCGAGCGCTTTGTAAATACCTCTGGTTACTCTTGGCAACAAATCAAAGCCGGTAATCTTTTTGTAGCTTTGGCTTTCCGCAGAATCCACACTTATGTTGACTCGCTGCAAACCTGCGTTCTTGAGCTCAACTGCTAATGGCTCAAGGAGAACACCATTAGTTGTAAGTGTTAATTCCTCAATCTTCTTTATCCCAGCTAACTTCTCGATGAGATAAGTAAGGTTCTTTCTGATTAGGGGTTCTCCACCGGTCAGTCTGATTTTCCGAATACCGCATTTGGTTAAAAGCCTGGTAATACGTTCTATTTCTTCAAGCCTTAGAATTTCTTCTTGCTTAAGAAAATCATAACCGCATAGCGGATGACAATAAACACACTGTAAATTGCATCTGTCAATAACAGAGATTCTTAAATAGTCGGCTCTCATATTAAATCAGCCTAACCTTTACAATTGTTCCTTTTTTAATTTCAGCAATACCCACATTCATACAGACCAAACCATCAGCGTCGCACAACGAGTTTATATGCGCAGAGCCATGATATTCAACCGCTCTGACCGTTCCTTTCTCTGTTATTGCAACAGGAAGCCACCTTTGTCTTTTAGCTTTCTTGTTTATCAGAGGCTCATCCAGAGGCATTTGAACATTAAGAGGTTTATAATCATGCCCCATTAATTTATATAAAAAAGGCTTAACCAGAATTTCAAATAGAACAAATGTTGACACCGGATTGCCGGGCAGCCCAAAACAATACTTCTTTTCCGAAACACCAAAAACTGTAGGCTTGCCCGGTTTAATAGCAATCTTCTCGAACAACAGGTCTATATCGTTTTGCTTGAATATCCCCGGCACAAAATCGAAATCACCCACCGAGACACCTCCTGAGACGATAACCACGTCGTTTTGCTCGAGAGCTTTCTTGAATACGATGTCGATCTCATTGGCTGTATCCCCTGTAATGCCATAATTTGTTGCTGTCGCCCCCATACTTTCAATCTGTACTGCCAACTGGAAGCTGTTACTGTTGCGTATCTGCGATGTTCCGGGCTTCTCTGTCGGATCAACCAGTTCGCTACCCGTTGCGATAACCGCAACATTAGGTCTTTTCGAAACCAAAGGTTGTGTATCGCCTACTGAAGCCAGAACCGCAATATGTTGCGGCTTTAACTTAATACCCTTTTTCAGGACAACGTCGCCGGTCCGGATATCTTCAGCTTCCTGACAAATGTTATCAGAAGTTTTTTCTCCAACAAAGCGAATCGTGTCTTCAGTTAGACTTTCAACATATTCTTTCATAATTACGCAGTCTGCCGTCTTCGGAACCATACCGCCTGTCATAATTTTCGAACACTGGTTTGTTTCGATAGCTTTTTTGGGAACATACCCGGCAGGAATTGTTTCAACTACTGTAAGCTTGTCGCTCAAATCCGCTCTTCGGCAGGCAAAGCCATCCATTGCTGACTTGTTAAAAGGTGGAATATTCATATCCGACCTGACATCCTCGGCCAATATCCGTCCCGATGCACACGTAAACTCAATGCGTTCCGTATCAAGTTGACGGGCTGAGTTTAGAACAGTTTCAAATGCTTTCTCAAACGGCAACATTTTTCTTCTCCATAACAAATTCCCGATAATCCTTCATTGTGTTGAGGTTCTTAAGCTGCTCCGCTCCGGGCAAATCAATGTAGTTGACCTTACAATCACTTAAAGGGTCAATTATTCGATAATTCTCTGCCACGATTGCTTTATCAATTGCGGTGAGAGTACTTTTTTTATATATAGCGAAAAGAGGCTCAAACCGACCTGGGCCAGTTTGTGGCACTATAGCATCGAAACCTTTGCTTTCTCTGACCATCCATCGAACAAAATCTATATCAAATTCGGGTATATCACAAGCTACCACAAAATTTACATCATTCATAGATACCCTTAGTGCTGAGGCAATCCCCATAAGTGGCCCCTTGCCCGCAACTTCGTCCGGAACAACTTCTACACCAAGAAAACTGTATTTTGACACATCGTTAGAACTGACGAGTATCTGACTAAAATGGGGGCAGAGTTGCTCAAAGATATGTTTTATCACAGGCTCTCCGTTAACCGCCAGCATACTCTTGTCCTGGCCCATTCGTGCACTTTGACCGCCAGCCATTATAATTGCTGTTGCCCGCATTTTATTGGTCCATCTGCCATCAATTAATTCTATCTCATCCAGGCTAATATCAAAATCACTGCCATCAAAAAATACCGTTCTGTCTGCATATTGAGCAACATCTTTGGCAGAGGCTTTGCAATTTGCTGTTCCACGGCCTTTAAGCATAACGAATAATCCCGGCTCAACAACATGACGAAGGCTGTTCGATTCACATACCGAAACCGCACCATCTCCAATAACATCCTGTAACGCACTTATTCCTTCATTAAGATGTGTCTTTAAGGCTCTTAGCCAAAAGACTCTGGCGGCACCAGCTGCCAGCATTCGGCAAGTGTCTTTGTCGGATTGCCGGTTGGTTTCCTCGGTAATACTGAAATTACCTTCAAGTGACGAACATACACCGCAGCCAAGCCCGCCGCGGGGACAACCTCCGTCAGCTTGCTTTATCGTGGTTACTTTTAAACCAATAATATTATGCTTTGACCCAAACTTTCTGATTAGCGAGCAGGCAAACTCAGTCTTGCCCACGTTCCTGTCCCCAGCACCCACCATTATCATACCTGGAATCTTGATCATTCCGTCACCAAACGTTTATTTTTCTTTTCTTGAAACCTTCAAATCGATTGTTTCAATATCACTAACACCTCGCAAAGACTTGACCATACCTATGACAGTTTGGGCGATAAAATTCTCAACAAAGTTATTTAGCTCTGTTTCTTTGTCATTAACTTTCAATTCAACCCGAGTTGCCGGTTTTTGATTTGCTTCACACATCATTAATTTTTCTCCTTTAATCGCTGAACTGTTTCCGTTATCATTTAACATTACTTCAGTCGCTAAACGACAATTCAAATTGCTGCCATGTCAATCCCAAAAAAGCCGGTAAATACAGAAAACCAAGGACGTTTATTCTAAAGCATATTTCTCTCTCATTACTTTCGAGAGGGTAGAGGTTATCTCGAAAACCTTTTCAGCATCTGCAGGTTCCATGGTTCCGGTACCGCACGACGGTGTGACCAAAGCCTGCTCGACGATGAGTTGTTTGTCGATGCCTTTGGCGGCTAGGTGGTCTATCATTTTCTCAAGATGAGCCGCCAGAGTTGTGACGCTATGCTCACGGATTGTTGTAGAGGTCGGGACAACACCCCAAGCCAACATCCCACCGCTATCCAGCAGTTTCTTCACTGCATCAGTGTACATAGCAATCGTCTCACCAAACTCGAAAGCATCGAAACTTACTATGTCAACTCCGGCATCAATTAGAATACTCCATTCAGTATTACCACAGCAATGAATTCCGGCGATAGCGTTGTCGGCATGAATTGCTTCAACGGTCTCGCTGAGCAAGGCGACAATATCTTCCCGCAACACAGAAACATACGTCGAACTGCCATAAGCAGATAAGATCGGCTCGTCAATAAAACAGATCACTCTTTCAGCAAACGGCTGGAATTTCTGAATCTGCCAGCGACACTTCATCGCGAGCCCTTTGACCGCAATGTCACGAAATTCTTTATTGTAGTAAATCGGTCGTTTGTTTTCATCTACTATGCTGAGCGTAAAACTGCAAGGGCCGGTCGTCTGAACCTTGACAAATGGAAGCTTGTTTTTGTCGGTCTTCAGGCGCTCTTCCAAGGCGTAAATTCCTTTTGAGAATTGTCGACTTATTGTCATGGCTGAGCAGTCTCCATCGCCGCTATCAGCATCCATAGCTCTCAGGTATGCGTCATAAAACTGAGTAAGCGGACCCGAGTAATCTCCTGACGTGTTAAAGTAAATGCGATTTTTCTCACAATTGATGACGACACAAGGCAAACCCTCAATGTATTGAGTGTTCATCTGTTCATTAAATCCGAGCCGCGGCAGTTGAGGCCAGAAGGGTGCCTCGCTCATTTTTGCCAGCGACACATCCACCGCATAGTCAGGATCATCGAATGGCATGCTGCCGATTCCAGTTGCAAGAAACTTAGGTCTTATTGACATATATACTGTTCCTTTTTTTCGTACTCTTTCCCGATTATAGTGGAAAAGCAAATATTCTTTTGAAAACTAAAGACTCTTGGCGCATCTGAAACCACAAAGTGGGGTGCCAGCTCGCCAGACAGTACTTTTGCGATATTCTGTTCTCAGGTGGACAGGAGTACCAAAACGCCAAGGGCCTCCTCGCAGTATTTTGTGCTCTCCGTGTCGCGGGGGCCTTATATCGCCTTGGGAATAACGTTGGTATGCATCTTCGGCGTATGAGTCGGCACACCATTCGTATATGTTTCCGATCATCTGGTACAGTCCATAAGGGCTGCGAGCCGTTGGGTATGCCCACACACTGGTTATTTCCTCCTGTTTTCGCTCTCCTGCCGGAGGAGGTGGTCTACCTACTTCCCATTCATTGCCCCATGGATACAGTCTTCCGTCAACTCCCCTTGCACCTTTTTCCCATTCCAGTTCTGTGGGCAGTCGCAGAGAAGCCCACTTGCAGTATGCTACAGCGCCATTCCAGGTAACCCACACCACAGGCAACTCAGCCTTTCCGGAATCCGCTTTATAGATACTATTTTCTTTATGGATTGCGGCATCCTGACGCTGAATATTGATCCAGCCTACCAGCTTCGAAGAATCCGGGCGACGCTCGGTCAGAAAACGGGCGTACTGAGCGTTAGTCACACACGCAAGTGCCAGGTAATACGGGTGCAGATGCACGCCGAACCCTTCCTCGCCCGCTAAGAAATCTCCTTCAGGCACAAAGGCCATGAGCGTACCATCTTTACTGTTTTGAAATTGCCAAGCTCGTTCGGCAGGACGAAGCAATCCTATAGATTCATAAGGTTGCGGTACTGGTAGTTTAGTATCTTCAGGCACAGTACGTCCCAAAGCTGTCAGGATTCGATGCAAAGAATCTTTCTTGGTGAAAATGTAGCCCAACAGTAGGGTGTCAATGGCTTCCGGAATATTTAAGGATCTGAGAGCACCCTCAGCGATGCGTCTAACTTCCTTGTCGCTGTGGGCAATAGCGGATATGAGGAATGGAACCGTCTGTGTTGTTGTGTTAGCCGCCAGTTTTCGACACGCAGTACGACAAATATAAGATGTCAAGAATGGCACCTTGGAATTAAGCTGTTTTGCCCGCTTGAATATTTTGCTTTGAGTTGTTATTATATCAGTCCTCCTCTGTTGGTGAACCCTTCGCAGCAGAACTCATGCCAAGAAGTCTATCTGTTACCTGTCGCAGGTACATCGGATCAACCGGTTTTTCAAGGTAAACATCAGGCTCAGTCCCAAGAAAGTCATAAATATCTTGAGTAGAAAAGGTGATGCCGAGTCGCTTACTAACGCTGGTAAGCATAATAACAGGTATCTCTTTGGTTTTAGGATCGTCTTTTAGGTCTCGAAGAGTATAAAATCCCGGCTGCCGAGGCATGTAAACGTCGAGTATAATCAAATCTGGGGGTTCCTTGCATGCTTGTGACAACCCGGCCAAGCCATCACCTGCACCCACAACCTCATACTTCTCCGGGTCGAGCGCAGCGCTCACAAATGCTGCAACGCTCTGGTCGTCATCCACGACAAGTACCTTTTTTAGTTGTGCTTTCATGTGTCTTACTCCTTGATCTATTTGCAGCTTACTGTCACAAACTATTGCACCGCTCATACGATGCAGATCAGTTGCATCATAAAATAGATTGAGCAGACTTTATTTGTTCGGTATCAGAAAGGATAACCAATTTTGTTAACTCGGCCATTTTTTGGTAAAAAGAACTGTCAGTTACTTTTAACACACGGTCACAAAAACGAGGGACCCAATTGCATAAATGGTCACGAAGAAGCTGTTCCTGTGCCTGAAGACATCGCCTCAGTTGTTCTTCAGAACTTTTCTTTCCCCAAAGCCAAAGCTTTGCTTCGTGATCAGTCAACCTTTGCATTAATTCTAGTTCAATTGTGATGTGATCTGGTATGCTGTCCCAGTGATTGTTAAAAGAAAGTCCTGTCATCTCTATGAAACGCTTTAACCACACAGTTGAATCACCCCAGAGTTGGCCTTCATCATCCATGTGTACCGAAGCGTATAGTGGAACATGCGGTCCTGGGCCGATGAAGGTTTCGGTGTATTGGCTGGTAAGGCTTTGGGTCACTTCTTCAAGGTCGCCGGTAAGTTCATCGGTGACTTCGAATCCGAGATGACTGAGAGCCTTAACCAACGATCCTGTCCTAAGCCGGGAAATAATCTCTGAAGTCAGCACATCCCTGAAGACAAGAGCCAACAAACCATAACAATTGCTTCGACTTGTAGCCTGTAGGCTCAATTGGTCAGTATTTTTCACTTCCTGTTGATTCTTCATGCCTTGGTTACCTTAACAACTGTATCCATCCATCGCAGTCCGCCGCCGATTGGTTCGCCCACATTTGGAATAATCCAGTTTACATGGACACCCCTACCATCACGCCAGACTTTGGCACCCTTATCGACTGTATTCTTGCCCCACCACTTGTTATGGCAATCAGTTTCACAGATATGCCCATAGTTGTCCTTACACGGCTTACCCGAGGCGTATCCGCCCCACGCCCAGTGCCCACAGTGATACGAAATTGCTACAACCCCGGGTGCAATGGATTCGGTGATGTGGGCTTTGGTTGTGATCTGGCCGATTGACGACTTGACATTAATCAGGTCTCCGTCTTTAATCGCCCGCTTTGCAGCCGTTTCCGGATGGATCCATGCTGGATTTTCGTGATATATCTCTGTCAGCCATTTACAATTCTGGGTTCGCGAGTGGGTCTGAACGGCAACCTTAAAGGTAGTAAGGATTAGATCGTCGGGCCCCATTCTTTCATGTTCCGGAATAGACATCCACGCAGGTATGGCATCGAATCCCTTATCAGCCAAGGCCTTTGAGCGAAGCTCAAGGATTCCTGTTTTCCAGCGGTGTTTGTCGGGCGGAAACCCTTTTCGTGCAACACCATCCCCACATTGCTGGGCAACATACTGTTTGGCAGCATGTGAACTATCAAGTGAGGAATAGTCTTTATCCTTAGAGCCCTTCTTGTAGTAGGTGCCTGTAGCTCGATCAAGAGTTGCTCCGGATACATCTACTTTCTTGGTATGGCTGAAGTAGGCTGGTTTGGCGCTGCCGTCAAACCAGGCACCATGCTTTTTCATGTACTCAAAACCACCGGCTTCTTTGACGCCAGGGGTGTTTTGGCAACAGTGTCTGACGAACTCTTCGGCTGAGCTAAAGCCAAGATCAATATCAAGCCGCTTTGCAATGTCGCAGACTACATCGCAGAAATTGCGTACTTGTCCCAGTGGTTTAACCATAGGCTGACGGATGTAGTATTCCTTGACCTGGCTTGGGCAGACCATGTCATCTGCGGTCCAACGCTCAAGATAGGTCGTGTCAGGCAACACGAGATCGGCAAGATCAGCGGTTTCCGACAGAGCTATATCTACCACTACGGTAAAAGGCATCTTCTTTTCGTTTTTCATCAGGTCAATGTTAGCTTGTACATTACCGTTAACATAAACAGGATTGTAACAGTAAACCATATAGATTTCGGGACGGTCTGGGCCTTTGTCGATCATATGTAAAACCTGGTGCGAGACGTGGTGCGTTGGATACGCATAGGCGCCCTTTTCACCATCGACAATCTTAATCTTTTTAGCTTTGGTTGTTGGTTTTGGAAAAGTAAATTTCCACTTGGCACCAATCGCTCGACAACGCCCGCCCGGACAATCAATATTTCCGGCAATGGCTTCAAGCATAAAGATCGCCCGTTCTGTCTGTACGCCGTTATAGTGCATGACCGCGCCTCGATAGCTGATGCACACGCTTGGTTTCGCCCGGCCATAGGCAAGGGCAATAGCCTGGATTTTATCCGCAGGTACGCCGCTGATTTTTTCAGCCCATTGCGGCGTGTACTGAGCTAAATGAGTCTTTAATTCATCAACGGTTACATTTGTGTAGGTTTCGATGAATTCCTTGTCAACTATGCCGTTCTGCAAAAGCACATTAGACATAGCCAGAACCACCGCAAGATCCGTCCCCGGCTTGATCGGAACCCACTCCGTTGATTTGGCAGCCGTGTTCGACAGACGCACATCGAATGTGTACATCGGCACACCATTGGCTATTGCGGCAATACATCGCTGTGCCTCCGGCACATGATTGGTATGACACTCCAGGACGTTACTGCCGAAGTTCAGTATGAATTTAGTGTTCTCGAAGTCCCAGTTGTCATAATGGCCTCCCCAAGTCAGTTCATGGGCCGTCCACTTGGCAGATTCGCAAATACTGGTGTGATTGCCGATAGTCTTCGTGCCATAAGCTGCCAGAAAATAATCCTTGACGATCTTGCCGTCGCTGCCTTTCATCCGGCCATAGTGGAACATAAACTTTTCAGGATGTCCCTCATCGCGGAGGGTCTTTAGCCCCTTAACCTTGCGTCCTGCTATCTGGCCTCCATTGACAAGCAGATCCAGAGCTTCGTCCCAGGATATTTTCTGCCATTTGCCCTCACCTCGTTTACCCACACGTTTGAGCGGATAAAGAAGCCTGTCAGGATTGTAAAGGACATTAACTCCTGCCTGACCACGGCTACAAAGTTTGCCGTTTGTACGCGGCAATTTGTGATTGCCCTCGATTTTAACGAGGCGGCCATCTTCCACATAGCCGATGATCCCATCCCGCGTCACACATTGCCAGCACGCCGAAGGGATGGCTTTGCGTTCTTTACCTGTTTCGAACGAAAAGTCCCTGCCTGCTTCATCAAGTTTGATGTTGCCGGCAAGGGCTGTATCTGTACCAAGACCGGCAACGGCAAACGCCGAACTGGCCGTGCCGAGCTTTATGAAATTTCTTCGTGTTATGTTTGACATTGTTTTTTTCCTTTCATTATAAAATGAGCGATTAGCTCAGCGGCAGAGCCTGTCCGCCCATAACGATAACATAACGCATAGCCAGGGTTCCGGCCAAAACCAGAACCGCAGCAACTACTTGCATACCACGACTTTCCCGCTTCTTCACCAAAACCAAAAGTGGGATAGCCAGGCCAACAATGATGTAGACCCAGATAAACAGAAAACCATAGTTGCCCGAGAAAATAACCTTGGCAACAGCTGCTTTTTCACCACTGCTGAACACAAGTGTCAGCACCTCTGTCAATGCCAACACCAGGTCCACACCGACCGCAACAGCAAAAACACTGGAAAGTACACGAATTTGGTCTCTATCGACCGAGCCTGAAAGAAGCAGCACCACCGCCAAACCGGAGGCAATCGCAGAGGCCAGGAAAATTACAGGCATCAATGCCGAGTGCCATAGTACATGCCCGTGCATCTGATATAGGAGCATACCGGAGTAAAACCCCACCGTCAGAGCAAATACAAACCCAAGACATGCTAATGGCCTAACTTTTTCAGCTTTACCTATAACAAGCAAAAACGCGTATATAACTGAGATAGCCAGGAATATGTTGATTACCCACACTCCCCAGGATGCGATACTGGAGGGGTTAAAGTACAAAAACATATTCAGGAACCGCAGAGGTTTGCCCAACTCGATAACCAGACACAGCAGCCCCGGCATAAGCAAGAGCGGGGCAGCGATGGCGGCAGTTTTTTCGATTTTTGCATACTTTTCGCCACCGAAAAGCCGTAAGCCTGCCGCAGTCAGAAAGGCACCGGCCCCCAGACCGCTTAAGAAAAAGTAGATTACTATTAGAACACCCATTGCTTCGTGGTGCTCAACATTGTAAAAGATTACCTGGTCCATTTCAGACCTCCTTTCTAATACGTCCCGCTATGCCTGTATCTAAGGCGATATAGAAAACGCGGGGCTCAGTTCCGAGTTCTGGTTTGAGTACCTGTACGGATTCTCTGGCAACGAGTTTAGCCACCTCGCTGGTCGGGTCGTTGAGGTCGCCGAAAATTCGTGCTCTGCCCTGGCAGGTATTGACACACGCTGGAACCACATCCTCATCAACACGATGCGCACAAAAAGTGCACTTATTAACAATCTTTTTGTCCGGGTGCAGAAAGCGAGCGTCATAGGGGCACGCCGCCATACAAAGCTTACAGCCGATGCATCGCTCTTCGTGAACCAAGATAACCCCATCTTCCCGTTTGTAGGATGCCTTGGTCGGACATGCTTCCACACAGGCGGGGTGATCGCAGTGGTTACACAGGCGAGGCAGGAAATGACGCTGGACGTTTGGAAACTTTCCACGCTCGGTCTGCTTGACCCATGATCGCCACACACTTAGCGGCACTTTGTTTTCACTTTTGCAAGCCACTGAGCAGGCATGGCAGCCGACACATCTTCGCAAATCGATCACCATGGCATAGCGTTTCTGCTTTTTAGCTGATTTGCTGCCTGCTAAGGCTTTTCCAGCGCCGGCACAGGCCGCCAACGCACCTAAAGCGCCGATTTTCAGTGCTTCGCGCCGCTCAAATGGACGCTCGTGCTCAGCGTTGCACTGTCCTAAGTTACTTTTTTCTTTTTTTTCCATCTTCATTACCTTTCTATTAACTAATGGCTTACAAATGACTTATCTTCAACATTCAATCTATGAGTTACATGTTTCTGCAGTAAACTCAGAAACTTGTTCTTAACCCGAAACGCTGTGAAAACAGAACCAGAAACACTGGCTTTACCGGCAAAGAAAGCTGCATCTGCATCCAGCCGGCCTGAAAGAACCTCCCAAAGAACCTGTTCGGTGGCTTGAATTTTGACATCGTAAGATCCTTTGAGGTAGGGATGAACTTGCACACCCTGCTTATCCAATTTAATTATGAATGAGCGTTTGGTGTCTGCGGCACTGAGAACAATAGTGGTGCCTTTGAACCTGGCCGCGTGCTCGATGAATTGTGAGTCGTTGTTCATTACTTCGACAAGCTGATTGAGTTCACAGAGGATATCGTCGTCGGACCAAGTGCAGCAATAGTTCACAAAGGTGGCATCCTCGGTTTCTGTCTGCTTTTCAAGAGGCACAAAGGGGCGAGGACTGACATCTTTGCTCGTGTGCGGTATATTTGGCGATTCATAAACACATCCAGCTTTTCCGAGAAACCAACCATTGCAGAGTTCGCCGGAAGATATCGCTTTTAGTTCTTTGGCTGCATCGGCGCAATGCCTGCGATGTTCAAGCACATCCTTATAAATTTGCACAATACGGTCAGTATGATTCCACTGAGGCAGAATTCGCACTGTGTCGACACCTGCTTGGGCCAACTGCGGAAGATACTCTACCAGACAATAGGTCGAAGCTGAAAGCGTTTGTGGACCATCAATGCGAAACATGGGCCGGTTGCCCGCATTTAATACCATCCCTTCGGGATAATGCTGACAAAGCTTTCCACAGTCATCCGCATGGTGTCCAAGTGAGCGCACCGTCTGGCAAGTACTGGATATTCCAATTGGTATATGCCCATGGACTATAAGCTCTGTAGCTGCGGTGCATTTCTTCGCAATGGAGGTGATTGATTGAAAGTTAAGTTCACACGGCAGCATTATTCTCTCGACCTTATGTTCTGCCATAATATTCGCAGTAGCTGAGTTGTATACATTAAGAAACATACCGGTTACAGCATGGTAGTGCCGGGCAAGTCCCAGAAACGCAGGGCTATTGATCTCTATGTGCTGTACCCGCTGGGCTAGATTCCTGAAGGCACGATACTGCTCCTCGTTTCTCACAAGGGTCAAAGAAGATACATACACTTTTTTGCCGGTTCGTGTAAGCTCATCACAGAGCCTATCCAGGAAATCAGGTGAGAAACATGAACGGACCGGACAAGCTGTCTCTCCCAGATAAACATAATCCACAGGACACCGAGCCAGTTCATGATAGAAATTTTCGAGTTTTTTTCTGCCCCAGTGTGATGGGGCTGGACCAACAGATATTTTCATATCCTAACCTCTATCAAGTGCTCCAAGCGAGCTTGCCATTCCCTCCAAGACGGAGTCTAATGGCATATTTCTGTATTTCCGAGAATCAAAGTTTTCTTGTTGGCTAAGTGCATCGATAGCTTCACGCCAAGTGCTTGTAACCAACTGGACGTATGCCGGCGATCTTTGCCTGCCTTCAATTTTCACGATGTCTACGCCGGCTGCCGCGAGTTTGCCCAATACGGGCAAAGCGTTGAGGCAGCAAGGGTCCTGAAAAGCGTGCAGCCAACGATCCACAGCAGAATTATAATATTTTCCTTTACATGGTGTTGGATACGTACGCTTTTCTGTAGTGGCAAAGTCGTTGATAACTATGCCATTTAGCTTCAAGCTTATGCGATCGTCTCCAGTTTCTTCGAACTGTACAAATTCTGCAGGTGCACATGCCCCCATGCTGTGTGCACTGGCTCCTGTAATAAAGGACGACAGATAACACCTGCCGTCATAATTGGCACACAAAACCCCGAAGATCATAACCTCCAGCAGCACATCTGTCTCGTGGTGCAGAGTGGCAATCTGTTCAAGCGAAAGTACCCTGGGAAGTATTACACAACTCACACCAAACTCTTCGTAGTAAAAGCGAATGCTTGCAGAATCAGTTGCTCCGGCAATGCAACTGAGGTGAACATCCAGATTCGGATGCCTGTTACGCGCATACTCAAGTATTGCCAAATCTGCAACTATCACCGCATCAGCACCAACTTCGTCGGCATCATCAACAGCACGAAAACACTCTTTGAGTTGACGATCCATTGGAAGTGTGTTCACTGTCACATAAACACTGGTAGCATGTTGATGGGCATAATCTACTGCCTCAGCGGCTTCGGCAAGGGAAAAATTCAAGCCAGGCAGATTTCGCAGGTTCGTTGCTAACTGAAATCCGATATATACCGAATCTGCACCAGCATCGACCGCTGCGATTAAAGACGGCAGGTTGCCGGCAGGCGCATTTAGTTGAATTTTGTTTTCGCTACGCATGTGATTCTCCAACTACCGGAAGAATAAACGAAAATGTTGTTCCTTTGTCTTGCTCGCTTTCGACCCAAATATCTCCGCAGTGCGCGTTGAGAATCTGTTTGACGATAGATAGTCCAAGTCCTGTTCCTTCTACGGCTTCAGCCTTAACATTGTCAGCACGATAAAACTCCTCAAAAATGTGAGGGACGGCCTCGGAAGGAATTCCCACACCGTTATCCTGAACTTTCACCAAGATTTCATCACCAGTATCTGAAGCACTTACCTGCACTCGCCCACCCACAAGTGTATATTTCACCGCATTTGCCACAAGGTTACTGAAAAGCTCGTGGATTGCCTCTGAATTGCCGTAAACCGGCGGTAAGCCTGCCGGGAGTTTCTGCTCCAAAGTCAGTTTCTTCTCTATCACATGTGGCTGCAATTCCTCAAAGACCTGACTAATTATTTCCGGCAATTTGACCTCGGTCTTTGGTATCTCCCTGGCGGCTTTGATTCTGGAGAGGCTGAGCAAATCCTTGACCAACCGCCCAATGTACTCGCTTTTGTGCTGCGCCCGTTGAACCATATCCATGGCTTTTTCGGGAATTGCCCCCGTCAGTCCCTGAGTCACCACTTTCAGACAGCTTGTAATCATACCCGCCGGCTCAGCTAAGTCGTGTGCTACCCTCATGACATATCGCGATTTCATACGGTCCTGCTCTTTAAGTACAATATTTGCCTGCGAGAGTTGTTTTTCCCTTTCGTGCAATCTTCGGGCTATCGAAGCCGCAAGAAAAGCGGAAACAAAAAGCGTTGTTATAATCGAAAAAACAGCAACCGTCACAAACTTCCAATCAGCATAAAGCTCGACAGGCAAAAGCCCCTCAATGTGGCGGTGAGCCAGGATGCCCGACAGTTCAGCGATTGCCAGTCCAGCAATACAAACCGCTGCCAATAGAACCTGTAAGCATAGCTTTCGCCGTGGCAGCAGAATAGCCGTGATAATAGCGTGAAACAAATAATAGGAAATAAATGGATTTTCAATGCCTCCGCCAAGGTGCATCAGAACAGTAAGCACCAGAATGTCTATTCCAACTTGTATAGAAGCGAATTCTTCGCCCCACTTGCCCTCCGGCCGAGTTTTGCGAACCAAAAGCAGAAAACCGGTATTGTACAGGGCTATCAATACCGCAATAAATACAAACGGCATAACTGCAAACTGCAACTGCAGTAAGATATGCCCAACTGCTGCGAAGGCCAGTACCCCGACCGCTGCTAACCATCGGAGCCTGATAAACCAGTCTATCCTCGCGGCTGTTTCCTCCGGCATTAGTGGAGGACTTAGAAGTTTCACACCAATTTCCCCTCATAGATAGTCAACCGCTGTACCCATGTATTGTGTTGAATTCATCGACGATGTACTTTTTTAATATGCCGTCCTCTCCGGTGATCGGTCGACCAGTTTTTCTATATCGAGCTTCAGGTATGCTGCGTGCATCTCAGCCTGAACTGCTGCGTTACCGTCCAGCCAGGAAACAATCAGAGGGGCTTGGTACTGCTTTGGGTCAACACCATGAAATTTGAATATCCAGCTTAGAGCCAAGCGACCGAGTCCTTCACCGGTAACTAACTTTGCGTGTGCCTCGGCAGGAACATCTGTTCGCAGATCATATATCCAGCACCGTCCACCCGGAGCCGTCACGCGCAGGCACTCCCGAATTCCACTGGCAGGATCGCGCCAGTGATGTATGGAAAGAGTACTCACAACCAAATCAAACGTGTTATCAGAGAAAGGAAGTTCCCGCACATCTGCTCGAACTAACCGAATGCCTCTGTTTGTATCAGCAATTGTCGCTACAGGGTCTTTTGTTAAATCATCTGCACAGCTCAATCCGTTCCGCTCGAATAATTGTTTTGCGATCTTGAGCATCTTTCGGCTCAGATCGCAGCCTGTCAAATCCAAATCAGGATTCTGTCGAGCGATCTCAACCAACAGGTGTCCCGGACCTGTCCCTACATCCAATACCCTCCCAGAGCTTAACGAAGAAGTTATCTCCGAAGCTACTTGTCGATGGAATTGCCGAAGTCCAGGTGTCGCGACCTTCTCATAGAGCGTGGCTATAGGCCCACATATCTCTTGCGGTAGAAAAGGACGACCTTTATGTAGCAAAGCCATCAAGGGTATCAAGGTAAGACTCCTTTTTGCGTTTAGTTTTTTTACAACCTTGTCTTACAGTTACTCCTGTGAGCAACTCACATATACTTGTTTAAAATTCTGCCGGTAACGCTTGGATTTGCTCGTATGTAAACACCGGCCCATCTCGACATACGTATTTACTGCCGATATTGCATCGGCCACACAAGCCGATACCGCACTTCATTCGCATCTCAAGGGAAGTAATAATTTCGCCAGATCCGAATCCGAGTTTGGTCAGTACCGGAAGCGTGAATTTGAGCATTATTGGTGGCCCGCATACTAAGGCAATAGTGTCTTTGGAACTGGGCGCAACCTGCTCTAAGACAGCAGGCACAAAGCCTTCCTGGCCTTTCCAGTTTTCATCGGCCTTATCCACTGTGATATGAGTTTTTATATCTTCCTGCCCTTGCCATTGCTCCAGTTCATCTTTGTATAGCAGTTCACCCGGGCTGCGTGCACCGTAAATAAGCATAAGATCGCCGAACTTTGCACGGTTGGCCTCATGCAAAATGTATTGTATGGTAGAGCGAAGGGTGGTAAATGCAAACCCACCACTGACAATCAACACATTTTTACCCTCCATTCGCTCCATTGGGAAGGAATTTCCCAAAGGCCCTCTCACGCCAATACGAGTTCCGACAGAGCAATTATGCAGTGCATTTGTAACCAGACCATCCGGATAGCGTTTCACAGTAAACTCCAGAAAAGCCTTGTCCATCGGGGATGAGGCAATTCCAATTGGGCATTCTCCAATACCAAAAACCGTAAGCTCTGCGAACTGACCACACTGAAAGTGGAAATCATTTGCTTCATTGTCATTGCAGAACGCTAATCGAAACGTTTTGAGATCTCTGGCCTCATTCTCAAGCGTGATCTTCTCAATCGCAGTCAGAATTGGGCGGTACGGATTTTTCATAATCATTTCACTTTTCTGTTGTCGTTACTTTTTCAAGAAGCTGCCGAATGTCCAGGTTGGCAGGGCAGCTGCGGATACAACGGCCACATCCGACACAACTACTGACACCATAGGATTCCGGATAGTAGCTGAACTTATGCATAATCCTTTGACGAAGTCTTGCGGCACCGACAGGCCTGGGATTATGTCCTGAGGCGTGTCGGGTGAACAGCGAAAACATACAGCAATCCCGTGTCCGGACTTTTTTCATCCCTGTAGAGGTTTTTTCGTCCACCAGGTCAAAGCAATAGCAGCTTGGACACAAATATGAACATGCGCCGCATCCGAGACATGCCTGTGAGATCGTGTCCCAAATATCATTCTCAAATCGATCCTTCAGAGATGACTTGATATCTTCGATATTTAATTCGAATTTGATTTTGTCTCTTGCTTTTTTAGCCTGTTTGTCCCAATTACCACCGGCATCGGAGGAAAAGAATTTGTTGTATTGTGCTATAAAATCTTTGCCTTTCGCTGTGACGTCCTTAGCGAGCAATAAGTCACCAGTATCGACCAGAACGACATCGGCACCTTCTTCACCGAAAGGGTCGCCTCCGACTGCTGTACAGAAGCAACTGCTCAAAGGCTCGTTACATCCCAGTGCGACGACGACGGCATTCTCTCGGCGGGTTACATAAAACGGGTCCTTCATTTCTTCCGTGTCGAATACACGGTCCAGTATCGTCAGGGCCCGGCAGTCACATGGACGCATCCCAAAGATAACTCGCTTCTGGTCGGGCATCGCATCATTGACAAAATTCTGTCCATCAAACTCATAAACCACCTCGGCTCTCGGAAGAAACAGGTCTTTGGGCGAAGTAACAGAGTTACGATACCCCAACATCATTTCATCTGCAGAATTTATACAGCCAAAGGTAACTATGTTATCTTCGACCTTCGGCCCATATAAAGCATAATCCGCGGAGATAGCTGTCAGAAATTTCGGTATTTGTTCTTTCTTGATTTTACTCACTGCCATCTGAATCTACTCCGGCTCTGTTATAAAATTGTTTGAGTCGCTGGCGCTGAATTCGGTCAGCAGCGGAACTTGCTCAAGGTCAAGACCTGCCGTATAGCCGAATAATTCCTTTGCATCCTTGACAAGGCCATAGGTGAAAGTCCTCAGGTCAATTCCCATCGGACAAGCACGAACACATGCCCCGCAGTCCACACATCGACCCGCCTGATGGAATATACATCCAAGATGGTAAGAAATCACATCGTGCAGTTCACGTCCGGAGCCAGTCCAGTTCGGACGGGTCTGGTCGGCAAAGCACACCTTACAATAACAATTTGGACAAGCACTGCGGCATGCCTTACAAAGCACACACTTTGAAAGCTCACTGCAGAATTGCTCCCATCTTTCGGCGGTCGATTTTTTCAGGAATTCTTCGAAACGCTCATCTGGTGCTAACATTTTTTCGTCCTGTGGAAGCTGCCCGATAACTATGTCGCTGACGGGCGCAGCCCTGCGCGTGCAGAATCGACATGCTTCAGCTAACAGTTTGTCTCTTCCGAGTTTCGTCTCTTTACCTGTGTCATCTTTGATAATGACTACGTCACCCTGCTCTTCGGTAGAGATAATCTCACTGGTTCCTACTAATTGCCATGCGATAGTTACATCCAGCATTCCCTCACAAGGAACAGCAATAATAGTAAGATTTTCCCTTGGCACCTGCTGTTCTTTGATCAGCCCCACCGTTGAACGTCCATCACAGCCTTTCAGAATAATCGCCACTTTGGGCGCAGGCGGTTGTTCTTTGAGCCGAGGGTCAGGTGTAAAACATCTCGGCAGATAAACCGCCAGATTGTTCAAGCAATACGAATTCCATACGAGTTGTTGCGCAGATTCCGCTTCTGTTATAAAACAAGGCGTGGCTCTCATTGGCAGCGAACTTTCACTAAAACCAATCACAACATCGGCCTTGGCTTCAGCAAGTAACTGCCCGGCTGTCTTTCTGATTTCGTCCTGAATTGAAGTCATTTTACTGCTTTCGCTGGTATATTGTTTGGACCTATACGTTTGATATCTTCGGTTACTTTATCGATAAGTGCAGCAAATCGAGCACCTTCTGCTGCTGACACCCAGGAGAACTGAACTCTCTGGGGACTGACACCAACATGCTCCATGAAATTTTTCAACATACTGAATTTCCGTCTTGCGACAAAGTTGCCGCTAATATAGTGACAATCACCAGGGTGGCATCCTGAGACTAATACCCCATCGGCACCGTGATGCAATGCGAAAATAATGTGCAGCGGGTTTATGCGTCCGGAGCAGGGCACACGAATTATGCGGACGTTTGGGGCATACTGCATACGGCTTACGCCGGCAAGGTCAGCCCCGGCGTATGAACACCAATTACACAAAAACGCCACGATCCTGGGGTTGAAGTCTTTGTTATTCTTTGTCATATTTACTCCACAATTGCCGCCTGAATAGCAGCGGCGAGCTGCTCGTCACCAAATCCGCGCAGGTCGATTGCGCCAGACCGGCAAGTTGCCGCACATGCACCGCATCCTTTGCAAAGGGCTTCATTTACCACTGCGGTACGTTTTATTTCATCAAGCTCAATGGCACCAAATGGACACACCGCTACACATGCCCCGCAGGCAGCGCAGTTTTCTGTACGAACTTGTGAAACTTTACCTTCAGCCTCGATTGTTTCTTTGCTTAGAATGGTCATAGCCCTTGCTGCCGCTGCCCTGGCCTGGGCAACAGATTCAGAAACGTCTTTGGGATAGTGCGCCAACCCGCAAACAAATACGCCCTCCGTTGCAAAATCAACCGGCCGCAATTTCACATGCGCCTCTAAGAAAAATCCGTCACTATTGAGCGGAACCTTTAATCTCTGTGAAAGAACTTTATTCTCTGCAGGGGCTGTGATTCCGACGGCCAGTCCAATCAAGTCGGCATCAATAACTACCTTACGCCGCAGAACCGGATCAAAAACATGCACACGCAAATCTCCATTATCACAAGTGACCACTGGCTTAGTATCCTCTTCATAACGGATGAATATAACACCTTTTTCTCTTGCCTGCCCGTAAGCCAATTCATGCAAACCATAGGCACGGACATCACGATAAAGGATATAGACGTTAATATCATGATTGCGTTCCTTAAGCTTTAAAGCGTTTTTGATTGACTTGTTGCAACAGATTCGACTGCAATAGGGACGCTCGTCGCAACGTGAGCCAACACATTGTATCAGAACAACAGAGCATGCTTCTTTCAAATTCTCCTGCAGCTGTGAGTTGCCTCCTATGGCTGTTTCCAACTCACGAAGCGTTACCACTCTTGGATCCTGACCTCTTAAATATTCTTCTGTTTCTAGCTCTTTTGCCCCGGTAGCCACTATGACAGCACCGTGTTCAATCTCCGTAACCGCTTCATCACTGTTGTTTCGTATATTCGACTTGAAATTTCCTACAAATCCTTTCACTTCAGCAACTTCAGAATCCAAGTAAACATCAATATTAGAATTGCCGGTAACCTGCTCAATCAAAGTTGTCAGAAACTCGCGACTTGATTGACCATCCATTGTGAAATAAACATCCTGGAAGTTTCCGCCGAACTGTTTTTTCTGCTCGACCAGATGCACATGACAGCCGTGCCTGGCCAGTTCCAATGCTGCTGTCATACCTGCAACGCCGCCGCCGACCACTAAAGCATCATGGTTGACAGACATACTCTGCGGTGAAAGCGGCTCGAGGCAAATGACCTTAGCCACCGCCATCTTCGCTAATTCTTTGGCCTTGACGGTTGCCTTCTCCGGCTCTTTCTGATGTACCCATGAGCAGTGCTCACGTATGTTTGCGAACTCGAAAAGATAGGGATTGATTCCTGCCGACTGAAGTGTACTCTGGAAAAGCGGCTCGTGAGTCCTGGGCGTACATGCGCAAACGACCACACGATTGAGGTCCTTTTGGCGGATTGCCTCGGCAATGATACGCTGGGAGTCACCGGCACATGCGAACAATAACTCTTGAGCATGCTCGACCCACGGCAATCCGGAAGCAAATTCCACCACTTTCGGCACATCAACCGTGGAAGCTATGTTGATACCACAACAGCAAACAAATATACCTATTCGGGGCACCTCACCTCTAATGTCACGCTCAGGAGGGTACTCCGTCTTGATTCGCCACTCTGCAAGCTCGGCCTGGAACGAGGCCGCTGCACCGGCGGCTCCGCTTGCCTGCATCACTGTCTCAGGAATGTCCCGTGGTCCGGTTAGCGTCCCGCATGCAAACACACCGCTCCGTGAGGTAAGTACAGGATCAAAGGGGTTACTATTTACAAATCCGGTCTCGCCCAGTTCGACGCCAAGCTTTTCAGCCAACTGCCGCGTCGATTCTGATGAGCACAGTCCCACAGACAGTACAACCATATCGAACTCGTTCTCGTGCAATAGACTACCGTCATTGGGGTCGTATTGAATGCGCAGATTGTCATTAGCTGGGTTAATATCTACAGCCGAGACGCGTGCGCGAATCAACCGAGTCCCGTATTCGGTCTGAGCACGTGTGATAAACTTATCGAAATCTTTACCCTGAGCCCGAACATCCATATTGAAGATAGAA
>SDBV01002883.1_pt1 | contig 25622 bp, 23 predicted proteins | sample 2277081 | NCBI WGS metagenome assembly SDBV01 (sample SAMN10402039, study PRJNA504765) | marine sediment metagenome | isolation source: marine sediment core GS10_PC15, 223 cmbsf | place: Arctic Ocean: Southern Knipovich Ridge | collected 2010 | reverse complement strand
CAAGCGAGGAACCCTATATTCACTTTGGACAAATCAAACACATTTTTATACAAATTGCAAATATAATTTTGTTTTATTTCTTTAATTCTCTGCCCAATTTTCTTTCCACAGATTGAACCTTACCAACGATTCTGCCCGATTTACCCTTGCGATCATCTATAGTGATTGTAGTTAATACACGATCCGAGTCCTCCAGCGTCCTTTCATGACACTTCTTTATGAGTTTTAGTATCTCATCCCAATCGCCTTCCAGAATTGTACCCATAGAGTGTAGTTTATAATTTATTCCGCTTTCGTCTACTATCTTTAACACCTCTGCCACCTGAGAACTCAAACTATTTCCCTTGCCTATTGGCACGACACTGAAATTTGCTATCATCTTTTATGTCCCTTCACAAAAACGAATTGACTTTCGTCTGCATGCAGTTAAAATGAATTTTTCTTATGCGGAAGTGGTGGAAAGGCAGACACGCTAGGTTGAGGGACAACACCACCTCTTTATATCATTAGACTTACATACCCATGTGCATGTTTTGAGTATGCCAAAATGTACAAAATTTACAAACGAAACAGAAAATACCACTATTATTTCAGGCTAAATAATACTGTCTATCGTGGTAGCACAAAAACACACTCAAGGGAACTTGCTAACAAGTTCGCACAAAAAATATATAACGAAATATATTTAAATCAATACAACATCAAATCTTCAAAGGTCAAGATATATGATTTTATAGACCGTCATTTAAAAGTCAAGTCTAATACCATCTCCCGTGATTGGTCTTATACAAAAGAATGTTTATTAAAAAAATTTCTAACCTATACACAAGAAAACGGTCTAAATTACCTTTCTGATATTAAACTAAAACATCTTGAAGATTATCAAACTAATTTACTAAAAGCAAAGAAGCCAAAGTCCGTTAAAAATGAAATTAAAGTTATAGGTTCTATGTTGAACCATGCGCTTAAATCAGGTCATATAAAAGAAAACCCAACTAAGCATCTTGACTCTATAACTATAGAAAAATACAAAATAACAAATATAGGAAATAGCAAACAAAGATTTCTAACCCATAATGAAATAAAAAAAGTCTTGAAAGCCGTATCAGGGACTTACCTTGAAAACCTTGTGTTAACTGGATTGTATTCTGGCATGAGAAGGAGAGAATTAATACATCTTGAACATGAAGATATAGACTTTAAAAAGAAACTTATCTATGTCAGAAATAAGACTGATTTCAAAACCAAGTCACGCAAAGAAAGGGTAGTTCCATTACACAAAAATCTTTCTCCGTTGTTCAAAAAAAAGAAAAGTGGCTATTGTTTTCTTTATGATGGTAGTAGGCTAATACAAGAGGACACAGCTACTAGAAATTTTAAGCAATGGTGTGAAGAGGCAAAAGTATTAAACATCGGTTTACACACACTTCGCCACACGTTCATATCATATTCTCTTATGGCTGGTGTATCAACATGGGAAGTGGGGCAATGGGTAGGTCATTCTTCCGATTATATCACTGAACAGTATGGGCATCTTTGCCCTAAAAGAAGAGAAATTGACAAGTTCATGATTTGATTTATCTAACTAATTCTTACCTCTTTTATCAAATCAATTTTAATATCATTACTTTTAACTAATTTTTGTTTTTTAGATTCCAACCATTCCTTTATTTCAGATTCCTTCAACTTGATGAATTTGACGATCCTGAATTCTTTGCCTTTGCTATAGAAAACTACAGCGAAATGTTTGGGTACATTAATACTGGAAGGATAAACATAATATCTTTCCTTCATGAGTCTCAACGAGTCCACAACCATATACATAATACCCATTAATAAATATTCTACTGAATTGTTATATGTCATTCCGATCTGCCTTCACTAATAATCCCATATTTATAGCGTATTTTGTTAATCCAACGGCATCGTGTATATTAAGTTTTTTCATAATGTTTGCCCGGTGGTTATTCACAGTATTTATGCTAATTGAAAGGTGTTTGGCAATTTCTTTGCTGCAATATCCCTCCGCCACCATATACAAAATGGTCTTCTCTCGATCCGTTAACTTATCATAAATTTCTTTGTTTGTTTCTGGAATACCAATATCACTTATCTTGTTTGTTATCTTTTCGACCATGATCTTTGAGACCGAAGGGCTAAAAAATACCTGTCCCTTCATTGTTGCCTCTATGGCAGCAACCAAATCTGTGTCAGTTGATTCTTTATTAAGATATGCAGAAACACCTATATCAAGCATCCTCGTAATAAGTTCTTTAGCTTCGTACATTGTAAGAACTATTATTTTAATATCTGGATCGATTGCACGTATTTGTTTGGCGGTTTCTATACCGTTTATCTTGGAAATAGAGATATCCAAAACAACCACATCTGGCAATAGCTTTTTTATTTTTGCTATTGCACTAACTCCGTCACCAGCCTCATCCACAACATCGTAATTTTCATGCAGTTTTAAAAGTTGTTTGATACCCTGCCTTACTATATGATGGTCTTCCACAAGCAAGATTCGCACTTTTTCCATCCTATATACCTCCAGAAATTTTCATTTTATTTTCATTAAGAGGGAATTTAATAACGAGACTTGTTCCCTTTGATAATTCTGAAATGATATTCAATTTTCCTCTCATAATATGTACCAATTCCCTTAAAGTAGTCAATCCCATCTTAAACGCATCCTCGCTCTTTCCAAGTACATTTTTTACATTAAAGCCACTACCATTATCAGAGATACACAAAACAAAATCATTCCCATCTTGAGCAAAGTCCAGCCGTATTAAGGTCGCATTTGCATGCTTTATGATATTTGTTATCGCTTCACATATAATGCGAAACAACTGCATTTTAATGTGTTCGGAAACATCTTCCTCTTTTACATTACTAGCAGTAATGATTCTTATAGGAGACCTTTCCGAAACTTGTTCAAGATAGTAGTTTGTTGCCTCTAAAATTCCCATCTTAGCAAGAATGTTATATTTGAGACTGAATGTTAGACTTCTTAGACTTTTAAATGCCATGTCCACAATTTTTCTGCAATCTTCCACACACGATTGAAATTCACTATTGCTCCCTGACATAGCTTTCGATTTGTTGTTATTGTTGTTGTAATGCTCCAGAAGTTTAAAATTGATTTTTAATGCTGACATTGACTGCCCAATCTCCTCATGGAGCACTTGAGATAAGCGCTTACGTTCATCATCTTGAACAGTGAATAACCTGTGTGAGAGGGTTTGCAATTCTAGATTTTTTGCCTCCAGATTCCTATTATATTCATTAATCTTTTGCTGGTCACTATTAAGAGTACCAACCATCTCGTTAAATGACATCGAAAGGGTTCCAATCTCATCAATAGTATTGCTGTTTACCCTGACTGAGAGGTTTCCACCTCTAATTCTTTTGGCGGCATCCATTAATTTTGACAGTGGTTTTGTTATCGAAGATGCAATGTTTATGCTTAAAAAGATACTATAAACTACCGTAATCAGGAAAAAAAACAATAATGTCGTAAATGCCGACTTAATTACGCTTTTGAGGGAACCTTGCAACCATTCCATATCTTCATAACCTTCTTTTTTAAAAGCATTTATAACGACACCTAAATTATTAATTTCAGGCAATAGTACTCTGTTACCAGGGTATGTATGTGCTTTATATTCCGAGGATAAAATATTACAATGATTTTTAATTGCATTGCTCAGCCGTAATAATAGGGGATTGTTAATGCAGATGCTTGTTAACTGTAATGCCTCGTTCCCCATGCTATTTAAAATATTCAAACAATCTTCAGCAACTTCCTGTTCATTGCCTTTTTTTATATTATGCATGCGTGTTTTGGTTATTAACTTTTCTTTATTTATTTCCAGATTACTTATGTATTCAATTCGAGCATAGTTACCCACAAGATTTTTTTTCAGGTAATTAACACTCCCTAGCTTAACCAGAGAAACTATTGTAATAATTCCCAGGAAAATAATAATAATAAAGTATCCATTGAACAAACGTACGCTAATAGTATTGTTTGAGAACATTATTGTATACCTTTAAAATTTACACTTTTTTCAGGATTCATTCATAATACAACTCTACCGGTTCATCCACTTGAAAGAAATCAATAATTGGCATAAGAATGATATATCCAGTAGAAAACATAAGCCACACAAGTGTTCCAATAATCCAATAGCTAAAAAATCCTTTACTAAAAGTAAAGCCTGAAAGATACATCACTCCAGGAAAAAAGATTTCAATAGCTAATGAAATAAAGATTGCATACAGAATAATTTTCCGTCCGTTTGTTTTAAGATACCTGTTGATATTCTTAAAATAGTCATACTTTAGTGTAGGTTTAAGCCCTTTCATTTCATCAATTTCCTGTCTTGTCAGGAAAGAATTTATCCTTAGTTGAATCTTGGAAAAATCAAAATAGTTGCTATTTAACAAATAGCCGTCAATCAAACAAACAAACCCACTGACTAAAATAGCTGCGCAATTTGCATAAGCCATGGGTGCTATATTAGTTATAGACACAGTTAACAAGCTTTTTTCTTGAATATAAGCCACTGCTATCCATACAATAATCCCACTAATAAGCCCCAGTAATGTCCCCCAAAAGGAACCAAAGGAAGACAACCTTTTCCACATAATTCCCAAAATGATAGGGAATACTGCAGAACCCAGAAAAATTCCCATTGCAAGATATAGGAAATAAACCTGAACGCCTATTGAATAAAGGGAAAAGCTTAATATTCCCACAACAATACCAAAAAGACCTGTAGTAAAACGAGAAACTTTAAGTATTTGTTTATCTGTCGCTTGTGGTTTGATATTTAGACGATATATGTCGTTCGCAATGATAGATGCCACAGCAACAGATTCAGAATTTCCAGTCGAAATAATGGCCATGAAAAGCATTATTAAAAAGGCAATACCTCCTATATTGCCTGCAATATTGTAAGCCATTAACGGGGCTATTGTTGTAGAATCACTAACATCTACACCTAACAATAACCCACTTATTCCCAAGACTGTTGCTATACCGACAGGTATTGCAAACCAGGCTAGTCCTGCCGTTAAAAAGCAACTACCCGCAGACTTGTAATTAACAGCAATCGCCCTTTGCCAATACGTTTGATCTAAAAATACTGTACCAAAATTTCCGATCGTATTGATTACCCCAAACATGACCCCCGAGAGAGCCGTAATACTAACCAATCTTTCTCTGTTGGGAATATTTTCCAGCATCTGGCACACACCGAAGTCGCCATATTTATAATAAAAAATTATAGAAAATCCCACTATGACAACTAAAATGATTGCAATCTGAATATAATCTGTAACGAAAGAACCTCTTAAACCTGCAACAGAGCTATAAAAACAAAATGCCAAAGGAATCACAAGAACTGCAATCTTTATGTTGATGCCCGTTAAAACATTTAGGGCCAAGGCGCCTCCTAATATTACCATGGTGGTTACTATGGTACAAGCCAACAGTCCTATAATAATCATAATCCAATGGTTTTTTTTGTCATATCTGTACAAAATGAATTCTGGAAATGTATGCAATTGTGGGGCTAGCTTTTTCAAACGAACGGCTATTATGCTAAACAAAAGGATGGGTATCGTTGCCCCTGCAGCATACCAGTATGGACCGCTAATACCATAGTCATAGCCCATTTTTGAGGATACCATGATTGTAGCAGCCCATGTCCAGGTACTAACAATAGAAGCCGTTACTATCCCGCCCTTCGTATTTCTACCTGCAGTTAAAAACCATTCGGCTGTATTGCTGTAGGATACCTTTTTAGTATTTCTCCACCACAAAATACTAAATATCAAAAAGATAACCCCAAAAACTGCTATAATATAATATGCAGATTGGTAAGGAAGTGCGTATTTAGCTTCTACAACTAATAGCATAAGTAAAATAACATACCAAATAATGAAATCTTTATTATTTATTATTTATTTATCATTGAAGTTTGTTTCATTTGCAGACTTTCCGACAACTGCATTATGTGGGGAATGGGCAATTAATATGCGATCAATACGCAAAACAGCTTTGACAATTTCAGATGCCGATTTCAAGGCATTAATCTTAATCCCTGCCGAGTCAACAACGCCGGCTTCAAACATATTTTCTACTTTTCCCGTACTAATATCTATTCCATATTCTCCGGATTTATTTCTGATCTCAGTCATTTTTTCAAAACCATTGAAGCCCGCATTTGTAAGTATTTGACGCATAATACTGGAAAGGGCATGTGCAACTACTTCAATACCTATAGAATCTACTCCACTATTCAAGTTTTCCTCTTTCAATCTCTCACTGATGCAAAGCTCTACCGCTCCTCCTCCTGCGACAATACCGTCATTCAACGCAGACTGCGCTGCTGAAATACCATCCTTTACGGCACGCCATCGCTCCTGTGATGTCACTTTTGTAACACCACTGATGATAATCGTCACCATTTTTCGCAGTGCGTGGTTCTCTAAGAAGAATAATCCATTTTCTTCATCGTAATACACGCTCTTAAAAATACCCACCGAGATTTTTCCCATATCCTCTTTTCTTCTAGCCACTTGTACGTCTAAAGCATTTGCAATATTAAGAAGTTCTTCGTTAGAGACCTGTATCATCAAGATATTCTTTTCAAGAAGATTGGATAAGAGTTGTTCATCCGCATGGGCAGAGGTTATAAATACAATACCTGCACCAGTCTTACATATACTATCAGAAATCTCTTTTGTCATTTTTGTTTGGCTTTCTTTCATCCGCACGATTTCGTCATAGTTTCTCACCTCTTTAATCAATGATTCCTTAATCTCTTTCAAATCAAACTTAAGAAGAATCGCTTTGACATTACTTAAATTATCAGGTATTTGTTGATCAAAGAACTGCCTTTGAATAACTATTCCATCAAAAACCATATCGTCCAGCATAGGGTTGTTAATTAAAAATATACTTTTTTTCAAATCAATCATTCCCTTTTTTCTCTTTGGATTTTTAAGAATGTTAAGGGCTTCACTCACCAAAGAGACAACCTGGTTTCCATCCATTCTACTTCCGGCTGCCGTTGAAATCACTTGAGCAAGACTAGCATCTTTCATGTTAATCTTTACAGCCATCTGTTTGAAAAGCTCAATAGAACGCTGAATTCCTAACTCTATACCCCTCACAATCAATGTAGGATGGATGCCCATATCAACAATCAGCCTTTTGCCCTCCTTTATCATTTCTGCCGCCAATACAACGGCAGTGGTCGTGCCATCTCCTACCTTCGTTTCTTGCCTGTCTGCAATTTCAACAACCAATTTTGCTACAGGATGAACCGTTTTGATCGATAGCATTATTGTTGCACCATCGTTTGTAATAAAACGGTTACCTAATTCATCCACGAGTAATTTGTCCAATCCTTTTGGTCCTAGTGTAGTCCGTACAGTATTAGCTACAGACAAAACTGCAGTGCAATTATTTTCAAGGGCAGCATTCTCTGCTCCTTGTGCTTGTACATTACCCGGATTCTGTTCTGTCATTGATTTTTCTCAATATAAGACTTAATTTTTAACATAGTTTATTATTTCCTTAAGTCTGGGGCAGGCTTTCCATGTAATTTTACTCGGATAATATTCCATATTTGTTTGCAAACAATATCAACATCATTTGATTTTCTACCCAATATGCGGATAATAATACCGTCCGAATGAGGAAGTACCGTGGAAGCAAAATATATATTATCAGCCTTTTGTATAGTTCTTTCTATTTCGGTATTCAATATTTTACTTTCTACTTTCTTGGTTAGCAAATAAATGTTCGCGACAATCTCCCAATTACCCAGAATACCACACGACCTGGGATTGCTTGTCTTTGGCGAAAAAACCATATTATCCAAACATCTAAAATTCCCTGATAGGTCCTTTGCCTGAAAACGCGAATAAAAAATTTCATAGAGAAAGGACTCTCCATAAGTTACACGTCCTGGTAACAACATTTCACTATAAAGACAGGTTGCATCCTCGTGAATATTTAAATTAACCTCTTGATAAAAGCGAGAATCTCTATAAGGAATAATCATATCTGGTAAGAATTCCGCATATGATCCCTTGTCAAGGGTAATATTCAAAATCTGAGTAGCATAATTCTTCTCCATACGGTAAATCTTAGTCGCAGCCTGGGTTGTAATGTGAAAAATAGTATTTTTATGTCCATGTATGTCTATCCTCAGTCTATCACCTTGCAGTATCCCACCACTCGGACTCATAATGTATATATAAGGCATATGGGGCATATTCTCATCAATATAAAGAGCTTTTTGAACTTGTAATGGAACTTTATGATAATTTTCTACAAGTGTCGTCTTTCCTTCTTTATTTTCTAATACTAGACTCAATAATCCAACTTTGCCTGCATTGCCAACATTGAGTGGTGGAGCTTCCAGCTCATACTGGCTAAATTCTGATGGAATATTTACGGGAGTATAGTTATCGTGCGAATCAACAACGCGATATTTTAGCATTTTATGTGAATATTAATCCTCAAAAAGTACCTCTTTTTTAATTAATTGGTATACAGTGTCTATACCTTCTTTGGTATGACAATTAGTAAAGATAAAAGGTTTTTCTTTTCTCATCATCTTCGAATCGCGTTCCATTATTTTTAAATCTGCATTTACAAATGGAGCCAGATCAATCTTATTGATAATTAACAGGTCAGATTGGGTAATAGCAGGGCCATTTTTGCGAGGAATCTTTTCGCCAGCAGCCACATCAATCACATAAATGTAATAATCTACTAACGCGGAATTAAATGTGAGTGTCAGATTATCCCCTCCAGTTTCAACAAAAAGTATGTGAGAATCCGGAAATTTTTTTTCCATTTCCTCTACGGCAATTAGATTCATACTCGGATCTTCTCTTACTGCCGTATGAGGGCACCCTCCTGTCTCAACACCCAAAACACGATCAGCAGAAATAATGCCCTGTAGCGTTTTCTTTACATGTTCAGCATCCTCCTTTGTAACAATATCGTTGGTCAGGATAATTGGCTTGTATCCATTTTCCACCAATACAGGTACTACCGCTTCAATAAGTGCCGTTTTACCGGAACCGACAGGTCCTCCCACGCCAACTCGCGGAATCTTGTTTTCCATTAATACTCCTTCTTTAGAGATGCAACTTTAATTCACAAGACTAAAATCTTCTGGCTGAAAATATAATTTTATGACAACATAGCAAATATAGTTATTCACTTAGTATCTCAGAAAAATTGTATATTAACTCAAAAACATTCGGACAGTTGCTTGTTCATGCCTTATGGACATAATATCTACTAAAGGAGCACAGGAATACATTTCGTCCGGTATTTTGTGTATATTCTTTTTTATAATATCCACTAATAAAGGTTGCAGGTCATTGATTATCTTTATTGCCGTATAGTGGTCAATTTTAACAAGCTTCATTGCCGCACTAACAAAACTAATACAAAATGAATACAACTCTATCATCATCACTTCGGAGCACGTTATCCCCAGGAGATACCCGCCTAAACCTAATACAACTGCATAGTTTCCAGGACTGACCACCGCACGGACTTTTTCGTTAAAATCACGTATGATTAAGTTTTTGGGAGCCATTAAAAGGATATTAGACAGTAGACACTTGCCTGTCTTTACAGAACACTCCCTGTTTTCAATTGATAGCTTCATAGCATAAAGCATTTCGTCTACCAATAAAAGGGTATTTAAATCGGACTGTTCAGCCGCCCTGTAACCATTGGCCAATGCAACACAATCAGCAGGAGCAATTTGATGGGAAAGAATGTCATCAAGCAAAAAGATAACATCATCTACATCCTTCACCATCTCCTCCTGAACAAATGATTCCAAACCATGAGAAAAGTTGTACATACCCACAGGGAAAAAAGTATCTGATATCTGAAGTGCCTTTGCAAACGATTTTAAATGGGTTTCTTGTACATCATATCTTAATGGTGTTTTTTTGCCGTCAATACTCACTATTAAGTATCCTTTCCTTAATGTTAGTGCTGATGGTGATCGTGTGACGTGTTTTGCAAGAGCCCGTACTTTCCATTAAGTATCTGCTCCCCCACCTCTTCCTCAAAATAATATTTAACACCTGGAATATTATGCGTTTTCATGACTGATTCCATTACTTTTTTGTCGATCATTATCGGAACATATATCTTTCCTCCAACAACCTTCATTTGCCAGTGTTGATTACCAATCGCATGACCCAATTTAACAGCCAACTCAAGCATTTTGTCTTCATGAAATTTTTCTACAAAATGAAGTACCATCATCTCCTCTGCCTCAATCTTTACAACAAACATCTTTTCACCCTTTTTATAATATAGAATATCGCCACCGTGCAATACCGTACCTCTATTGAGACTAATTCCTATCTCTTCGTCAAATTCTGGTAATTTTTTATATAATCGGCATCTTTCTGATTCTTTACGTGTAAACATTATAGTTTGCACATGATTTTCACGACGCATTACATTATAAAGTTCTTTCCACTTCTCGTCAGTATTAATATTTCCCAATATTTCATTAATACTCAACATGTTTATTTTCACCCCTGGGGTTTCGAGAAGTTTTAAGACCAATAACTATTTTAAATATTTTTTTTATCAGGAATAATTTCGTGATCATTTTACCTTTTCCTTGAGCAAAAGACAAATTGCTTTGTCCTTTAAACCTTATATATCAACTACAAAAGAAATTATTTTGTTATGATGTCTATTATTGAGCTTAATTCAGGAGGCGTTCTAATACCTTTAAGATCGTTTTAGAACGTGTGTGAGAAAATGCAAGATACTGATCTGTGATAAAAAGGTTAGCTAAAAAAAAGAAAAGAATGGAGGAGGTTTAATTTTTACCAAATACTCCGAACACTATCAATACATTTTGTCGTTAACCTTAGGTAACCTTATTTTATTTGGCACCTTTTCATCCATTCAATCCTTCGAGCATCAATGTCTACGAATCCAAGGTGTTCGTAATTTTTGTTTTTAACGTGCGCAAAAACAAATCCATCCTGCTTTATTTCTACATGAGCATATTTAATAAATCTACTTGCAATAATACAATCAGTTACCCGATGATCCACAAAATCAAGGTTTAGATGAGTTCTGGGATCAATAAAACCAGACAAAGACCATATCTTACCCGCTCTGACAACACCGTGCTTTACCTCTGAGGGGTCTAACACATAACCTTTATCATCAATGTTTGACGCCTCCACTACATGTCTAATATTCAAAAAATCTCCTTTATACAATATAATAAAGCTGTGTCAGCGCTAATTCCTTCGCCGGCTCGCAAGTAGCAATATTTCCATCAATCTTTACCTGATATGTTTCAGGATCAATCTCTATTTTTGGAGCCACATCATTTCTTACCATATGAGATTTTGTTAACCCTCTACAATTCCCAACTGCCTCATATCCACCCAGCATACCAATTTTCTCAGGGACACCAAGATCCACAGCTACTTTTGAAAGTAATGTGATCTTTGTTTTATGCATTGCACTTCCGAAAGCCCCAAACATCGGGCGATAAATGACCGGCTCCGGTGTGGGAATAGAGGCATTTGGATCTCCCATTAAGGCCCAATTCACGAAACCGCCCTTAATCACCATCTTTGGCTTTGCCCCAAAAAAAGCAATAGGCCAAAGAACAATATCAGCCATCTTTCCGGTTTCTATCGAACCTAGAATATGTGCAAAACCTTCCGTAATTGCATGGTTCAAGTTACATTTGGCAATGTAACGAAGAACCCTGAAGTTGTCATTTCCCGGTGCGTCCTCTTCTAATTTTCCCCTTTGTTTTTTCATCTTGTCGGCAGTTTGTATAGCCTTAATGAAATTTTCTCCAACTCTTCCCATTGCCTGAGAATCTGAACTATACATGCTCAATATCCCAAGATCATGAAGCACATCCTCTGCGGCTATTGTCTCTGCACGAATACGACTTTCTGCAAAGGCCACATCCTCTGGAATTGAAGGGTTAAGATGATGGCAGACCATTAACATATCGAGATGCTCATCCAGTGTGTTTACCGTGTAAGGTCTTGTAGGATTTGTTGATGACGGCAGTACATTCTTTTCGCCAGCCAGGCGCATAATATCCGGAGCATGTCCTCCGCCTGCACCCTCTGTATGATAGGTGTGAACTGTCCTGCCATCGATAGCTTTAGTTGAATCCTCCACAAATCCTGCTTCATTCAATGTGTCAGTATGAATTGACACTTGAACATCATATTTATCGGCCACTGATAAACTCTGGTCTAATACCGCAGGTGTTGTGCCCCAGTCTTCGTGATCTTTTAGTCCACAGGCGCCTGCTTCTAATTGTTCAATTAATGGTTCTGGTACGGCACTGTTTCCCTTTCCTTTAAAACCCCAGTTAATGGGTAACCCTTCACAAGCCAGAATCATCTTCTGAATATTCCATGGGCCCGGTGTACAAGTGGTAGCCCTTGTTCCATCGGCGGGTCCTGTTCCGCCGCCTATGAATGTCGTTATTCCATTTGACAGGGCATCGTAAACCTGCTGTGGGCATATCATGTGGATATGACTATCTATTCCACCTGCAGTTGCGATGAGATGCTCACCTGCAATTACTTCGGTTCCAGGTCCTATAATAAGGTTTGGGTGGACACCGTCCATAATATCCGGGTTTCCCGCCTTTCCTATACCGGTAATTTTACCTTCTTTAATTCCAACATCTCCTATTACTACTCCCTGGACCGGATCAATAATAATCACGTTGGTTATAACAAGATCTAATGCTCCATTTTTATTGGTTTGAGTACTTTGCCCCATTCCTTCTCGTATAGTTTTTCCTCCGCCAAAAACAACTTCTTCGCCTGGCACACGATAATCTTTTTCTATTTCACATACTAATTCAGTATCTGCCAACTTGAATTTATCACCTACCGAGGGCCCGTATAAATCCGTATATTGCTTTCTTGTTAAATTTGTCATAAGAAAAACCTCGTAATATTTATTTTAGATAAACATAGATTCAAGCGCCCTTGAAACCCAATTCTTTTGCTTTTTTCAATGCAACTTCCAATGCACCTTTTGCAGAAGTGCTTCCATTTACTAAACCGTTTAATCCCATGACTACTCTTTTGCCCCCCAGTTGAACCACCTCGACCATCTTTTCGTCGCCAGGTTCAAAGCGAATAGAGGTTCCTGAGGGTATATTTAACCTCATCCCAAATGACTTTCTTCTGTCAAACTCAAGCGCCTTGTTAGTCTCAAAAAAATGAAAGTGAGAACCTACCTGAATTGGACGATCTCCTGTATTTCTTACTGACATTTTAAGAGTAACCCGTCCTGCATTAATTTCTATTGGATCATCTCTGATAATATATTCAACAGTTCCACTCATATTTTCTCCACATCAAAAATTTTATCTTGACCTGTCAATTTTCGGTATTCCTAAGGCTGTTTTTAAATACAAAGGGATGAAATTTTATTTATATAATAGGATCATGGGTAGAGACTAATTTTGTTCCGTCAGGAAATGTACATTCCACTTGTACCAAATGAACCATCTCCGGCACACGAGGCATTACATCTTCTCTCTTTAGCACCTTTTTTCCTATTTGCATTAAGTCAGCAACACTTTTACCATCCCTTGCTCCCTCAAGAATAGCCTCCGTAATCACCGCTATTGCTTCCGAATAGTTCAGCTTCAAGCCACGTGTCATTCGCTTTTTTGCTAAATCTGCTACAGAATAAATAAGCATTTTATCAATCTCACGCGGTGACAACATCATGACAAAACAATCTCCCTTCTTAATTGCTCTTTATAATAATTAATCGATTATCTCCGCAGATACCGGAATATTAATAATCGGTTGTATTTTACTATTAGTATATACTTTTAATACACCTTCTATTTCCCCAACCGGTGCATTTTCATTTATCCTGGTCAGAATTCTAAGGTGTACGCTGTTTTTTTCAAGAAGATTCTTTTGAGAAAATTTTGTGGAAGCTTCCCAAAAGTTTGAATGTAGGGTTACGTGTCTTTCTTCCCCGATTATCATTCGAGGGTCTGTTATGATTTCTGAAGTTAGAAAATCAGGTTTGACTTCAATTTTATTAACCCTGATCTTTTCTTTTAACAAGGTAATAAATACCGATTTTACACATTTATTATCTTTCTTGATTACGCCAAAATATAAATGCGATGGGTATATGCGAATATCTCCGAGCACCTCTCCAGAAAATGGAATTATCACCCTGCCTTGTCTCTCGCTATTTGTAAGTATTTGAATATTACCCGTCAGAACCCCAACCGTAGCAGTATCTTTTAATGTCGCCTCAACAACATATTTATTCTCCTTTTCGTCTTTCTTGTACTTAATACTAATGTCAGGACTAGAGGATATCACATCTTTTATTTCTAATTTGAATCCAGGACGTGGTTTGACACCTAGTTCCACCTTTACTTTTTTACCCTTAGGAATAAACCCAAAACTCATCTGCCGTGTATTTATTGTAATATCTTCTACTATCTCTCCTAACAGCTTAAGAGAGTAAACAGGGGTGTCCGGATCATTTGAATATATTTTTATGTTTTTGGATATCGCACCTGTATCAGGAACACCTCTAAGGATCACGATAATACCCTCAGACATTCCCGGAAGTACATTAAGGGAAGTTGCTTCAGATACAATACAACCACACGAAGCCTTTATGTTTTTTATTATTAAATCTTTCGTTCCACGATTTTCAAACATGAAGAAATGTTCCACATCTTCATTTTTATACACTTTACCAAGATTGTAGATTGGTTCTTCAAAATAAATGTCAGGTTGTCCTTCTATCAACGGTTGCACATTTTTCGCTTTAGTTATAATTCTTTCTTCGTATTTTACATCATAGCTACTTATACCTGATCCACTTTCTTTTAATAAATGGTAGGATTGAAAATCATCAGAAAAAGCCCAACTGAAAATAAATGTACTAACCATCATCACTTCCAGTATAAGAAATATCTTCACCTAATAGCCCTGAATAATTTTCAGTTAATCAATGTCTGCAGAACCCTCCTTGCCAGTTCTGATATTAATAATACAACTCGTGTTACAGATGGATACTAATCCATCACCAAAAGAACCGGTTTTAGCTGATAAAATAATTGCATTCACAATTTTATCAATTTCCGCCTTTACCGCTATAATTTCAATCTTTGTCTTTGGAAGAAGATCTACCTTGTACTTTCCGCCTCGCCATTGTTGTGTAACTCCCTTTTGTATTCCATGTCCATCTACCTGCGACACAGAAATGCCAGAGCATCCTATCTTATCTAAAGCATCTCTTACAAATGGGAGTCTTTCAGGGCGGATAACAGCTTCAATCTTTTGTATCTCAGAATCTCCTTTTGAGAAAGCTTGTATTGGTTGAGACAAATCTTCTTGTGCAGCCTCTCCCGCACCATCAATGGCTTTCGGTACAGGACCATAAGTTTCACCCGTAAGCCTTATCACAAATTCCGGATATGCAACATTGTTATGCTCTGCGATATCAAGACCTTGCAGCTCTTCACTGGCTTCTACGCGGATTCCGATCGTATACTTCAGCATCAGCCAGAAAATGCCTGATAGCAGAAATACAAACAATGCAACGGCCCAAACACCTGTAAACTGTGCACCCAATAAAGATACGCCTCCTCCAAAAAACAATCCATTTCCAACGCTTTGAGGTAAATATTGCCCCTCTGCAAAGAGCCCGACACATAAGGTGCCAAAGATACCGTTTACCAGATGTACTGACAAAGCACCCGCAGGATCGTCTATCTTTATTCGATCAAAGAACATAACAGATAATACCACTAACCATCCTGCAACAAACCCTATAATGGCGGCACTGGTAATATTAACAACTGCACATGATGCGGTTATGGCAACAAGTCCACCTAAACAACCGTTAAGTGTCATCCCTAAACCTGGTTTTTTTAAAAGAATCCAGGAAGCAATTGTAGCCCCCAGAATACCTGTACATGCTCCCATATTTGTCGTAATAGCAATGTGTGAAATTAATTCCGGATTAGCAGACATTGCACTTCCAATATTAAAACCAAACCAACCTATCCACAAGGCAAATACACCAATTAATGCTAATGGCATGTTATGTCCAGGAATTATTACAACGGAGCCGTCCGGATTGTATTTTCCAAAACGAGATCCTAAAATCAGAACACCGGATAATGCTGCCCATCCTCCAACTGAATGAACAACTGTTGATCCGGCAAAATCAAACATCCCTTTTGCCACCAACCACCCATTACCCCAAACCCAATGCCCAACAACCGGATACACGAAGGCGACCATTAAAAATGAAAATATTATAAACGCGCTGTATTTAATGCGCTCCGCAACGGCACCTGAGATGATACTTGCGGCAACCATCGCAAACTTCATATGAAAGAAAAATTTTGCCTCTAAAGGAATGCCAATCCAAGCAAGCGCTGAATATACTCCCGTGTAGCTGTCTCCAGTAGAAGGGCTATTATCAACTCCACCCATACACATAATTCCTTCTAATCCGAAAAAGGGATTGCCGTCACCAAACATAAGCCCAAAGCCGAAAAGCCAAAAGGCCATTGTCGCCATTGCAATAACTATAATGTTTTTCGAAAGAATATTTACACAATTCTTGGCACGAGTAAAACCGCTTTCTACACAAGCAAAACCCAAACCCATCAAGAAAATGAGTATTGCTGCAATGATAATCCATAAGGTATCCGCAACAACTTGTGCATCCATAATTTTATGTAATCTCCTTAAACCTTGTTTTGTTTATTATTATATCGTTATATGTTTTTGTACTTTCTCTAAAGGTACGTCTCGAGTACGTCCTTTATCGATGATAGAACCCTTGGACATGATGTAATAGTCATCAGAAACACGCCATGCAAATTCCAGGTATTGTTCCACCATTAAAATAGCTATATCTGACATTTTTTTTATGCGTTGAATAATATCTTCGATCTCCAAAATAATCGAGGGCTGAATCCCTTCTGTAGGTTCATCCAGAATCAAGAGTTTTGGGTCCAGGGCCAAGGCTCGTCCAATGGCCAGTTGCTGCTGTTGCCCTCCGCTCAGGTCACCACCTCTTCTGTCCAGAAAATCTTTCAATATAGGAAATAATTCAAAAACTATATCAGGTATCTTACGAAGATTATCTCTCCTGGCTTCTAATGCCACCAAAAGATTTTCTTTCACAGTAAGTGTGGGAAATATGTCACGTCCTTGAGGAACATATCCCATACCTAACTTGGCCCTTTGAGCAGGTGATGATTTAGTAACGTCTTTATCGTCTAAATAAATTTTCCATTTACGGGCCGGAAGCAGCCCCATAACCCCCTTTAGCAACGTTGTCTTTCCCACACCATTTCGCCCAAGCAAGCATGCAGTCTCTCCCGCCTTAACCGTAATACCTACATCAAAAAGGATATGACTTTGCCCATAAAAGACATTAAGATCTTCAATGTTTAACCTAAACATTATCTATTTTTCTCTCCCTAAATACTTCTCTATGACCCGTTCGTCTTTTTGCACTTCGTCCATTGTCCCTTCACATAAGACTGTGCCATCATGCAGGACAGTCACCTTTTGTGCTATGGATTTAATAAAATCCATATCGTGATCTATCACAAGGACAGAGTGGTTTTTGGAAATCGAAATAATGAGTTCTGCAGTTTTTTCTGTTTCCTGAATGGACATGCCGGCAACAGGTTCATCCAGTAGCACCAACTCAGGATCTTGAGCTACCACCATACCAATCTCAACCCGTTGCTTTTCTCCATGAGAAAGCGAACCCGCCATTTCATCGGCCTTATCAACCAACTCGACAGTTTCTAAAACTGAATATATTTTCTCGCGATCTTTTAAAGTTGTTTTTGCAAACAATGTGTGAAATACCCCCCTTGTTTTGCGCAAAGATAATTCAAAATTTTCAAACACTGTAAGATATGAAAAAATAGAAGGATTCTGAAATTTTCTACCGATTCCCGCTTTCACAATATCCTGTTCAAGCATTTTTGTAATGTTTGTATCGTTCTTTCCAAAGATCACTCGTCCTTTAGTAGCTCTTGTCTTACCACAAATCACATCCAGCATTGTCGACTTTCCAGCCCCATTTGGGCCTATCATAGCACGAAGTTCACCATAATCCATATAGAAACTCAATTCCTTCAATGCCAGAAAACCATCAAAGCTGACTGTCACACCCTCCATGTACAAAATCGTGTCTTTGCGCATAATTCACTCTCTTCAGTTAATCATCCTTTTTTAATCGATCTCTTCTTAGTTTTTGTTCTTTCTCTAATTTTGGTTTTTTTGAACATAAATTTTTTATCTGACCTATGATCCCAATTGCACCGTTGGGAAAAAGGACAACCACACCAAGATACAATGCACCCAAAAAATAAAGCCATATACCGGGATATAATTCACTAAATATAGTTTTTGCATAATTTACGATAAGTGCTCCTAATATAGGACCTGCAAGAGTTCCTTTCCCACCAACAGCGACCCATAACACCATCTCAATAGAAGGAACAACACCAACATTAGCAGGAGCTATAATTCCCACTTGTGGAACAAACAGCGCCCCACTGATACCAGCCAAACCAGCAGCTATTGCAAAAATAAAAATTTTGAAATTTGCAACGTCATAGCCGGAAAACCGTACCCGGTTTTCATCATCACGGACTGCCTTCAGTACCCTTCCAAGTTTAGAACGGGTTATCCAACGGCACAATAAATAAACCCCAAACAATATAATTACTGTTGCAATATAAAGACCAAATTCGGTTTTTGGCAAATCAGGCCCCCTGAGTGGAAATCCAAAAATAGTTCTGAAATCATTTAGCCCGTTTGTTCCACCCGTATAAGGTTGGTTGCCAACCAGCGTAATAGCAAGTACGAGGGCCAGCGCCTGACTTACTATGGCGAAATATACACCTCTAACGCGGCTTCTAAACAGAAGGTAACCGAATCCTGTTGCAAGCAACATTGGAACAAGGATAACACAAGGTATAGCCACCCAGGCATAATTAAACGGCTTCCAGAACCAGGGGAGTTCTGTAACTTGATTCCACACCATAAAGTCAGGTAATGCACTTCCGTAATGGCCTGAAGCACCTACCTTAAGTAACAGGTACATGGCCATACAATACCCACCAAGTCCAAAATATACACCCTGCCCAAGGCTTAAAATACCCGTATACCCCCAGGCAAGGTTTAACCCCATAGCCAGGATAGCAAAGGCCAAAAATTTCCCTAACAGGTTTATACGAAATTCGCTTATCCGAAACCATGAATCTTCACCAGGAAATTTATTAAGCAAAGGAACTACTATCAGAAATATAAAGAGTACAATCCCTGCTATAATCCATTCGTTTATGCCGCCAACTTTCTTTTTATTATTCAATATTACATTTTCCCATAAATGTTCATATCCTCAATTACCCTAATCTTTTATTGAAAAAAGCATGTGGACATAAACCAACCTTCACTAATGCGTCTCAAGCCTCACGTCTTCACGTCCCTTCGATGCTGAAAATCCCGTTGGTCTAAAACGCAAAAATATAATAACAAGGATAAACGTCAAAGCCTTACCTATATTTGCTGTTGTAAAAAATTCAAGTATCGCATTGGTTTCACCCAAACCAAATGCTCCTGCTATAGTACCAACAATTTTACCAACACCACCTAATACTACTACCATGAAACAATCTACAATATAATTTTGACCGGTAGTAGGACCTACAGAACCTAACAAACTCATATTAGCACCAGCGAGCCCAGCCAGTCCACAACCCAGCGCAAACGTAAAGGCATTTACTCTCTGGGTGGAAATACCCAAACAATCTGCCATCTCGCGGTTTTGCATTACCGCCCTTATCTTTAACCCAAAGCGAGTTCGATAAAATAACCAGTATATGGCAATAACAACACAAATCGTAAAACCAATTATATACAATCTCTTGTAAGGCAAATACAATCCGACAAGGACTTCAACACCCCCAAGAAGCCAGCTTGGACTTGGTACATCAATATTATTAGCACCAAAGTAATTTCTTACCGCCTGCTGAAGAAGCAAGCTGACACCCCATGTCGCCAACAAGGTATCGAGAGGTCGTTTATACAAAAAGCGAATAACAGAGCGTTCTAACACATATCCCAAACCCGCTGCAAAACCAAAAGATAATGGTAACGCCAGTACCCAATAGAGCCCTAAAACAGGCTGAAAAAAACTTGCAAAAATAGACTGTGCCACCAGGGCACAATAACACCCTAACATCATAAACTCACCATGAGCAAGGTTAATGACACCCATTACTCCAAAGGTAATTGCAAGGCCAAGAGCAATAAGGAGATATTGTGAGCTGATGGTGATGCCGTTAAATAGCTGCTTGAGTGTAATAGCGACCTGGTCGTTCCATTCTATCTTATCCATTGCATCTTTCAGGAAAGCACTTACATCTTCGTCCTGTTCATTTTCCAATGCCCTTCCTAAGAAAATAATATTATCAGGATGTGCCAGTTCACCAAAGAATTCAGCGGCTTTTTTACGGACATTCGGATCTCCGTCTGATAGTTTATACTTATTAATAGTTTGAGTAATCGCTTTCTTTACTTTTTTCTCTTTTTCTATGGCAAAGACCTTTTCCAGCAAGGTAATGATAACCATCATCTCCTGGTCATCTACTATGATCTGTTTAAAAAGAGAACTCCCTTCTATGTCATCTGCCGTAGCGTCCGCGGAAGTACGTGTACTCGCCTTTTCGCCCAACCCCTCCACGCCATTTATCCTCACTTTTTTATCTATATCTAATAATTGGAGTTTACTAACCGCGATTTCTATAGCGAAAACTACCTCGTCATCCATCTCTTCATTCCATAAGTCATCCAACGCATCAAGGGCTGCAGGGTCTTCAAGGTTTCCAAGTTCCCTGACGGCACGTTCTCTAACACCTTTATCCTTATCTGACAGCATTGAAATAAACCTATCTACATAATCTTTAGATGCGGCTTCTGAAAAAGCCACCTGAACAAAAATTGATGCTGAAAGAATAAACATTAAAACTGCTATTTTCCTGGAGATCTTCATCCGTAAATAGTTTAACAAATCGTTTTTACTTTTATAAATGTGAAATAACCTCATATGTATGTATCATCTAATATCTTTTCTAAAATTCGAAAATAAATTTAGTTCAAATTTCAATATCGTTTATACGGGACTATTATATACGGGATTACTATTTTTTTGAAATAGTTTATATAAACCAATTTTTAAAATATATAATACTATGCATACTAACATACTTACGAACAAACTCTTTTGAACCATCCAGCATAAGATAAAGTCAACATTTTATAGTGGCCAATGGTTGGATTATTACAAGTTATTGCCGTATGTATAGGATAAACACTGAAGTAAACATCCTTAATATTAGTCATAATCTTAAAAAATATTAATGAATGTTTCCCCCTCCGACTAACTCAAAAGCAGTTTCAATTGTTAGAAATGCGGTAAAGAGAAAATGTGGACTGTATTGACAATTCGACTATAGCGTTGCACTGTAATAATTCTTTGTAGCAATCTTTTAAGAGAGGGAGGGGAATACTCGTTATTTACCTTTATAATAGTGGCCTAAGATCTGTTATTACAAGCTACTAAAGTTACAAAGGAGAGTGCTAAAGTAATTACCCATTTTACATTAGCACTATTTAATTTCTAAAGATATATAATGAAGTTTCCGATACATCCATGGAGGGAGTTTGATTATTGTATCGGGCCTATTAATAAATCTTTATAAATACTAACGATCCTCCCCCTCCGACTAACTCAAAAGCAGTCTCAATTGTTAGAAATGCTGTAAGGAGAAAATGTGGACTGTATTGACAATTCGACTATAGCGTTGCACTATAAAAATTTCTTAATATCAATCTTTTAAGAGAGAGGGGGGGGGGGAAATACTCGTTATTTACCTTTATAATATAATAGTGGCCTAAGCTCTATTATTGCAATCTACTAAAGTTATAAAGAAGAGCGCTAAAGCAATCCCCATACCACCATTAGCACTCTTTAATTTCTAAAGATTATAATGAAGTACCCGATACACTCATGGAGGGAGTTTGATTATTGTATCGGGCCTATCAATAAATCTTTATAAATACTAACGAGTCATCCCCCTCTAAAACTGCAAATCTATTGTTTAATAACTCTAACTCAAAAATGAATCTGACTAAATTTTACATGAGAAAAATTATTAGCCATTTAACTTGACTCAAAACTACTCATCCATTTTTCCAGTCTTTCCACTCTGCTTTCTAATGAAGCCGGTGGGGTGTCCCCATAGGCTATTCCACCACTAATTCTAGCTATATCACTCTGACTCATTATTTGATAGTCAGCACCTCTCTCACCCTCGGCTATAGTAATTGTTCCACCTTTGGATTGAACACAATCTTTGTCGGGATTAGTGAACCTGCTCCACGGCATAGGACGTACAGGACCAGGCGTACTCCATACAACCTTGAACTGACCATTCTTCAAATGCTTGCCAATCTGTACGATCTTCCAGTAATGTTGATTTTCGGCATCAAGACGCACTGGTCCCTCTGGTGCCAGATATTCCAGTCCTCTTGCAGCCTCACGTATGGCAACTACATTATCAGAACCGGCTTTTTCTACTGCCATGGCCCACACCTTTACATTAATATATTGTGCCTCAATTGGATCATCAGTGACACGATCCTGTCCAAAGCGATTCTTATAATTTTCCACAAAAACTTTATTTTCAGGGGTATCTTGACTCATGAAATAATTCCACACGGCATAATGGCCTGCTACGTTATCACCACCAATACCTCGAACTTCCTCTTCGGCAATACTCACCGACATCACGGGAATGTCTCTAGGCGTAATTCCAGCAGCTTTCAATTGTTTGAAAAATGCCACATTACTGTCACCGTTGATTGTACTGAATATAACATCAGGTCTTGCCTTTTTAATCTTATTCACAACAGTAGAATATTCCATATGCCCAAGTGGAGTATATTCTTCCCCCACTAAAACACCACCCTCTGCCTCAAGTTGTCCCCTGATAATCATGTTCGTAGTCCGTGGGAATATATAATCCGAACCCAACAGATAAAACCTTTTTTTGCCCTGTTTCAAAAGCCACGTCACTGCAGGAGATGTCTGTTGATTTGGTGCGGCTCCTGAATAAATTACATTCTTGGAGCACTCATTTCCTTCATACTGAACGGGATACCACAATAAATGGTCATATTTTTCAAATACCGGAAGTACCGCTTTTCTACTTGCGGAAGTCCAGCAACCGAACACAGAGCATACCTTGTCTTGAAGTATAAGTTTTTTAGCCTTTTCTGCGAAAGTAGGCCAGTCTGAGGCAGGATCTTCTATGATTGGAACAACCTTTCTTCCACCTAAAAGACCACCAGCGGCATTAATCTCGTCAATTGCCATTAATACCACATCTTTAATAGCAACTTCACTTATTGCCATAGTACCACTCAAAGAATGCATTACCCCAACCTTAATGGGTGGTTTTGAGGGATCAATTTCCCCTGCTTTGGCAGCCTGAAACCCGACAAACATAATCATGGCAACTGCAACAGTTATGACTGCACTGTGCTTACTTTTGAAAAAATTTCCCCAACCAAAAGTGCTTTTTTTACTTTTGTTATGCATTTGGTTCTCCTTTCTATGCAAAGTTATAGAATATAGATGATAACTAAGTTTAACTGTGATTAATGATGCTACACGTTACACACTACCTCATGTTGAAGAATTCATATACAGCTTAGTGCTGAAATTGCATCCCGAGTTTCACTGCACTTTGATCTTCATTCCAATCAGTTTCAGTGCCTGAACTACCAAGATGTGAATTGCTATATACCAGGGCAATCTTTGCGTTATGTCCCTGTATGATGTAATGCAAAGCCAATTCCAGTTTGTTCTTAGTCCATTGATTGGATGTATCTGCCTCGGTAGGATTATTTTCGACATAACGAGTCACAAGTTGTGGATATCCCCAACCGATTTTTTCAGGATACAGGTAACTAAACCCAACCTCCCAGGCTTGACCAGCGCCACCAACACTCCCTGTGCCACCTGAGGTTCTATGGTTTGTATAATCAAAAAAGCCAGCCTCTATGTCTATGGTGCCCCAACCAAAGTTTTTTTCAAGCAGGAAATCGATATTGTAAGCAGTATAATCGGTCGGCGCCGCAGCGGTGCCTGCACCATCTGACTGGTGAACCCCCACCAGACCTATAGACAGTACGTCTTTCTTACCGTAGAAAGTGCTGCTATTGTAATAACCAGGTTCAGCTTCCCAGAAACAAAACGTCAAACGACCTGTATACATCAAATGGTCTGGATCTTCATTATTAGTGCCACCTTCAGCACCTTCTACCGCTGATAACTGCCACTTGAATTTTCCACCCTTGTACTGCCCCCAATAACTAACTCCTTCAGCACGGCCGGTACTCTTGAAAGGATATGCGGATATTCCTGGGCCTGGAAAGTCATAAGAGTTTTGATAGTACGGCCCGTCAAGATTATAACGGTCGCTGGCCGGCAGATGCCTTCCAAAACGTACGTGAGCATAGTCGTTCCACGTATATTCCACAAAAGCATCCAGCAAGCGCACTGCGTCGTCCACCGTCCCAGTATCTGCTGAGTTACGTACATCACTAATTTCTGTATTGAATTCCACTCTTATATTGTCGGTAATTTTGGCCCCAAAGTAAAGCCGCATGTTTGTAACATCAAAATCTTTATCCCAACTTCTTCCGCCACTTACCCCATCGCCTTTGGTGCCAGCCGCATCCTCTGTCGTTGAGAATTGTGTACGCAGACCGAAGCCAACCGAAACTCTGTCCTGAATTCCCTTAATTGAGCCTAAAAGACTTCCATGTTCTTTTAACGTACCTTTAAAATCATCTGAAGTTGAAGATAGCCCGCTAACCCTTGTTTCAAGATAATTCATTCTTTCTTCTAACGTACCAAATCCTACATCCGCATTTCCACTCCTTAAGTTGCTCAATATTACACAGCTTATAATCACAACCAACATTATCATTATTTTTCTCATACTGATCTCCCCATAATATTCAATGCTTACTTAAATAAAGTAATATGTGTAATTATTTCATGTAGCATAACCCCCTTTCCAGAAGCAAAACTCCATCAAAATTTCACGGAATAGTTGAAAAAAGCAAATGAGACAGGAAATTTATTATTAAGCCTTAACGTTTCAAAGAACAATTTATTCTGGATTTTAGTAAACATTGTATAATAGAACCATTTTTAAGAAATGGTATATAGATACTATTTTAAAAAATATGTATGACTATGCATTTTTCTTTAATCCGATTGAGTTAATCTAAAAATTAATGCAGCACAAAATAGGACTACATTTTTGCAGATCGACCGAATATCAAAATCATGGAGATGTTTTATTGAAAACAAAGGACTTATAGCTTGTGGATGTGTAAGATAAGGTATATTTGCGGTTTGGCGGTTTGGC
>SDBV01002882.1_pt1 | contig 25625 bp, 26 predicted proteins | sample 2277081 | NCBI WGS metagenome assembly SDBV01 (sample SAMN10402039, study PRJNA504765) | marine sediment metagenome | isolation source: marine sediment core GS10_PC15, 223 cmbsf | place: Arctic Ocean: Southern Knipovich Ridge | collected 2010 | reverse complement strand
AAAATTAGAACATAACTAATCCAGTTTATCTGGGTTAGGGATATGGAAATAAGGGATAAGTGCGTACCCCTATACCCTATAACCTTATACCCCTATACCATTACACCTGAATAGTAACAAAAAGTTATTAATATAAATTGAATCAATTACTTTTTTAATTTTTAATTGAATTAATGGATAAATTTGAAATTATTAAATCAAAAATTGTTACAAAGGAAACATTAAAAAATTTGCTTAACATCTGGAAATTTAAAGACAATAAAATTGTTTTCACAAACGGATGCTTTGATTTAATACACCGTGGTCATATTGAATATTTAGCAAAAGCTGCAAACTTAGGCGATATTCTAATTATAGGTGTTAATACTGATAAATCTACAAAAAAATTAAAAGGAAATAAGCGTCCTTTGCAAGATGAATATTCGCGGGCGTTAATATTATCTTCATTACATTTTGTAAATAATGTAATATTATTTGATGAAGATACGCCTTATGAACTAATAAAGTTTATTCAACCCGATATTCTTGTAAAAGGAAGCAACTACAAAGCAGAAGAAATTATAGGTAGTGATATTGTTAAAGCCAAAGGTGGTGAAATTATAACTATTGATTTTATTGAAGGATTTTCAACTACTAACATAATAAAAGACATAGTTTCACAAATTGATTAAAATACTAAAAATTACTAAAATACGTTTTATTTAATTGTGCGCACTGAATTATCCCGCCTGCCCCGTCCACTCGGGGAGTACTCGGGAGAAGCAGGCTGACAAAAAAAATCTAAAATAATGAAAAGTAATATTTTTCCCAGATATGTTTTGATTTTATTCATAACTCTATCAATTATAGCTTCTTTAGGGAGTTGTAAAAAATCAAAAGAAAAGAAAATTATAGGCAAATGGGAGCTTGTTCCTATGAGTAAAGATGAACAAGATAATCTTCAGGTGTGGGAATTTTATGATGGGGACAAACTGGTAGTTGTTAAAGAAAATTTTACAGATGACGTTGGCAATTATTTCATTGAAACAAAACTTTTTCAATCATTTGTAAATATTTCAGACCTTGATCCTATAATTAACAATCAAAATGGTAAATACAGAATTGAAAAGCTAAAAAAAGATATAATGATTCTTCATCGTATTTATGATGAAGAAGGTGATAGTGATTTCGTTAGAAAAGAATTTACTAAACAATGAAGAAAATTTTATCAATTAATACTATTACTTATTTACTTATTATTTTCATAATCTTTTTTTCAGCTGGTTGTAAAAAAGATAGAATTGAGAAAAGAAAATATGAAATTATTGGCAGTTGGAAGCGTGTACCTATGAGTATATCAGAACTAGATAAACAGGTGGTCTGGAACTTCTTTGATGACGATATATTGATTACAGAAAATAATTCAATACTTGATACTGCCAATTATTTTATTGATACTAAGCATTATAGATACTATTTGAATATTTCAGGTCTTGGAATTAATCTTGATGGTAAATATCTTATTGATAAACTAAAAGATGATATATTAATGCTTCAGCGTATGGCTAACAATGCAGGTGACTCAGAAGGGGCTTATATTCGTATTGAGTTTATAAAACAATAATTACAAAGATGGCAAAAAGCAAGACAGTATTTGTTTGCCAGAATTGTGGTGTTCAATCTGCAAGATGGATTGGGAAATGCCCTTCGTGTAACGAATGGAACACTTATATTGAAGAAATAATTCATAGAGAAAGTACTGATAAAAAAGCCCTGTTTAAAATATCACCTTCCGTTCCTCAGCTAATAACTGATATTGATATTTCAGAAGAAAAAAGAATTAATACTCATAGTGTTGAATTTAACAGAGTTATTGGCGGTGGTCTTGTGCCAGGGTCCCTGGTGCTAATTGGCGGTGAACCAGGAATTGGAAAATCAACTCTTCTTCTTCAGATTGCACTGAATCTTAAAAAACTGAAAATACTTTATATTTCAGGTGAAGAAAGTGTTCAACAAATAAAATTACGTGCAGAGCGACTCGGAATTAATAATGAGAATTGTTACATATTAAGCGAAACTTTATTAGAAGACATTTTTATCCACATTGAGAAATTAAATCCTGATATTATTATTATTGATTCAATTCAAACTCTACATACCGGTAATATTGAATCATCTGCAGGTAATATTTCTCAAATTCGTGAATGTACCTCGTCAATATTAAGATTTGCAAAAGAATTGTCCAAGCCGGTTTTATTAATCGGTCATATTAATAAAGAAGGGAATCTTGCCGGACCTAAAGTTTTGGAACATATAGTTGATACTGTTTTACAATTTGAAGGCGATCAGAACTATATGTATCGTATCCTGCGGGCAACTAAAAATCGTTTTGGCTCAACTTCCGAATTAGGCATCTATGAAATGCAGGGCAATGGGCTCCGTGAAGTAAGTAACCCTTCTGAATTACTATTATCACAGAATGACGATAATCTGAGCGGGACTGCAATTTCTGCAACCATTGAAGGTGTTCGTCCTTTTCTTATTGAAGTTCAGGCATTAGTTGGTTCCGCTGCTTATAGTCTCCCTCAACGTTCTTCTACAGGTTTTGATTTAAGGAGGTTAAGTATGCTGCTTGCTGTCCTTGAAAAAAGAGCAGGGTTCAGATTAGCTGCAAAAGATGTTTTTCTTAATATTGCAGGTGGAATAAAGGTTGCTGACCCGGCAATTGATCTGGCAGTTATTATTGCTATATTTTCTTCAAATAAAGATATATCTATAAGCAAAAATATGTGTTTTGCCGGCGAAATAGGATTATCAGGAGAAATTCGTGCGGTCTCGCGTGTTGAACAAAGAATAAGCGAAGCTGAAAAACTTGGCTTTAAGCAGATTTTTATTTCAAAATACAATAAAAAAGGCACTAATCTTTCAAAATACAACATAAAAATAAGCTTCGTAAGTAAGGTAGAAGAAGTTTTTAAGCTTTTGTTTTGAATATTTGAATTTTCAGGTAAACCCTAATTTCAGACATCCTTACCTTTCGTAAACTAACTTACCAATGTTTTTAGTTTGTTGGTTTAGAGTTATGGTTATCTGGTTACTTGTTTTAGTTTTTTAGTTATTGGTTTTGTTTTTTTGCCTAATCACTTGTTTAGTAGAACATTCCCGCGAGGTTGCTTAAATGTGCGGGAAACTAAATAACTTTCAAACCAAAACTAAAAACTATTCAACTATAACTAACCAACCAAAAACTAAAAACTAAATTCAGAACTCCTTGCTTTGTCATATGTAGATTTAGTTTACGAAACAAAGCTCTAAATGTCAATGTTTATAAGGATGAGTCAGGAGTTCTGAATTTAAACTTTCTAATAACCTTATATACCGGTCCTTTTGCAGTTAATATACTTTCATAAAAAATAATCTCCTGTACATCAACATTTTGAAAATACTGATTTTGATATTTTTCCAGCAAATTTTTTAATTTCTCTTTTTTATTTATGCTCTTAACTCTGCCTAATGTTAAATGTGCTTTAAATTTTCTCTTTTCCTTTTCAAAACCTAACAATTCCAATCTATCTTTAATATCATTGCCTAATTTCATTAATGTATTATTCTCATCTTCTATTATCCCTAACCATAAAACCCTCGGATGTTGAATATTTCTACTCGTCCGCTGTAGCCTTGGCGAAGGTGGAAAAACACCTGCACCTGTCAGTTTGAAAGAAAAACATTTGTAACTATCAGCTATAGTTTGCAGCTCATTTGCAATTGACGAAATTAATCCTTCTTCTGTATCGCCTAAAAATGAAAGAGAAATATGCATATTATCTGTTTCTACCCATTTAATTCTTTCAGCTTCAAGCTCATTATGAAAATGATTGATAACTTTATTCAATTCTTTGGTAACAGGAATTTTTATTGCAATAAAAGTTCTTCTTTTCATCTGTAATAATTTTTTTCTCGCAAAGACGCAAAGGTCGCAAAGAACGCTATATTTTATAAATTGTTTCAGTGCTGTTAGGTGCCTGTCCCGTAGAGCGCAGCTCCTGCGGGGTTTCCACCTGACAACAAAGAATAAACTAAAAAAGAGATGACATTTCTTAAAGAAATGTCATCTCTTTTTTCTATGGGCTTTTATTGCTTAGAATCAGCACTCTATTTAATGCGAATTGCTTTCTTCACCCACTCCATTCCATCAACTTTTAATGTGTAGAAATATAAGCCGGGAGCTATGTCAGTTGTATCCCAGTCAATGGAGTAGCTGCCATTATTCTGGTATTGATTAACAAGTGTGGTTACATACTGTCCTGTATAAGTAGTAATAATTAATTCAACATTACCCGGGGTTCCTATGGTATAGCTGAATTTGGTGCTGTATCGGAACGGGTTGGGCTGGTTCTGGTAAAGTGTAGTATTTTTTATGTTAAGTGAATTATCAGGATTTATTACCACTTCAGAATTAATACCAATATAATCCTGTATTCCTAAATTACTATTTTGATAAGAGCCATCATCATTATTACCCATTTTAAATGAGTAGTCACATCCCAAGCCGGGTGGCAAATTAGCCAGGCAATTTTCTATTGAATCTAAACGGCTGTAAATAGAGTTTAGGTTGGGATTTGAGATAATTATAGTTGATAAACTGTCAATGATTTGTTGTTGTTCTTTGATAGCTTCTACTAATACAGGAATGATACGTTCATAAGTAATTGAGTAATATCCACTATCATCAATCATAACAACTTCAGGTAAAACAAATTCCATATCCTGTCCAATAAAACCAATTTTTCTACCTGAATAAAAATTTCTATCAGGGTAAGATATTGTATCCCATTCATAATATATTCCCTGTAATTGTGATATTTTATACAATGGACTATCAATATTGGCAATATTTGTTTTATATCTTATATCTGAATGAAGTAGTGAATTATTTCTGTAAATGTCACCGTCAACATTCACATTTGCATCAAACCATCCTGCCCAATTAGTAGTGCCACCTGTTGCTTTAGCAAAAATCCCGAAATTGGTGCTTCCTATGTTACTTACAGCTATTGCATAAACCCCAAAATTGATTGAACCATACTCAGCTCTTCCATAAATTCCCATATTTGTATCCCATCCTGTAGCTAAACCAGCCACACCCCGGTTAGTTTTTTCACTTCCCGGGTCTCTTGCTACTCCTTCGATACCAATATTGTACCATTCAGGAGAAAAATTAGATATAAATCGTCCAGCATGTCTTTCAGAGTTATTTACTACAAGAAACTTAGTATAATTACCTGCTGGATTATAACCGACACCAACGTTATCATTTATATTAAACATATTACCTGTTCCGGCACCTGTCCAGTCATCATCTATTACTGCTGGCGGTAAGTCGAAAGTACCATTACCTAACAGCACTTTATTAATGTCATCTGGAAATTCAATTGAGTTTAAAACTCCATTATCATCTGCTGTTACTAAAACATTATCAGTGCCACCTGTTAAATCTGTTATTATTGCCTTGCCTACAACATGTAATCTTTCAGTAGGTGCTGTAATTCCAATCCCAAGATTACCTGTAATTGCTGTATTACCACCTACATGCAATGTTTGAGCAGGATTACCTATATTTATTCCAACGTTAGGCCCGGCTCCTGGTCCTCCTATAATAAAATCTCCACCTCCCCGGGATAAAAATTCTAAATCTCTTCCTTTGACGCTACCAGCATGACCCCTAATAAGCCAGTTTACCTTTTGATAACCAGGTGAACTATCGTCAATAAATCGAATATCAGAATGTACTCCTGGTGTTGCTTCTAATTTTATAGCTAAAGAACTCACGATATGCAATTTCCCTGTTGGATTACTTGTACCAATTCCGACATTTCCTGTCGGAACTCCGAAGCCAGAAATACCAGTAAACACATCATTTACTGAAACCGCCCAATCATCATCTGCCATTGCCAGACTAGTTAAATCAATATTAAAAGTATTACCATCTTCAATAATTTCTAATATGTTACCAACAAGGTTTGCTGATGTTATTAATTCATTAGTTGGGTCAGCATCAGCATCTGGCGGAGGAGTTCCAAAATCACCATTACCTAACAGCACTTGATCAATGTCATCTGGAAACTCAATTGAGTTTAAAACTCCTGTATTATCAGCAGTTACTAAAACATTATCTGTTCCACCTGTTAAAACTTCTATTCTCACCTTACCATTTATATGTAATTTTTCAGAAGGTGCGGTAACTCCAATTCCCACATTAGCGTTATTTCCCAAAATCAAACTATTGCTTGCTGTAACAGTAGCATTAGCACCGATGGCAGTAGCATTATTAATACCATCAGAGCCGTCAGCATTGTAACCCAAATAAGTATTATTATTTCCAGTATTATTATTCCCTGTACTAAAGCCAAAAAATGAATTATAACTTCCTGAACTATTAGATCCACTACCAAGGCCATAAAAAGAGTTATTATTTCCAGCATTATTTTTTCCACAATTTCCACCAAAAAATGAGTTGCTTGTTCCTAAGCTATTTTGTCCAGAACAGCTACCAAAAAATGAATTATTATTTCCGCTATAGCTAAACTTACCTGCTTGTGCGCCAACAAATGTATTGAAAAACCCCGAGGATTTTAATGAACCAGCTGCTTGACCAATAAATGTATTGAAAAATCCAAAAGTATTTGATGAACCAGCTGCTTGTCCAACAAATGTATTAAAATGACCAGTGTTAACATGCCCTGCACTATCACCTACAAAGATACTGTTTGTACTTTGTTGTATAGATAATACTCTAAGCCCTCCTATCCTGTAATCTGTATCAGTATTGATGCTGCCACCTGCTACATCTAATTTTGTTCCAGGCGAAATTGTTCCAATTCCTAATCTTTCATTAACAATATCCCAAACAAAATTGGGATTGCCTCCGAATGCACTTGCATCATTAAACTGTATAGAACCTGGCGGTGGTGCTGGTAACCCAACTCCAACACCTATTTGATCTTCAACCAATATTACTTTACCGGTGGCATCTACGCTTAAAACTCCATTTTCAATATCAGGATTAGGTATTGGAAGTGTAGTATTAGTTAATTGTGTAAATGTTAAACCGCTTTCACCGGGCGTGCCAGAGTTGATTTCTAATCTGTTGGTAGGTAATGAAAGACCAGTTCCTATACCGACATTACCCAGGGAACCCGAAGTCCCATCCCCGCCACCGACAAAAAATGTAGGTACATCAGAATTAAACCCAACCATTAAGGAATTTGGTGTGGAATTGATAATTTCATTACCAACTCCTAATCCACTTCCAAATACCATAGCTCCGGGTGCCAATGCATCAACTATTAAAAATTGACCGAATGTAAAACTATTATCACCAAAAGCATCCGAACTATTGCCAATTGAAGCAGAATGAATTCCTGTTGCCCTTGTTCTTTCTCCAAATGCTACTGAAAAATCACCTATATTAGCATCGTTAACAAAGCCGACAGGTGCCTGACCTGCGCGTATTGCAGCTTTTTTGGCGTACCATATAAAACGTGGTCGCGAACCTCCACCTAAATTGGCGCCTGTAAGATTAGCGCCAACGCCTAATACACTTCCTACAGACAATATACTACCGTTGGTGTTTGTACCATCGCCTTCAAGTTGAAGGGTGTAGTCAGGGCTATCAGTACCAATGCCGATACGGATATTATTAAAGTCTGCAGCATCTTTTAGTAAATATATTTCACCAATAGTGGAACCTAAAGCATCATCTTGTGGAGAATTGATAGCTATAGTGTTTCCAAATCTAGCCACACCAAATATGTGCAAGCTATCACCTAAAATTTGCCCTTCAACTTCCAAGGGTGCATTGGGTTGTTTTGTATGAACACCCACAAGCCTTTTGGTAAATACAACTTTATTACCATTATAACTTCCAGACTGCCAAAGACCCTGTGCCAAAGAATTTTGGCTGGCAATTAGTGCAACTATCATTGCAGTAATTGTTATTGTAATTGTTGTTTTCATGATACCTCCTTATTTATAGTTGATTATTAATTTTGATATATAATTAGTTTTTTTACAATAAGATTATTTGAAGTATTTATTTCTATAATGTACATACCTGAATTAAAATTTTGTAGTTCAATATTGTAAACTGGTTGATGTATACTATATTCTGCCACTAATACACCCAACAAGTTATAAATCTTCACGTTAGTCTTTTTGTTTTTGCCATCAAAAATTATACTCACCCTGTCTTTTGCAGGATTAGGATAAATGTTAATTAAAGTATGTTCGTATATTTCACCAACAGATGATTCCTCTTTTACAGTAATATAATTTTCCTTATATATTGTATCACTACAACCACTACTTGACGAAACAATTAATATAACATCAAAATTTCCTGATGAATCATAACAAATATTCGTTGGCATACTATCAATAGAACTGTTTGGCATTGCGCCCGGAAACTGCCACTCATAAAAATCATAATCTACAACTGTATTCACACTAAAATTAATACAACTACCCTCCTTAATAATTGTGCTATCTGAATTAAAATCAATAATATCGTTAATAATATCTACACAAGTTAAAGAGTCGGTAGAAACACATATATTATCAATTAAATAATAAGGACTACTACAAGAAACATCAGGAGGAAATGGATAAAAATTTGTTGCGGAATTATCAAATAAATGCCCTATCATAATATATTTATAGTTTGAATCTGCTACAAAAGAACCCGATATTTTTGTCCAATTGATTGTGTCGGTTATTATTTGGGTAGAATATATATGTGCAAAGTTGTTTATAGGTGCTGGGGTTGAATCACACAAATTAGTAGTATCATTTAGAGAATAACAATATTTCTTGGTAGAAAATCTCGCCCCAAGCTTATCAATTCCACATTTTGCGCTATTAACAAGATTAACTTTAAAACCAATATAATATTTTGTTCCGATAATTAAAGAATCTATTAATCTAATACCAATTATTTCATAGGAATTGGAAAGATAGCAAAACATACCGGCAAAACCATTGCCCGTGGCTGGGCATTGATATTTAAATGCACTTATATTACCAGGAAAATTAGCACAAGTATGAAACAAGTCAGGACTAGAAGTAAATGGTTTCCAACCTGATGCGTAATCAATTTGGCTCATACTATTAGGGCATGAATCTAATTCTTCAAAACTCGGGTTAGGAACAAGATTTTGTGCAAAGATATTACAATTAAACATTAAAAATAATATGAATGATATGAATATTTTACACATAATTTATAGGAACAAAAGTAAAGATATCAAATTTAATAACAAAATTTAAAAGTTAAATCAATTGCAATATTATTAAAAAATTTATATTATCTTATCTAATAAGCAAAATTTTTCTTGTTAAAATTTTATCTTTTGTTTGAAGTTTTATCAAGTAAATACCATCTAGAAATTTAGATAAATCTATTTTATTACTTTGAGCACATAAATTTTCCTTTTTATAAACTAACTTACCTAATAAATTGTATAGTTCAACATTAAAAACATAATCTTTTGCAAATTTAATAAATATTTTTCCATTTGTTGGATTAGGATAAATTATAATATTATTTAGTAAATTTTTTTCATAAATAGTAGTATTTTGAATTACTGTAATATAATTAATTTTAGTAATAGTATCCCTACATCCATTACTATCTGAAACTATCAGTGTTACTGTATATATTCCGGGTATATCATAATAAATATTTGATGGTAAACTATCATTTGAGGTATTAGGTGTTGCTCCATCAAATTGCCACTCATATAAATCATAATCTACAACCGTATTTACATTAAAATTTATATAACTTCCTTCCTGAATCGTTGTACTATCTGCACTGAAATTAATAATTTGTTCCTTTATATCAATACAGGTAATTGAGTCATTTGAAACACATACATCATCAACAAAATAGTAAGCTAGACAAATGTTACTTGTATCCAAATTAATAGTATCAGTATTAATATCATCAAAAAAATTGCCTATGATAATATATTGATACATAGAATCAGCTAAAAATGATCCGGAAATGTTAATCCAATTAGTTGTATCTATAATGATTAGTGGAGTAAATATATGAGCAAAATTAGTAATTGGTGCCCAATTAGAACTATTGTAAGGGATAGTAGAAAATAAAACACCTAAATTATTGATACCACATTTTGCACTCCATCCTAAATTTACTTTAAAATTAACGTAATACTTTTGACCAGGTATTAATAAAGTTGATAATTGCCTTCCAACATATTCTCTTAAATTACTAATAGTTGAATTATAAGCCCAAAACCCACAAAAAGCATTACCTGTTGCTGCACATTGATAATTTTCTACTTGATAAGGAACAGAAATATTGGGATAACTTGAACAAGAGTGAAAAAAGTCAACAGTAGGTCTGTATTGTTTCCAACCAATTGCACTATCAATCTGAGAAATACCATCTGGGCAAGAATAATATTCCTCAAAACTCGGGTTAGGCACTAAGTTTTGGGCAAATATATTCAAACTAAACATTAAAAATAATATGAATGAAAATATTTTATACATATTTATTTAAATACATAAAAGTAAAAATATCAAATTTAATAACAAAATATCTATGAAAATTTTTTATCTTATTAATTTATTTTTTACTTACTTTCCTTGCTATAATCTTCATTCAATTCTTTCAAAATAATTTCAGTTAAATCTTTCTGTTCATGACCATATAAAATACTTCCCTGATCGGTTGCTCCAAAGATTATAATGTAATTGTGCTCTTTACCGTAATCCTGGATAAATAAATTTATTTTATTTACAACTTCAGCCCTTAATGTATTTTTTCTTTCTTCAAGCTGTTGTTGTGCAGTAGTTAGATAATTGTTATACTCATATTCTGCTATCGCAAGCTGTTTAGCCCAGTCAGTCTTTTCATCAGGTGTAATCTTAGATTCCTTCATTTTTAATTGTTCGTATCTACTTTTTAATGTATCAATGTTTGCCTGCACAGCCTGCAAGTCCTTATTAAACTGCTCATTTGCAATAAGCATTCCTTTATAATCGTTTAATAATACGCCTGTTTTGATATAAGCCAGCTTCATTTCTTTACGAAATATAGTATGATACATAAAAATCACACATATAGTAATAATTAAGGAAATTACTATGTTTATTATTATTTTTTTCATTTTTTATATGGTTAAATTAAAAATTATAATGCAAATTTATACATTATTTTTCTTAATACAAAACAAAATTATTTTTTAAATTAATTAAAAAAAACAATAACTTTGACAGGTAAAAAATAATAAAAAATTAATTAAAAAAAACAAATAAAATGGGAAATCCGAGAAAAATTGCAGTTGTGCTTGCCGGTAGCGGTGTTTATGATGGTTCAGAAATCCACGAAGCAACATTAACTTTATATTCAATTATAAAAAACGGTGCTGTTTACGAAATTTTTGCACCCGATACACCGCAGCATCATGTTATAAACCATATTACAGGTGAAGAAATGAACGAAACCCGTAATGTTCTTGTTGAATCAGCACGTATTGCCCGTGGCAATATAAAGCCGCTAAAAGAATATAATGCCGAAGAATACGATGCTGTTATTTTTCCGGGTGGCTTCGGTGCGGCAAAAAACTTATCGTCCTTTGCTTTTGATGGTGTGGATTGCAAAATAAATGATGATGTTGCAAAAACTATTAAAAGTATGGCAGAATTAAATAAGCCAATTGGTGCTCTTTGTATTTCGCCTGTTATTATTGCAAAGGTTTTAGGTGATGTTGAACTGACAATAGGTCAGGATAACACCACTGCTGAAGCAGTTGAAAAAATGGGTGCTACTCACAAGAAAACCAATCATGGTGAAGTAACAATAGACACACGTCATAAGGTAGTTACTACACCTTGTTATATGCTTGATGCAAATATTGTTCAAATTGCACAGGGTGCTGATAATGTTGTTAAAGCTATGATGGATTTGATTTAATAATGCGATACTAATATACGAATGAAAACCCGATACCAATATACGAATAGATACTAATGATACTAATTTAATACCAATATACGAATGAATGCTAATAATGTTAATAAATCATATGGAAAGTTAATTTATCCAGAGTTGTCATACAAATCTATAATTCGTATTATTAGTATATTAGTATCGGATATTTGTATTATTAGTATTCATTAGTATATTGGCATCGGTTTATTCATTAGTATATTTGCATTGGTTTTATAATTTATAATTGTTAATTGTTTAAAATATGTATGATAATTATTTAGAAAACGTTACGGTGCTTGGCGCCGCAGGAAAAATGGGTAGTGGTATTTTAATGCTTACCGCAATGGAAATGACCGCTCTCAGCATGAAACCTGAAAATAAATCAAAGCAGTTCGTAATCAATGCTGTGGACATTTCTCAACAGGCATTATCTGGTTTGTTAAAGTATCTTCAAGCAGAGATTAGAAAAGCTGCTGAGAAAAAAACTGTGCTCCTGAGAAAATTCTATGAACACAGGGACGATTTGATTGAAAATTATGACATAATTGACCAGTATGTCTTTGATGTAATGAGTATTATTCGTCCTACTACTAATTTAGAACCAGCTTACGAATCTAATTTGATTTTTGAGGCAATTGCTGAAAATCCTGAGTTGAAAGTTAAACTGCTTTCACAAATTAACGAAAATAATAAAAAACAACCCTGGTTTTTCACTAACACATCATCAATTCCAATCGGTGAGCTTGACAAAAATGCAGGGCTTGACGGCAGGATATTAGGTTTTCATTTCTATAATCCTCCTGTTATTCAAAAACTGGTAGAACTAATAACAGCAGAAACAACAAAAAGCGAACTTATTGATTTTGCACATGAATATGCAAAAAACCTCAGAAAAAAGATTGTTCCTGCTAATGATTTTGCCGGTTTTATCGGAAACGGTCATTTTATGAGAGATGCTCTTCACAGTATTTCTGAAGTTGAACATTTTTCAAACGAAATACCTTTTGTTGAAGCACTATATATGGTTAACAAAGTCAGCCAGGAATTTTTAATCAGACCTATGGGAATTTTCCAGCTAATTGATTATGTCGGAATTGATGTATGTAAATACATTATGAGTGTTATGAATCCTTATCTACCTGATGAGGACATACATAGCGACTTGCTTGACAAAATGTTCTCATTAGGAGTAAAAGGTGGACAAAACCCGGATGGTTCCCAGAAAGACGGTTTCTTAAAATACGAAAAGGGCATTCCATCAGGAGTTTATGATCCTGATAAGAAAGACTATATGCCAATATCGGAATTTAAGGCACGATGTGATGAAAAGCTTGGAGCATTACCTCACTCTGCTATGGGTTGGAAAGCTGTGATTGCTAATCCAAAAAAATCTGAAATAATAGAAAAGTTTTTTAATGAACTCAATTCAATGGAAACCCCCGGTGCTGAACTGGCTAAACGATATAGTGCCCGTTCAAAAGAAATCGGTTTGAAATTAGTAGCTGATAAAGTTGCAAATACAGAAGAAGATGTAAATACAGTACTTCTTACTGGTTTTTATCATGCTTATGGTCCTATTAACAATTATTTTGGCTCTTAAAATCTATTATTGATAAAATTTAACGATAATTTTTTTGATGTTAATTGACAAGTTGACAGTTGGCAGTCCGCAGTCGGCAAATAAAAAAATGCTTACTGCCGACTGGAGACTGCCGATTTGTAAGATACATTTAATTTTTGTATTGAAAAATCCCTAAAGGGATTTAATTTCAATAACCGCAGGTGCAACCTGTGGTACTAATAAACATATTAATGTCAATCCTGAAGCGATTGAATAAAAAAAATATTAAATATGAAAAAATTACGTAAAAAAGTTTATATGACTGGCGGTTTCAACACAATTGCATTGGGAACCGGGAGGAAAGAATTTCACCCAAAAAAGCCCCGTCCGGGAATTGAGCATTATATTAAAGAAGCCGGACAAGGAACATTAAATTTTATTGGTGGTGCACAATATGTAGATGAAGGTGTAATAGGAAATTTTATGGCTGCAAGATTCAATAAGCAGGCAAATTTACCCGGGTTTATACCAATGATAGATAAATCTTTAGAATGGAAACCTTGTATAAGTGTAGAAGGTGCTTGTGCTTCAGGTGCTTTGGCACTTATGTCAGGAATAAAATCTGTCCTTGCTGAAACTGCTGATGTTGTTCTTGCTGTCGGTGTAGAAGTTCAGAATACAGTTAAAGCGATATACGGTGCTGATATACTTGCCGGTGCAGGATGGTTTCAGGAAAGAAAAAAAGGACATGCTTATTTCTTCCCTGGTCAGTTTAGTGACAGAGCTGGTGCTTATTTTGAAAAATATGGCAGGGAAAAAGCCAGAAAAGGTTTTGCACGCTGGTACAAAAATGCGATTGAAAATGCACGACTCTGCCCTACTGCCCAGGAATATCACAATAAAACAGAAGACCTTGAAGCTTTAGCATTAACAGAACCAAATCCAAAGGCATTTTGTGATTACATTAATGTATTTGATTGTTCAAAAGTATCTGACGGGGCATCGGCAATTGCTATTGTTTCTGAGGAAGGTTTAGAAAAACTTGGTATTCCAAAAAGTAATGCTATTGAAGTTGTCGGCTGCTCACAGGTAGAGAGAAACATAACAAGACCACCGGAAGATTTAACAGTTCTTGAAACTACAAAATGTGCAGCAAAAGAAGCATTAGAATTAGCTGGTATTACTATTGATGAGTTGGGAACAGTTGAAGCTCACGATTGTTTCACAATTGCCGGAATACTTGCAACCGAAGCTATTGGCTTTGCCAGACCCGGTGAAGGTGCTAACTTTGTGGCTGAAGGAAACACTGCAAGAGACGGTAAAATACCATTCAACACAACTGGAGGATTAATTGGCTGGGGACATCCTACCGGAGCAACAGGAGTACACCAGGCTGTAACAATCTGGGAACAGCTTACAGGAAAAGCTGGTGATGCCCAGATTAAAATATCAGCAGACCGTCCTTATGGAATGACAGTTAATATGGGCGGCGACGATGTAACTCTTGTTTCTGTTATTTATAAAAGAGGTTAATCACAATTTCTTATTATTTTTATCAAAGAAGTGAAATTCCAGAAAACTGTATGAATTATCTGCTTGAATTATTATTCGTCTTTTATATTTAAGCCTCCACTTTGTTTTAATTGATATTAATCCCTGATTTAAAAATGCAGCTATGTAAGGATGAACCTTTAAAGTTAATGCAGTTTTATTTAATTTATCACAGAAATATTTGATATTATTTTCCAGTTCGTCAACAAAAAGAATGCTTGGGGCAATTTCGCCTGTTCCTTTACAGCTAGGGCAGGTTTCAACTGTTTTAATACTCGTTTCAGGGCGAACACGTTGACGGGTAATTTCCATTAAACCAAACCTGCTAATGGGCAGTATGTTATGTTTAGCACGATCTGATGACATCATATCCCTCATCTTATCATAGACCATTTGTCTGTAATTCTGATTGTGCAAATCAATAAAGTCAATAACAATAATACCTCCCATATCACGTAATCGTAATTGTCGTGCAATTTCTTCAGCAGCAGCAAGATTAACTTCCAGTATATTTTTCTCCTGATTGTTGTCTGATTGTTGGCGATTTCCACTGTTTACATCTATTGCATGTAAAGCTTCAGTATGTTCAATTATTATATAAGCACCTTTTGATAAAGAAATAGTATTTCCAAAAAGGGATTTTATTTGCTTATCAATAGCAAACTGCTCAAATATATTTATCCGTCCATTATAAAACTTTACGATTTTTTCTTTCTCAGGTGCAATAGTTTTGATGTAATCCTTTATTTCAAGATAAATAGAATGGTCATTAACATAAACATTATTAAATGAAGAGCTGAGAATATCTCTGAGAATTGTTGACGTTCGGTTTAGTTCTCCAATAATCAATTTTGGTGGAACAGCTTTTTTAAGTTTCTTAAAACCATTTTCCCATTTTTCAATTAAATATCTCAATTCTAAATCTAAATCGGCTACTTTTTTATTTTCTGCAACGGTTCTTACAATTACACCATAATTGTCTGGTATTATACTTTTAATCAGGCGTTTTAATCTGTCTTTTTCTTCTGTTAATTTAATTTTCTGCGAAATAGAAACTTTTTCACCGAATGGGATTAAAACTAAATTACGTCCTGCAATTGATATCTCAGAACTTAAACGAGGTCCTTTTGTTGAAATAGGTTCTTTAGCAATTTGAACTACGATATATTGCCCAACAGAAAGAACACTAGAAATCTTTCCATTTTTAGCAATATCCGGCTCTCTTATAAATTTATTTAATGATGGTAACTGATGAATTTGCGAAAGAGCGAGATTTAAATATTTGTTCAATGAATTAAATTGATGTCCCAGATCCAGATAATGTAAAAAAGCATCCTTTTCAAAGCCAACATTAACAAATGCTGCATTGAGCCCGGATAGATTTTTTTTTACTTCTCCAAGATAAATATCCCCGACAGAAAATCGTATATCGCTTTTTTCCTTGTTTAGTTCAACTAATTGTTTGTCTTCAAGTAATGCAATAACAATTTCTTCAGGACCTACATCTATTACTAATTCTTTTCTCACCAGTTATTGGAATTAATTACAAAATATTCTTAATACAACCACAAATATACCAATTTATGCAACAAAGCACTAGTGTTTGTTCATAAAGTCAGCTTTTTTAAACATAATTTCTGATTTCGTATTGATGATTTCGCATTAAAAAACAGTTCAAAATTCCTGTCTTCTGAAATTCAGGAAATTCGCAATCTTCAATCCAAATTCCGAAATAATAGTTTAACAATACTTTTCCGCCTTTGGTGGAATGTATGGACGCTAACTAAATGGTAAGTGAAAAAAGAACATTATTTCTTCTTTTTATGCCTGTTTTTCCTCAGGCGCTTTTTTCGCTTGTGCGTTGACATTTTATGTCTTTTTCTCTTTTTTCCGCTAGGCATTTTTTTTCATTTTATTAAAATTATTTCTTAACATTTTTTTTCACTTTATCCACAAATGGCTTTGCTGGTCTAAATGAAGGAATAAAATGTTCAGGGATAATAATTGTTGTATTTTTTGAAATGATTCTACCAGTTTTTTCAGCTCTTTTTTTAATAATAAAACTACCAAAACCTCTTAAATAAACATTTTTACCCTTAATTAGAGATTCTTTTATAGCCTCCATAAAAAGTTCAATTGTTTCTTTTGTATCTTTCTTTTTAATTCCTGTGTTTTTAGAAATTTTATTAACAATATCTGCTTTTACCATTTTTTTATTTTTTATTATTAATCACGATTTAATCGCAATAATTTATTTTTGCTTTTAAATCAGCGTGTAAATATAATTTTTATATTTAATAAAAGAAAAACAAATGTTTTTTTTTCAAAAATAATAAAATTACAATGATTTATTTTGATATTAATTTGAAAGATTGTATTTTTGTATTTTATTAACTTAATTCAAGCTCAAATGTCAGTAAACAAAGTTATTTTAGTAGGGAATGTAGGAAAAGACCCTGATGTACGTTATTTAGATAACGGTGTCGCAGTTGCAAGTTTTCCTTTAGCAACAAGCGAAACATATAAAGACAAAACCGGAGAAAAACATTCTTCAACCGAATGGCATAATATTGTATTATGGAGAGGTTTAGCAGAAATTACCGAAAAATATGTAAAAAAAGGTAAACAAATATATCTTGAAGGTAAAATAAGATCTCGCTCCTGGGAAGATAAAGAAGGTAATAAACGATATATTACTGAAGTTATTGGAGATAATATGCAGTTTTTAGGAAAAAGAGAAGATAGTTCTTCAGAACAACAGGTAGAAAAAAAAACAGATGAAGGAAAAAAAACAGAGGAAGGAAAAAAAACAGAGACTACTGATAGCATAGATTCTGATACTGGTGATAAAAAAGAAGAAGACGACTTACCGTTTTAAAGCATAGATTTTATGTAACTATTCAGTCCCGATAAATCGGGGTTTACCCTGTTGGATTTTTTGTTGGGAACTTTTTTAGTGAATTTCGCCAAAATAATATCCTACGGGGTTAATAATTTTTGTGGAAATATATAAAAATTTGTTTGTCCCGACAAGCTTGTCGGGATTACTGTTGTTATTTTAATATATCGTAATTTTCCGCCTGAGGCGGATCTGCCTATGGCATGACAATATATTATCTCGCAAAGACGCAAAGGGCGCAAAGTTTTATAAAAAATATATTTTTCTTTGCGTTAGTTACAAAAAATATTATTAATAAATTTCTAATTTGGAACCAGACTTGTATTCATTGGTAATGCTTTCTTTTTTAAACATTACCTTTCATTTTTCTTATGGTGTCATTATCGGGTTTATTATAATGATACTTCTTTTAATAGCTTCAGCATTTATTTCCGGTTCAGAAGTCGCTTTTTTTTATTTAACACCTTCCAATATCAATATCTTAAAGGAAAAAGTATCACGAACTAACAATTTAATTTTAAAATTATTAAATACACCTGAACGATTATTGGCAACTATACTTATTGCTAATAATTTTGTTAATGTAGGTATTATAATTCTCTCTACATTTGTTACAATCTCATTTGTTGATTTTTCGTATTCACCTGCAATTCGTTTTGTTTTACAGGTAATTATTATTACTTTTTTAATCTTATTATTTGGAGAAATTATTCCAAAAATTTATGCCACACAATATGCAATGCGTTTTGCTTCTTTTATGGCTTATCCTTTGTTTTTCTTAGAAAAAATTTTTCGTCCGATTAGTTTTTTTTTAATTTATTCAACCAAAATTGTAAATAAAAAATTTTCCCAGGCAAAACAAAATATTTCAATTGATGATCTTTCACAGGCATTAGATTTAACTTCTGATGAAATAAAAGAAGATAAAAAAATTTTAAAGGGAATTGTAAAATTTGGAAATACAAATGTTAAAGAAATAATGAAATCAAGAGTTGATATTGTAGCTATTGATATTAAAACAACTCCCAATTTATCAGGGCTTCTTCCGGTAATTATTGAATCAGGATATTCTAGAATCCCAGTATATTCTGAAAATTTTGATAATATAAAAGGCATTTTATATATAAAAGACTTGCTGTCTCATATTCATAAAGATGATTCTTTTAGATGGGAGTCGCTTATCCGTGCACCTTATTTTGTTCCTGAAACAAAAAAAATTAATGACCTGCTTGAAGAATTTCAGAGCAAGAAAATTCATATGGCAGTTGTTATTGATGAATATGGCGGAACATCAGGCATTGTTACTTTAGAAGATATTCTTGAAGAAATCGTAGGAGAAATAAATGATGAATTTGATGATAAGCAAGTAAAATATTCCAAATTGGATGATAAAAATTATATTTTCGAAGGCAAAACATTACTTAATGATTTTTATAAAATTATTCAATCTGATGATAATATTTTTGATGATATCAAAGGAGATTCAGATACTTTGGCGGGACTGATTCTTGAAATTAAAGGTGAAATTCCCAAAATATATGAAAATATTATATCCAAAAACTTTGTATTTAAAATTGAATCGGTTGATAAAAGAAGGATTAGAAGGATAAGGATCACAATAAACGATTAGTAGATATAATTGTTGATTGGGGATTGATATTGGATATTGATGAAAATTGATAGAAATACAATTGATATACAATTGATATACAATTGATATTAAATGGATATTAAATAGATATTAAATAGATATTCAGATATACAGTTGATATACTAATGAATATCAATTAATATCAACGAATATCAAGGTATATCAACAGTTTAACTTTACCAATATATTAGCAACTTTTAATAAATATCAATGTATATCAACAGTTTAATGTTACTAATTTATTTACTACGTTAATATTAAATATCAATAGTTTAATTTTACTAATTTATTTTTCAACTTTTAATATGAATATCATTCGTATCATTAGTATTATTAGTATATTAGTATCGGCTTGCAATACAAAATCTAATTATCTTCCTAAGCCACGCGGATATTTCAGAATTGATTTTCCTGAAAAAAAGTATCAACATTATCAGAGCGATTGTCCTTATAGTTTTGACTTCCCTAATTATTCCAAAATAAGTGATTATAACCCTGATTCGTGCTGGATAAATATTGATTTTCCAAAATATAAAGGAACAATACATATTAGTTATAAAGTGGTTGAAAACAATATTCAACAATACATTGAGGATTCAAGGACATTAGTTTATAAGCACACCATTAAAGCTGATGCAATTAAAGAAACACTTTACAAAAACGACGAAAAAAAAGTATATGGAATTTTATATGACATAAAAGGAAATACAGCTTCTTCATTACAGTTCTTTTTAACTGATAGTATAAGTCATTTTTTTCGTGGAGCCTTATATTTTAATACACGACCTAATAAAGATTCTATAGACCCGGTTGTCAATTTTATAAAAAAAGATATTACATACCTGATAGAATCTTTTGAGTGGAAATAGATTGAAGAAATTAAAAATTGTCCGCCTGAAGCTAATCCGCCTTTGGCGGTTAAATTAAAAAACAATGACTAATGACAATAATGGTTAAATTGTTATATTGTTAAATTGTTATCCCGATATATTTGGTTTATGTTTTCTTTCTTTGCGTTCTTTGCGTCTTTGCGAGATATATTCTTTTTACTTTATACTTTTTAATTGAGTATGGGCTTATTCTTAAAAAAAAATATTAATAATAACTGCATTCTTGGTTTATGGGAGATTACTGAAGATTTTAATACTTTGTTTACTAAACTATCCAATAACATCACTAAAGAAGAGAGTAATACACTAAATAATTTTAAGAACGAAAAAAGAAAGCTTCAATGGTTAAGCACACGGATTTTGCTAAATGAACTGCTCAATTTTAATACAAAAATTAATTATGATAAATTCGGAAAACCTTTTCTGCAAAAAAGTTCTTATAATATAAGCATATCTCATTCAAAGGATTTTGTTGCGATTATTCTGGGCAAAAATCATCAGGTAGGAATTGATATTGAATTTATGTCAAATAAAATTGAACGAGTTGCTTCAAAATATCTTGATAATACTGAATTAGCATCGGTTGTACCAGAAAATAAGATACTTCACTTATATGTTTATTGGTGTGCTAAAGAAACTCTTTATAAAATTCATAGTAAAAAAAATATTAATTTTATAAATAATTTGATTATTTCGCCTTTTGAATTAAAAGAAAAAGGACAATTTAAAGGAACTATTAATACAAATTCATCTAAAAAAGAATATTTGTTAAATTATTTTACGTTTAATAATTATGTTTTAGTCTGGTGTTTTAACCTGATTAATTCATAAATTATTAATTAAATAGAACGCAGATGACACAGATGAAGCTGATTTGCGCAGATTTTAAAACAAAATAAACTTTATCTGCGGTAATCTGCCCAATCAGCGTTTATCAGCGTTCTATTAAATGTGTGAATAATTGAGTTTAAATGATTTATAAAACAATTATTAATAATAAAAATAGTAATAAAAAGCAATTTGCACTGCTTATTGACCCTGATAAGCATAATAGCGATATTCAAACATATCAGGAAAGAAAATCAGGATTGCTTTCAATTATAGAAACAGCACATAAGGCAAAAGTAGATTTTATTTTAATTGGTGGGAGTCTTATATTACACACTATTGACAATGTAATTGCTCTTATTAAAAAAAAATGTTCTGTACCTGTTATTTTGTTTCCCGGCAGTTTATTTCAAATTTCTGAGAAAGCCGATGGTATTTTATTATTATCACTTATTTCGGGAAGGAATCCTGATTTTTTGATTGGTAATCAAGTAATCGCAGCCCCGCTGTTAAAAAAAAGCGGGTTAGAAATTATACCCACCGGCTATATGCTGATTGAAAGTGGAAAAACAACATCAGTTGAATACATCAGTAATACAAAGCCGATACCTCACGAAAAAAATGATATTGCTATAGCAACCGCAATCGCAGGTGAAATGTTAGGAAATAAATTAATCTATCTGGAAGCAGGGAGCAACGCACCCCAGCCGATTAGTTCAAAAATGATTGCAGAAATAAAGAAAAATATAAATGTACCATTAATTGTTGGCGGCGGAATTAAAACCAAAGACCAAATAACCGAAATATGTAAGTCAGGTGCTGACATTATTGTTGTAGGCACTGCTATTGAAAATGATTTGACGCTTTTGAAGGACTTTTCTGCGATTGTTCATCGGGCTTAATTCTAACGGTCATGTGCATGAGCAGTAGCGGTTTAAAACTACGTCATTGTCTCTGAAACGTAATGTTTATTGAAAGCACTAAAGTACATGTTTTCTCGTCAACCGCTATTGCTTATGCACAATGTTATGTGATGATGCCCGCATTGCCTGCCTTAGCAGGCAAACAATCTATTTTGTTAATTTGTTGTAATAAAAACGTTGTTATAAAAAATAAATATGTTATTTTTGCAACTCATTTATGTTTGAAATCGTCTTAATAAGTAAACTTTAATCTTAAGTAAAATGAAAAAATATATGGTGTTAGCTGGAAAAGCGGTAAAAAAAGCAAAAACCGTTAGTTTAATTGCTTTATTGTCCCTACTACTTGCAAGTTGTCAAAAGGAACCAACTGCTTGTTTTAATGCAGATAGGATTACAGATTCAGTCGGTACTGATTTTACTTTCACTAATTGTTCTGCAGATGCCGATAGCTATGAATGGGATTTTGGAGATGGCAGTAAAACCACAACAGCAGGTGCAGTTCATTCGTGGTCGCAAGTGGGAACCTATACAGTAACATTGACCGCTTTTTCTAAAAATGGCAAGAAGAAAGATTCAGCAAGTATAGCAGTTACCATAGAATCGTAATATTTATTATTTATTGGTTCCTTTTATTTTTTTATGAGTCCAGCGTGTCAAAGAACTAAAAAGTTTTACGTTTCTTTCTTTTTAATTCTTGCTCCATAAATCAGCATTACGCCAATAATGTGTTGTGCCTCTGGATTATTAACGTTTATTTCCTTCTGATGTCGGTAAAATGTTGTCAAGTCCAATCGTTTTGAAAGTCGCCAATCAAGTCCGGCTGTAAATCGCCAAGTCCTGAATTCATTTTTTTGGTTGAACCTAAAATATATTTCGTAAGAGAGGAAAGGGTCAACTAACTTAGTTAGGTTATAGTCAACGATTAATTTGTTTCTTACGAAGGTAAACTTTCGTCCTCTGTTGCTCTCTTTGGTGTCTTGGAAACGAAGTCGATATTGTATAGCTAATGGAAATTTTTTCTTGTTCCAATTGTAGTATGCGTCTAATGAAAAACGACTTCTGTTGTCATTGTTTGGTCTTACTACGTAGCGGTAGTTTCCCTTGAAGGCAAAATGCCTATTAATTCGGTATCGAAGTCCTAATTCTGTGAAGACACTTTTCAATGAAGATATTGTGTCATTTAAACGGAATTGCTCCTCAATGTCAACTCGAAACTTTTTGTTGAATCGAAGTTGAAAAGTGCTTCCTCTCCATAATTCAATATCTGTGGTCTGTTGTCCTTTTAAAGACGTAAACAGGAAAATTAGCATTATACTCCAAGCAATTCTTTTTGTCAAGTTTTAAATATTGCCCAACCGTAAAATGTGGCCGTCTTTTTATTTTATATTTTTTTTGCGGGCATTTTCACATAACTTGTTTATACTAACAGTTTTTTATCTTAAAATTGTTATTTATTTTTCTGCAAAAATACTTGAATCATTCCAATATCTCTCTCATATTATTATGATATTCATCAAAACAATCTAAATCATTGTGGTGTCCTCCTTGTATTAAAAATAATTCATCGCCTTTTTTAAAAAGCTCTTTTAGCTTTAAACTTGATTTGTAAGGTATAAATTCATCATTAGTGCCATGGAAAATATATACCGGACAGGTAGTATTCATGAGTTCTTAACGTATACCTTATTAGAAATGAAGGTATCAATGGGCAGGTATTTTTAGCTATATCTATCATACTAAAGTAATGGGATTCTAATATTAATTTTTCAGGATGGTTTTCCGAAGCTATAAAAGTCGCTATACCCGTACCTATTGAACGCCCATATACAATAATCTGATTTTCATTATATATTATTTTACAAATTCACATAAAATATTTCTTTATATTGTATTTTATTTGACAAAAACATATTGTATAATTATCTTTGTACCCATTTTTTCGCATATTTTTATGCAAAGTATTTTATACTAATGGAAAACGGGTTTTCAAAATTTAAACAAGTATATAGATGGCAAAAATAACAATGGTTTGTCCTTTTTCTAAAGAGTTATGTAAGGATTGCCCCCTATATAGAGGAAGACATTATTATTACTGTTTTGATCCTAAATATAGCGGATATTTAGGGAATCAAAAAGAAGCTAAAGAACGAACAGGGTTGAGAGGTGTAAAAAATTTTGAAATGCCTTTACATCTCACTCCCAGCCCAAGCTGGTTAACCATCAATGAATTAATTGAAAGAAAATATTATAATAAATGATACGAGATTTTATTTATTCAAGAGCTACCACGGTTAAGGAAGCCCTCAATTTACTTGAGAAGCATAAAGATGATTATAAGATAATTTGCGGAGGACAGTCGCTGCTTATTCTGATGCGGCAGGGACTGGTAGCTCCGGAAAATCTTATTGACATCAAAAAAGTGCAAGAGTTAAGCTATATAGATTTTAATCCTAAGAAAGGGTTAAATATCGGCGCAACTACTACTCATAGGGAAATAGAAAGATCTAAGATTGTCAGGAAGCATTGCCCTATATTAATTTATATGGAAGAGAACCTGGCTTCTGATCAAACCCGTAACTGGGGAACAATCGGTGGAAACCTTTGCCATGGAGATCCTACGGGCGACCCGGGACCAGTGTTTCTTGCCCTGAATGCTTCAGTGAAAATGGCAAATAAGGAAAGGGAGCGGACAATGCCCGTGGAGGAATTTTTTATAGATTATTTTGAGACAGCACTTGAAGAGGGAGAGCTTCTTCTTGAAGTTCAGATACCTGTTATTCCTCCAAAGACAGCAGTAGTGTATGAGAAGTTCAATATTATCAAAAACGACCAGGGTGTCGTATCAGTTGCTGCATCTATAACTGTGGACAAGAATAGCAACAAGTGTAAAGATGCCAGGGTTGTCCTTGGAGGAGCTGATTCAATACCACTGCGGGTAAAAGAAGCTGAGCAGATACTAATAGGCAAGGAGCTCAATGACAGCGTGCTTGATAAGGCAGGTGAAAAAGCTTCAGAGTTAGCTGATCCTGTCTCCGATATCCATGCCACAGAGGAATATAGAAGACATTTGATAAAAGTACTAACAAAAAGAATGGTGAAGAAGGCATGGAAACAAGTTCTGACCTCACTAAAACAGTAAATTTTTATGAAATATAATCGCAAAAATATATTTAATTAATTTTTTTAAGCAACAATATAACAGAGACCTTTGCAAAACCTGTAAAATGTCATTCTGAACGGAGTGAAGAATCTTTTTATTTCATTGGTTATCAACATTATAAGATTTTTCGTTTCACTCAAAATGACAGCTAAAAGTTAGTT
>SDBV01002881.1_pt1 | contig 25626 bp, 17 predicted proteins | sample 2277081 | NCBI WGS metagenome assembly SDBV01 (sample SAMN10402039, study PRJNA504765) | marine sediment metagenome | isolation source: marine sediment core GS10_PC15, 223 cmbsf | place: Arctic Ocean: Southern Knipovich Ridge | collected 2010 | reverse complement strand
GGGCGAAATCATCGCCCCCACCGCCACCCTCAGGTAAGGATACTCCGATGCTCGGTCGGGCGACTGCTCCGCAGGTACGGTTTTTGAGAAATCAACCACCGTAACATCCTGATTGCTGCCACATCCATGGGTAAGGATGGACAACATCATCAACAGAACTATCAAGCCGTACCGGTATTTTTTAAAACGCAAAACAATTAAATCCATTTAGGCTTCCTTACTTTGAAACACCTTTGGTTTTCAAGTCTTTTAACGTTCTAGATATTGTTCCTTTTAAAATATTTTGCTGGCGCGAGCATATGCCACCCTGAGGCCCACCGTGTCAATTAAATTGTTGTGATCCTCTGTCCCCCACAACTCATTGCCTGTGGATTTGGTCAAAACACCAGAAACCATTCTGGAAAATGAAATAATCTTTCCGATATTGGTTCTGAAAGAACGCAATTGAAACAAGCAAAAATAAATTCGTCATGTAATGTTATTAAAATTTTAAGTTTAGTTCCAGTCGGTTATGCAGTTTGAATTTATTTACCCAAAGCGGGCTGTGCCATAGTGGTGATATGACCCAAAATACTGGCATAAAAATTGCTTTAATAAATTATTTAACAATATCTACAACAAACCTAAACAATTTCACTTTTTGTTGCGGGAGAAGATAATGAATTTATTAAAGCATATTAAGGCATACCGGATACGCTCTAAGGACCATATATGCGCACAAACGATGATCTCCCGGGGGATTGTTTTTCTGTTTTTATTATCAATGGCAGGGTGCATTACCGGAACTTCCGGGACGGCCGGCAGCACACCCGCACCAACAAAACCGGTTCAGAAGGCTTCTGAACCAGCCCAGGCAAAACCAAAGGCCCAACCGCCGGCCCCCAAGAGGGCCATCCCTATACTCCCCCCCGCCCAGGTCGCGTCGGCCTCCCCGGCAAAGGTCAGCCCGGCACCCGCAGCATCAAAACCAACACCGGCGCCGACTGCTCCAATAAAAATTGCCAAAAAAATAACAACGAAGGAAGTTCAGCCGGCCCCCGAACCGGCAAAGCGCCCGGAGCCACTTAGTTTTCATCTAAAACAGGAAATGCCGGAAGAAGCAACGAAGCCGGCCCCTGCATCCTCAACGGCTTCCATCGTGCTTTATACCCTGCCTGAAAATAAAAAGTTCCACGGTCTTCACCAGCCGATAGACAAAGAGGTATCCTGCGTCTCAGGCAAATGCCATGCCAAAAAGGTCAAAGAAAATAAGTATGTCCATGCCCCGGTTGCGACCGGTGCATGTGTCCTATGCCATGGCGATACCAACGCCAACCCACCCTACGGACTTATCCGGACCGGTCAAAACCTCTGCCTGTCCTGCCACAAGGATATGATACCGATTTTGGCGCAAGCCAAATCAATACACCAGCCGGTAAAAAAGAATTGCACGGGCTGCCACAACCCGCACAGCGCGGATTCTAAAGTCCTGTTGAGAGAGCCCGCCAAAACCCTCTGTATCACCTGCCACGAAAAAGCGACCCCTGACTTCATGGCCCGGATCACGAAGGCGGGGCTCGTTTCACACAAACCGGTGGCCGAGGGAAGGTGTGCTGAGTGTCATGCCGCCCACGTATCCAACTTCCCCAACCTGCTGAAGAAGGGTCCGAAAGAGGGGGATCTTTGCTTTAGCTGTCACAAGGAAATGGGAGCAAACATAAAAAAAGCGACGTTTAAACATGGCCCTGTTCAGGACGGGCTTTGCAACGCCTGTCACAACCCCCATGTCTCCCCCAATGCCAAAATGCTGAAGTATTTTTATGTCAAAAAGTTCTACAATCCTTTTGATCCTGAAGTCTATTCCCTCTGTTTCAAGTGCCACAAGGAGAGCGTGGTCCTGAACAAACGGACCGCCACCCTGACCAATTTCCGAAACGGGGACCGCAATCTCCACTTTCTCCATGTCAACCGGGAGAAGGGGAGAACCTGTTTGGCCTGCCATGAGATCCATGCCGGTTCCCAGGAACGCAAAATTCGTCTTTCAACCCCCTTTGGCGACTGGACCATTCCGATAAAGTATAAAAAATCAACCACCGGCGGAACCTGTGCAGCCAGCTGCCACCTCGAAAAGCGATACGATCGGGTTAGACCCGTCAGATTGGAAATCGACGCGGAGGAGCTGGCTGAAGCAAAAGCAAAAACCGCCAAAAAGGAATAGATCGGGATGAACGTGAAACAGTGGTTCATCTTTCCGGTCTTCGTCTTTTTGACCCTCTTTATCATCGGGGTCTGTTTGGCCATGGCGCTCAGAAACATGGAGATAGGGGACCCGGCGCCTGACTTTCGGATCCGCACCATTGGCGAGCAGGAGGTTACACCGGAAAGCCAGAAAGGAAGGATCCTCATTCTAACCTTCTGGCGACGGGATCAGGATTTTTCAAAAAAAGTTCTGATCGATCTGGAACGGATTTATCAGAAGTATGGAGATCAAGGAGTGACGGTTTTGGCCGTGAATGCCGACCAGGCTTCGGTGTCGGAAATCCGGCGCATCAGGGTTGAACAAAACCTGAGCTATCCCTTCGCAGGCGATGCCGATTTTAAGGCATACGGCCAGTTTGGGATCATGGTCCTCCCCACGACGCTGGTTCTTGGGCCAAACGGTCGGTTGGCCCATTACAATCCCATCCATGGTAAGGGGTTTTATGATCAGATCCGGGGATACGCGCGGCTTCTTCTCGGTGAAATTACACCAGCGGAGCTGGAAAAAGAGCTCAATCCCGGGCAGATCAAGGTCTTGCCCGAAGCCAGAAGAAAAGCCGGCCTCCATCTTACCATGGCCAAGATGTTCATGAAAGAGGCAAGCCTGAAACACAAGGCCCGGGAAGAACTGGAAAAGGCGGTTCAGACCGATCCTTCCCTCCTTGAGGCCCACATCCTTTTAGCCAAATTATACCTGGCGGACCAGGAATTCAAAAAGGCCAAATCCGAATTAAAAGAAGCCCTAAAACTGGACTCGGACTCCGAAGAAGCTCAACAGCTCCTGAAGATCGCCAATGCAGATCAAGGTAAAAAATAGCGTACCTTACCTCCCCTTCTTTATGAGGAACAACAGCGCCTCGAAGAGGGCGAAGAACACGCATACCGATAAAAACGACGTAACGACGGCTTTCCAAAAGTTATTGGATCGGCGGGAACGGGGTAGGTGTTGGGATCGGCAGTAAATCATCTTCATCCACGTCGTCAAAGCCCCTTACTCTATGGCATTTTTCACAAAAAACCCTCTGCCAGGATCCAAATTCATCTTCGATGTCTCTGCCGTAATAGCTGAACAACACGTCGTTCCCGGTGACGCCGGCGTCACCATAGGCGGGGTGTGAATCGGCAAGAAGGTCGGTGCTAGTATAGAAATCCCACCGGCCAATAGACTGGAAAGCCGAGGCGTGGGCGCGGTGGCATGTCAGGCACATGATGTTTGAATTGTTGTCAGGGCCTTCGGTGCTGGTCGGATTGAGGTTGTTGGGGTTTGATTCGCCGTGCTCAAAAGGGACAAACTGCAGATAAGATGTTGACGCGTTTCCGGTCATATCGCCGGTTTTGATATATCGGTTATAATTATCGACCATTTCGCTCTCGATCTCTTCGTCGTTTCCGACCGGGTGCTCGAAATCCTCGCTTGTATCGTGCTCCCTGTCAAGGAAGTCATTGTGACAGTTGGCACACCATTCAGACATGTTTGATCCATAGGCCACATGGGATCCATCCGTTTCCCCATATTTTCTGTTTCGATTTTGTCTGGCAACCGGAGCATTATTTCTAAAGTTGAAATTATGCACATGGGCCCCGCCATTGTAACCGGAATCGCCCAGCAATCGATAATTACCCAATGTGGTTCCGGATTCCGGAGAACCACCGTATGAGCCAGAGCCTGAAATAGATGGAGAATCTCTCCCGTTTATTTTGCCATGGGGATTGTGGCAGCTGGTGCAGCCAAGATCAGATGCTCTGTAGCTGCCGCCGGGTGCTACATTATTTGACCCGGTCTCATGAAAACCAAAATCCTTTGCGATGATGTTGTGGCCGTGGCGATCACCCGGGCTTTCGCCTCCGGACCAGTTAAAATCTTTATTGAGCCAGTAAAAATCACCACCAGGCGTCATGGCCGATCCGTCCGCACTGGCGACATGGGGATTGTCCGGGTCGCCTGCCCCTGCATGACAGTTAAGACAAATTGAGCTCGCGTCACTTGTTTTTAGCAGAAAGGCTGAAGCCACTGCAGGGACCAGACCCTTCGGATCGGCTTTTGAGGAGGAGGTGCCGTGCATGGAATGGCAGCCATCACAAACGCCGACTCCACCACGGTGAAATACGCCAACTTGGTCTGCCGACATACCGATTCCGACGGTTAGGAAAATTAAAATGACAACAATGAGGTTTGGTTTAAACATTTTGGCAAGGCGAAGATTGTTTGAAAAAATGACAAATGCAATTAAAATTCAGAAGCCGTAAATTGAAAAGAACATTCAGTGAGTGGTAAGCAATCGTACTCTGTTTTCACAGGTTGAAAACAGGATATCCTGGGTCTGATAGATGATGGAGGATCATATTTTGTCGTTGCAACCTGCTTATTCAATTCTTGAAAATATCTGAACCCTGTTGTTGAGGGTGTCTGCTATAAATATTTCTTCTTTGTTGTTGATGCACAATTGAGACGGATAGTTCAACCGGGCTTCTTTCCATCCCATGCCCGACATCCGTCCGATCAGTGAACCTTCCTGCCCCAAAATGATGACTTTGCTGCCGTTTCGATCCACCAGATAAATGCGTCCTCTTTTATCCGTGGTCATGTTGGTTGGAAATCGCACGTATTGCTTCAAGCTTTTTGATAAAGGAGAAAAAGTAGTGGAACCTCTGGTTGCGGAAAATAGCCGCGCATTGATGCTGTCGATCAACAACACCGTTCCTCTAAAATCGACTGTCACATCTGAAAAGAACCCGTAATCTGTTGGAAACTTTATTTGTTTTTTGTATTTCCCTTCAGGATCAAACACCAACACCCGTTCGGAGCGTACATCCAAGACATACATATTGTCATCCCTGTCGATATCAAAACTTCGTGGAACAAGTGGTGTCGGGGAAGACGCGCTTTCCAGATTAAGAAAGTTTTTAAAAGCCCCTTCCGGAGTCAACCGGACGATACGGCGCTGTTTTCCATCGAGTGCGAAAATTTCATTATTTGAATTTATTTGAACCCTTATTGGATAAAGGAGTTGGGGTAATTCAATTTCCTTTGTTACAGGTCCTATGGTCTGATTCTTAAAAATATATCTCAGCAGCCGGTTATTTCCGGTGTCCGCCACAACTATAAACGGTTTATCACTGCATGCGACCCCTTCCGGTTGTTTTAGGGCCAGGTTTTGGTCGTCGGTATATTCGGTATATATGGATGTAATGTGCTTAAACTTCAATGCCTCACCACCGAAAGATGCCACCGGTAACAGTCCGATCATCAAAAGACCAGGGATAATGAAAAATGTTTTGATAAAGGCGTGCATACTTTTCTACCTCTTCTGTTTCGGATGGCATTGGATGCACAGATCATAGGTGGTTTCAAAAGGCAACATCGCCGGTTTGTTTCCGGTCCCACCGGCCTGGTGACAGCTCAGACACTCGACGGTCAAGTTTTTGTTTCTCGGGTCTATAACCTTTTCTCCGAGCGGGTGGGTTGAATGGGTCTGCCATTCGTGACATTTACCGCAAAGATCTTTGGTTATATCCGATTGTGCGATCAGCAAAACATTATCCGCAGCATGGGGATTGTGACAGGCGATGCAGTTGCCTGTTTTTATCGGTTCGCACAACCCCTTGTTTTTGGGGTTTTTGATCGACCACTCCTGTAATTTGACCGTGTCCGCATGGCATTTTCCGCAGGTGTCGGCGACGGTCCCTTGCAGCAGCTTTTTTTGCTTTGAGCCGTGTGGCCGGTGACAGTTCAGACATCCGGTTTTATCGACCAGGGGCCAGTGTACCCGGTTTTTGCTGAATGTTTGATTCACCATGTCCTTGTGGCAATCCCGGCACAACGCAATCCCCTGCTTTTTGGTTTTAAGCGCGTTTGGCGACCCTGGAGTTCCGTGACATTCGGTACATTTGTTCTCGGCCACCGGCGCATGCACCTCATCGTAAAGGATGCCCCGTTTGTTGGACCCATGGGTGTTGTGACAGGCCCCGCAGTCGGACTTCGCCACCGGATACTGCATATGTCTTCTCTTAAACGTCAGTTTTTTGGGGTCGTGGCACCCGTTACAGAGATCGGGCACGTTATTTCGTAATAGAAATTTGGATTTAACCGACGCATGCGGGTCGTGGCAGTTGAGACAGCCTTTATCTTTTGTCAGCGGCTCATGTTGGAACCGGACGGCTTTGGCGTTATCACCGATCTCTTTATGGCACTCCACACAAAGATCGTTTCCTCGTTTTGTGAGAATAAATTTGTTATCCGAGGCATGGGACCCATGGCAGGTGATGCACTTGCCTTCTTTTACTACCTGATGGGAACTGAGCGCCTTTTCAGGTAGCACCTCCTTGTGGCAACCTAAGCAAAGTTCGGTGATATCTGCGTTCAACAGTTTTTTGTGGCTCGATGTGTGGGGATTATGGCATTCGGAACATTTGCCGGTCTTTAACAGCGGGTGAACCGAGATGCTTGTGAGCGTTTTTTGGAATGTCTCATGACATTTCAGGCACAGTTTACCCTGTGCACCTGGTTTCAGTTTGAATTTGTCTTGCGAAATCGCCAAACCCGCAATCATTAGCAAACCGATCAGACACGCTGAAAAGACAATTGTTCGCGGGGTGTTTTTAAACGCTATTTTCATGGTTTTTCAACTATATGACAATCCTTGCATGCCCGGTCTGCAAACGGTTTATGTATCTCCGCTTTGAAAAATTTCGGATTTTTAGCAATATGGGGTGCATGGCATTTTCTGCAATCGATTATGCTGGGGTCAATATCGATGTGGGCTTGACTAAAAGATGTCCTCTTATAATCGTGGCATTTTCCGCACAACCGTTGGATCGGCTCGACTATCAGGGCCTGCTCGGCTGCAAAATGGGGTCTGTGGCATAGGTTACATTTTTCAAGATCAGCGATTGCGTGTACGTATGTCTTTGTCTCAACGGACTTTTTGGTTTGTCCGCTGTTACTGCCCGAAGCATCGGCCTTTCCAGCAGTATCGTCAACTTTGGGGTACATATTTGCTTTGAGGTCGGTGTGGCAACTCAGGCATAGATGGGGATAATTCGCCAGGAGAAGATTTTTCAGTTTCGCTTTATGGGGACTGTGACACTTCGTGCATTCTCCGGCCACAACCGGATCGTGTTTGCTTTTGATCTCCTTTATTTCCTGGCCGGGGTCTGTACTGTGGCAGGAGTAGCATAAAAACCCCTGTCTGGATACGATCATCCCTTTGATGTTGCTTCCGTGGACATCGTGGCATTTCAGACATTTGCCTTTTTTGAAAAACTCATGGTTGGAACCATCCACTGCTTCCTTCATCAGGTCACCGTGGCAATCGACACAAAGTTTCGGGTCGTTGGCATCGACAGGAAGGAGTTTTTGCCTCTTTGCGCCATGGGATTTGTGGCAGGAATAACACTTCGCCTCGATGACCGGCTTGTGGGTATTTGTCTTTAAAAACTTTATTTCCGCGTCAAAATGGCAGGAATAACAGACCGCGTCCGTCTTGTTTTTTAACATGCCGTAAAATCCGGAACCGTGTGAATTGTGACAAACGCTGCAAGTCCCTTCGGCAAAGGGTTTATGCTGGATATGGGTTCTTTGAGCCTCTTTTGTTTTTTCATGGCAGGAAACGCAGACGGTTTCCTCTTTTGCAAAAAGAAGTTTTTCGTGTTTGGCTGCGTGTTTCACATGGCATGAAAGACATCCCCGTTTCTCGGTTACCGCTTTGTGGGGGGTCGTCACCTGCATTTTTTTATCCTTATGACAAGCAAAGCAGAGGGTGTTGCCGGCTTTTGCAAGAAGGATTTTATTCTCTGAGGCATGCGGATTGTGGCACGATGCACACTTTCCTTCCTGAAACGGCAGATGCTCAATATTTCCGCCGGCCTTCAGGTCCGCCCCTTTGTGGCACTGATAGCACAGGTCACGCCCTTTTTTTGCAGTGACAAAGGGTTCCGAAGACGTGGGCGGGTTATGACACTTCCGGCAGTCCGGTTTGACTGTTGTGGGGTGGGCGCTCGTTTTCAGCAGCTTGGCTTGCACGGATGAATGGGGGTTGTGGCAACTGCGACAGGACGCGGTTTCCACCGGGTAACCCCGGTGTGCGGTTTTAAATCGCTCCTGTTTTTTTTCATGGCAGGACATGCAGAGGGAGACCGCCTCGGTTTTGAGCAGGTCGGGGTGGTCGGCACTGTGGGAAAGATGACAGGTGGCACAGGTCTCTGTCTCCACCGGTTTATGAACCACCTTTTTTTGAAAGGTCTCCTTTTTGTGGCACAGGTAGCAGAGGTCGCGGTCCTTTGCTTTTAGCAAGGCTTTTTCCTGGGAGGCATGGGGGTTGTGGCAGTCGATGCATTTACCTTTTGTTAAAGCCGTATGAACCACGGCCTTTTCCATACCTATTTTTTCTTTTTCGTGGCATTTATAGCAAGTCTGGTTCCCAATTCTTTTTAACAGCAGTTTGGGGACGATGCCGTGTCGCAAATGGCAATCTTCGCATTTTTGTTCCTTGACGACCACATGGATATTTTTCATGGAAAGATATTTGGCTTTATACTCGTCGTGACACTCCAGACATGGCTTTCGCACAAATTTGCTCACCTTCCGCTTAGGCGCCGGGGGGGCGCAGGCAGTCAGAAAAATAAGCACACCGACAAAAAGAAATATGCCGCCAATAACAAATCGGTTTATTTTAAGCGATCTTATCAAGTCGTTACTCAGTGGTTGTTAAATTTTGGATTAATACCAGTTTCTATGGACATTGCTCCCTCAAGTTTCAAGATCCGCACGATAAATTGTCACCGGATAATACTCCCTCAGTTTATCAGTCCAGGTCTCCACTGCTTTTTTGATTTTCGTATTAAAAATATCTTTGGCAATGTCTTTTTTAACCTTTTCAAAAGGCTGTGGCTCAGGAGAAATAATTTGATATATATACAAAACATAAAAATGGCCTGCCGGAGTTGCATACAGTTTGAACTCCCCTGGTTTTGCCCCTGACACCGCCTTTTGCATCTTTTCAGGGAAACTACTTACTGTGACCGGCCGGCTGCCGAAGGTTAAAAGGCCTTTGGTATCCGTATCCACCTGACCGTCTGCATGGGCACTCAACCAGTTAAAATCAGTCCCCTCTTTGAGTGTATCGATCGCTGCTACTGCGTCATCCCTTTTCTGGAATATGAGGCTTTTTATCCGCATCATTTCCGGTGCGATGAATTGATCTACATTTTCTTTATAATATGTTTTCAGCTCTTCTATATTCAGTTTTATGTCAGGGGTAACAACCTTTCTAATAAAGGCACTGAAAATAACAGAATTTTCATTTGCTTTAACTCGGGTCATATACTCGTCGGTCTTGTCGATTCCCTTGTTTAAAGCTTCTTTCAATAATATTTTTTTTTCCAGCATAGCTTGCAGGATTGCGGCCTTTGCTTTGTTCACTCTTTTACTATCAATGGCTAACTTTATGCCATGGTAAAACTTTTTTTTTATGGCTTTGGTTAAATCGGAAACAGTTATCGGTTTTTCTCCCCTGATTCTAGCGAGAATGCGTCTGTCTTTTAACAGTTTTTCAATTCCGGGTTCTTTGGCTTCAAAATCCAACCCATCTATGCGTTTTTGATCCAGTTTTACATATTTCTTTTTTAAAGCGCTGTAATAGGCTCTTGCCGCTGCCACTTTTTTCTGGTTAAGGGTCTGGCGCCGTGCCCGCTCCCATGCCCGGAGATCTTTTTTTTCAGGAAAACGGATGCCCTCTAATTTAAAAATGATAAACTTTCTTTTGCCGGCTGATATGATCGGGCTGATGGATCCCACCGCCATTTTTGATATGAGCTGAGCAATCGGCCGGGTCAGGTCTTTCCCTTTCACATACTGTCCCTTTTCATCTGCTTCTGCGATGTCCCATTCGTTCGCCTTTTTCACCATCTCGTCAAAATCTTTTCCCGCTTTTAATTCGACTTCAATCCTTTTTGCATCTTCTTCTTTTTTAAAGCTGATTGACTTTAGTTTCCATTCCTTGATCATCTCCTGATAGATCGGTTTGACTCCATCCTCATCCACTGTAATATCTTTTACATACGTTTCAAGGAGAAGCTCCCTAAGGGTTTGTCGGCTGTATCCCTCGATCGGTTTCACTATTTCCGGCAGCTCGGCAAGCCCCATATTTTTTGCTTCCAGCACAATAAGCCTGATATTTATCAGTCGTTTCATCATGCCTGAGAAATCGATCCGGCCGGGGCTTTGACCGCCCGGCCGGCCGGCATGGGAAGATGCAATCGCTTTATTAAACTCCTTTAGCGTAATCGGATCCCCGTCGACGGTTGCCACTGTTTTTTTCCCGTCTATCACAGGTAGTTTTATATCAGATGCAAATCCGTGGGTTCCCAAAAGAAAAGAAGCGATCAGGATTAATTTCAAAATTAAAAAAATGTGTTTCATATTGTTCCTATGTTTTCAACTTAGGTAAATTAGGTTGAAGGCTAAAGACTGAAGGGTGAAAGGTATCAATCATTTTCGTAACGCTCGAATTAAACCATTTAAAACCTACCCAAACTCCTCTCGCGGAAACCCTGCAGTCACTTGATAAGCCAATATCGCTATTTCATCAGCCAGATTAAATGCCCTAAGTTTGGTATGATCGCGCATGATTTGTTCCTAATAGTCTTCGGCCTTTCACCTTCAGTTTATCGACCTGATTAATTATTCCTTATCAATCCTGCTAATCCTGTCAACGAATGAAAAATTAAGTCAGGCATTTGTAGGTCAGGCATTTGGCGGAGCCTATTCGCATACATAAATCTTATTTACAACCTTAATCTTTATCCTTCATCCTCAATTTTTAACACTAATCGACTGCAATTATCATACCAGAGTTTCCAATTTGCAATGCGGCCAAATTTAATCCCTCAATTCACCAAACATTTAAAACGGTGAAATCACCTGATCGATATGGGGTAATCACCAATATTACCATGTCAATCCATTAAACAATATAAGTTATTTAACTAGTTTATTGATTTTTAAGTCAATAATACGATGTGGCACACCCATTTTTATTGATTTTTAAGTCAATAATACGATGTGGCACACTCATTGCAAACGCTCATATTAAAACTTCCAAGAAAAGAGAAAATAAGAGTGGAGCAACACATGCACTCATGCGCAATTTACAAATGGTATCAAGCCCAAAAGGGGGGTGATAAGAAAAGCGGCAGGAGAAAGCAACATGGTCGATTTGACTGGCAAAATCAAACAACGATCCTCCGAAAAAGGTAAACCCCGGGAGACCGGGGGACACAAAGTCGACGGGTCCCGGACATCGGGACGGCCGGGCTGCCGGAGAAAAAAACTTTAGGAGGATTACGATGAAAGCATTTAAATTTGGATTGGTTGTCATGGCAGCGGCTTTGATAACTTTTGGGTTAGGCGGCACGGCGACGGCTTTCCATGATGGTGGTGTGGCCACCTGTGACGGCTGTCACACCATGCACAACTCGGTAGACGGCCAGCCAAATGCCGAAGGCGGATCGGTCGGTACCGGAGTCAGCACCTGGCTGACCGTAGGTACCGACCCCAGTTCCACCTGCCTGACTTGCCACGATGGAACCGGTCGTTATCACATTAACAGCGATGACGGCTCTGCGGCAACACCGGGCGGTGACTTTTACTGGCTGACCAAGACCTTTACCTGGGAATCCCATGGTGCTAAAACGAGTGAAGGAGATGACCACGGTCACAACGTGATTGCGGCTGACTTTGGCCTGACTCAGGATGCTACCCTGGCCACTGCACCTGGCGGCACCTACTCGTCCGCATCTCTGGGCTGTAACAGCTGCCACGACCCGCATGCCGTGAAAAACGGCGGTACCAAGGGCGGTTACGGCGCCATCGAGGTGTCCGGCTCCTACGGGGCGGACCCGACAGCCCAAGTCACGGGGAACTACCGTCTTCTTGGCGACATCGGCTACGACGGCGGCCAGGACGCAGGCGCCAACTTTACCAATGACGTGCCGATTGCAACAACAAAAAAATACGCACTAGATGCTGACGATGCTCACACCGACTTCGGCGTGGGCATGTCGGAATGGTGTGCCAACTGCCACACCGGCTTCACGGCCGACAGCTCCAACCCGATGCGCCACCCGGCCAGTAATGATGCCCACTTGGGCACGGGTTTGGCCATCAACTATAACTTATATGTAAAGACCGGCGACTTCACCGGGACTTCCGCTGATTCCTATCTGGCGCTGGTTCCCTTTGAGAGAGGTGAGACCGACCCGACCGCTCTGGACGGATCAGACACAACGGGCCCAGACGCAACCTCAAACGTCATGTGTCTCACCTGTCACCGGGCCCATGCTTCAGCATTCCAGAATGCCACCCGGTGGGATATGACCACCGAGTTTCCGACAACGGACTCGCATCCGGCGTCTGGAGACGGCGGCGTAACCGGCGACGACGTTGCCAACAGCTACTACGGCAGAGATATGGTGGCCCAGTTCGGCGAGTTCCAGAGATCTCTCTGCAACAAGTGCCATGTACAGGATTAATACATAGTATAAGGCACACCAGAGATAAATATTAAAGGCTGGCGGCTTTTGGGTCGGCAGCCTTTTTTTTGACCCGATGATGTATTTGGTGTATGGGTAAACATCTTCCAGCACTCGGAAACAGCAAATGGCGCTTATCCTTTTATGGAGTGCCTGATTTCATTGGAACAAAGAGTCATATAAAGCAGATGCAACACCAACATAAATTCCTATCCCTATCCGTGCTTATATCGATGGTCCTTGTTTTTTTGTGCGTGATGCTGCTTGGGGGACCATTTTCAATGGATGCCCGGGCCGAGGTCCGTGCCGCCTACCTCTATACCCTGTCGGGCTTTCAGGGGGCCATCCCGCTTAACTGGGCAACCCTTGCATTTGACAGGAAACGAAACGAGATTTATGCGCTGGATCCCCGCGAACGGGACATCCGGATATTTAACGAAAGCGGCATGGAGATCTATCGGTTTGGGGATGACAATAGCCTCGGCACGGCCCTTGATGTGGCAATCAAACCAGACGGAAACATCCTGGTCCTATCCAGAAGGCAATTAAAATCTTTAATCCTTGTCTGTAATTACAGGGGGGAGGTTATCTCCGAGCTGGAGATAAAGGATCTGCCTCCTGATTTTTCCACCTTTTCACCCGACCGTATGGCTTTTCGCCACGAGCGGCTCTATCTGCTCGATTCGGGCGGGATGCGGATTGCGGTGACCGACTCAAAAGGTCTTTTTCAAAAGGGGTACGATCTGGCCGCGCTGTTGGATGTTGAAGAAGAAAAGCGGGCCGAGACTGAGATCAGCGGGTTCAGCGTCGACCGGGAAGGGAACATGCTCTTTACCGTGGCGGTCTTTTTTGCGGCCTACACCCTTTCCCCGGACGGGAAGGTCACGGGCTGGGGTCAGTCCGGGAGCGCACCCGGCCGATTTAATATAGTGGGTGGGATCGTGGCCGATAAAAAAGGCAACTATTATGTGGCCGATCGGTTAAAGTCAGCGGTCCTTATCTTTGACCGAAAATTCAAATTTCTCAAAGAGTTCGGGTATCGGGGGGGCAAACCGGAAAACCTTATTGGCCCGAGGCATCTGGCTATAGATCACAGGGGACGACTCTATGTGTCCCAGCTCAGAAGCCGGGGGGTGAGTGTTTTCAGGATAACACATCGCTCACCCTGAGATGTGGGGAGATATATTATTTTGTTTATCGTACGCTTTATTTTACCGCAAAAAAAAGACTTGGATTTTAAGATGTCCCGTGCAATGCGCTGTTTTATTTTTATCCTTCTCCTTTTTTTGATCGGCTGTCTGCCCCAAGGGCCTCGATCTCAGGGGTCCTTTTCAAGAATGCCTTTAACAGAAGACGGTGAAGTGATGATATACCTGCAGCCGATGCTCCAAAAGACCGATAGGCTGCGGTTTGTCATTGAGGAGATTTCCGCGGTGCGGGATGATGGTGAGACGCCCCCCCTTTTTTTGTCAATCAATGAAATAAACGGGGTGAATTTAGAGGGAACTCAAAAACACCTGGGATCCGGAGTCCTGACTCCGGGTTCATACACCGGTATATCGATTCTGATCAAAGAGGCGTTTATTCGCATAAATGGAGGTGAACTGGCCTTGTTGGTCCCTGAGGACCCGGTTTTGGTCGACCATCCCTTTATGGTCAGGCGGCAGTGGACCACTGCTCTGTTTCTTACCCTTTCTGATACAAATTTTATCACCGATCAGGTGAAATTCAGACCGGATTTTTCCCTGGCCTCCCCGGGCAGGGGGCTTGTCGGTTTTACCGGTCTGGTTACCAGCACGGACTCCAATACCATCACCGTCTTTGATAAGCGGAAGATGCAGGTGGTCGATGTGATTTCAACCGGCCAGAGGCCAAGGGGAATTGTGCTCGATCAAGCCCGGACCCTGGCCTATGCGGCAATTTCCGGGGCGGACCGGGTAGCGGTGATCGATCTCTTTAAACGGGAGATCGTCAACCGGCTAAAACTCAATTTCAGAGATAACCCGATCGAATTGGCTCTGACGCCCGACGGAAGAACGCTGGTGTCGGTCAACCACGATTCCAATACGGTAAGTATAATTGACGCCATTTCCATGACCGAGAGCGATCGAATCCGGGTGGGTGAAGGACCGGCCTCGGCGGTGGTGGCGCCTTCAGGTCGAAAGGTCTATGTGATGAACACGCGGTCGAGCACGCTTTCGGTGGTGGACCTGATCCAAAAAAGACTGTCAATAACCATCGGGGTGGAAGGGGCTCCCCTGAGGGGTGCGTTTAACCGCGCCGGCACCCGGCTCTTTGTGATCAACCGGGATACGCCGTATCTCACGGTCATCGATCCTTTACGATTCATGGTCACGGATAAAATTTTCATCGGCATGGGGGCGGTCTCGATCAGACTCGATCGGCAGAGGGATCAGATCCTGGTCGGCAAAAAGTTTGGCAAGGAGATCGCTGTTGTCGATCCGTCTTCCTTGATGTTCATCGACACCATTCAAGTGGGCGGCACACCCGTGTTTATGACTATCGACGGGGAAGAAAGAAGTCTGCTTGCAGTTTTTCCTGCCCAAAAACGACTTCAAAAGATCAACTTGACCAGTAAAATGCGGGTAGCTGAAATCGAGGTGGGGCAGGGGGCTTATGCCGTTGTGGTCATGGGTGAGCGATAGGCCATGCAGCGATCTCTTCTTTTCTACCTGCTTTTTTTCATAGCGATTGTGATCCTTTTCATTCCCCTTCTGTCTTCTAAAGCCCGGGCTGAAGGGGTCACCCTTCGCACCAAGCATAAATATACATTTTCCGGCAGCAAAACTAAATCCAAAACCACCGGGGACACGATCGATACGAATGCTTCTATATTTGATCAGCTCTATGACCTTGATCTGTCCAAGACGATTTACCCCTACCTACGCTTTGATGCCGGGGCAGTTTATGAGCTCAACAAAACCACATCGACCAGCGGCGATTTTGAAACCGATATGACAGAGCAGATTTTGCGCCCCTTTGTGGAGCTCAACCTGGACAACCCGATCTACAAAGCCGGGATCGCTTATCGCAAACGTCAGATCGAGGACAAGATCTCCGGCCTCCCGGACACCCGGGCTGACCGGGATGAAATAAACATCCTTTTGGGGATGGACCCGGATGAGATTTTCCCAAGATGGGACCTGCGGTACAACCAGCTCCACACCCATGACAACCCCGAGACCGTGGACGACATCGAGCGGCAGCTCACGTTAGACACCGGGTATACCCTTTTTAAAGCCCTGAATCTCGACTATCTCTATTCATTGACCGAAAAAGAAAACAAGCTAAAGGGTTTTACGACCGAGGAGGAGGTTCATTTTGGGCGGATCGATTATTCGCGCAGCTTCTGGGATGGCCGATTCGCTGTGGGAACCGGTTACCGGATACGGTATCAATCGTTGAAGATCCCGGAAAATGCAACGATCCAATCGCCGTTGGCACGTTCTTCAGGGCTTTCGTCGCTGGACAAAACCCCTGAAGACGGACCGGCGCTTGATATAAACAATCTCCTCATCGATGGGAATTTTATTGCATCAGCCGGTATGAATCTGGGTACGAACGGGGATCAGTTGGAGTCGATCAACATCGGGCTTGATTTCGGGTTTGCAGTCGATGTGGATCAGATACGAATCTGGGTCGACCGACGTCTAACCGGCATAGTTTCCAACTCTTTTTCCTGGTCAGTTTACAGCAGCCCGGACAATATCGATTCGAGTACCTGGACTCTTATCGCTACGGTGTTTCCGGCTGTATTCGGCGCCTTTGACAATCGGTTTGAGGTTTCCTTTCCAAAAACAAACACACGATTTATCAAGGTGGTCGCCAATGCCCTGTCGCTGACCGATTCGGGGGGTGCAGATTTCCCGGATATTTTTGTAACCGAAATGGAGGCCTTTATCACACTGAGGGGGGTCCAGGTCGACAGGGAACAAAAAACAATCGATCAAAATATTGACCTCAACCTGAGGGGACGGCTCGGGGATAAGACCAGCGTTGGCTATACGCTGCTATACAGCCTACGTGAAGATGACCCGGCGAACGAAGAGAGAACCTCGTTGACCCACAGCGTCTATCTGAGCCATATCTTCAACCGTCTGTTTTCCGCTAGCGCCAACGGACAGCGGTCAGACACAACAGGTACAGACGAGGATACGGTCAGCGACACCTATGGTGTGTCGTTAAAAGCCAACTGGCTCTACACCTTTGACCAGACACTCACGTACAGCGGCCGATCCGACACCGATGAGGATGGCTCGGGCCGTCAGGATTCCATATTCCTCCGCAGCAACGCCAGGCTGTACCGCGGATGGAGTGCTTTTCTGGATATGGGCTACACCTGGGAGGAGGCGATCGACCGCCCGAAGGCCGCCAGCACCCTCATCCGAACGGGTACCGACGTGGAACCCAACCGAAAAATCATCCTCAATGTGGATTATGCATATAAAGCAACTGACGAATCGGGTGTGGATGGCCGGTCGAGCACGGAGACCGATTTGAGATTGCAGGTTTTTTATAACCCGTTCGATAATTTGTCTCTTTTTGCCCGATTGGATGTTGTCGACCGCGGAGAAGGTATAGAGCTATTTCAAAATTATTCGATCAACTGGTCACCCTTTCCGGACGGTGACCTGCAGTTCTTTTTCGTCTATACCGAGACCCTGCGGTCTGAAAGCGAATCTCGGGACACTGTTGTCGGCCCGGGTTTAAAATGGACCGTCGGCAGGCATATCCTGTTTGATATGACCTATAATTTTATAAAAACCGAAAACAAAACCCAGATAACAGATTCAAATGTTTTCGCTGCGGAGTTAAGACTGGTGTTTTAAGGATTATTGGCATGAATCATGTGACAAACAGATTGATTGACGGAAAACAATGGGGTATAAGTACTCGTTCGAAGGGGTCGAGGGTCCAAGGATTCAAGTGACACGCAGTGAAGCGTAGCGCTTACCATCAACGCTCAATGCTTAAGAATTACAAAGAGCTAAAGGTCTGGCAAGGGTCGAAAGGAAATCATCATTATGAAAAGGGGAGATCGCATTGATCTCAAAATTTTTATACTATTTTTAGTCCTTATTGCGCTGACAGGTTGTGCCGCATCCGGCACTCGTAGATCTGAAAACTACCATGATCCCGATATGGATTTTGCCGCCCTGCGCAGCATCGCTGTGATGCCCTTTGCCAACCTCACGCGAGATAAACTGGCTGCTGAACGGGTTAGGGACACCTTTATGATCAGCCTTATGTCGACCGGTATTGTCTATGTGGTCTCGGCAGGGGAGGTCGCCCGTGGGATTTCCAGGGTAGGGATTGCGCGCCCGGCCCATCCATCCGGAGAGGAGGTCGCGAAATTAGCGGCCATTGTAAAGGCCGATGCAGTGGTTACCGGTGTTGTCAGGGAATTCGGGATGGTCAGATCAGGGGCTGCCAATGCCAATGTCATATCGGTGAGCATGCAGATGATCGAGAAAGAATCCCGCAAGGTGGTTTGGACCGCTTCCAGCACCCAAGGCGGGGTCAGTATCAAAGACCGACTACTCGGCGCGGGCGGCAGACCGATGAATGAGATTACCAACGTAGCGATCGATGATATTCTCAACAAGCTTTTCTATTAGAACTGTTATCGTCTTTTTTACAGTTTTTATCTTCCTTTCAGGTTGTGCAGCGCATAATGAATCTTTAACCCCCATAGCCACAACCGACCCACCCCGTGTTGTAAATCGTGCGGGTATCGCTGTCCTACCGATTTTCAACATCAGTCGAACCTTTGTTCCCCTCAACGATATCAGACAGCTGCTCATCGGTCGTCTCAAAAACGAGGGGTTAAACATCATTGATGACCAGGTCCTTGAAACCGTTATGACCAGACACCGCATCCGTTATGTGGGCGGCCTGGATAGGATGACTGCCAGGGCTTTCCGAAAGGAGGCCGGGGCTGAGGCGGTGCTCATCACCACTTTGGAGCTTTACAGTGATATCTTTCCGCCTAAGATTGCCCTCACATCCCGGCTGGTTTCCACCGGCGAGCGGACCGAGATATTATGGATCGATGGGGTCGGGCTGGCCGGTGATGATACCCCGGGGCTTCTCGATCTTTCTATGATTGAAAATCTCCCCATACTGATCGATATGGCTATACAGCGGCTTGCTTCCTCCCTGGCCGGTTCTTTGGCTGACAGGAAAGAGTGGATGAGGACCCAAAAAATACAAAACAAATTTCAGCCCAAAATCGCCTTCCACTCCCCGATGTTAAAACCAGATCGTAAATATCGTGTGGCGGTAGTCCCCTTGTTCAACGTAAGTGAGAGAAGAGATGCCGGGGATATGATGGCCTTGCATTTTATCAAACGACTGTATGCGATGGATAATTTTGATATCATCGAGCCGGGTGTGGTCCGGCAAGCGATGTTGAGACTGCGGATTATCATGGATGATGGATTGTCCCTTGCTTATGCTGATTTAATCCTTCGCCGGTTAAATGCCGATCTGGTGTTGATCGGAAAGACCTTGGATTATCAGGATTATCAAGGCCCTAATGGTACAGCTATGGTCGATTTTTCCTCCCAGCTGATCGAGCGGAAAAGCCGGGAAGTGGTCTGGTCGGCAAAGAGTTACAATCATGGGGATGACGGTGTTTTCTTTTTTGATTGGGGGAGGGTTAATACTGCCTATGCGATGGCATCCCAGATGGTGCAGTTGGCCGTTGAGGATATTGTTAGGCCCTGACTGCTTCGTAAAAAATCCATTTTCTTTGTTGTGCTGCATCCTTCATCATTGCGGTGTACGCGTATGTACGCCTCATTCTTCAGGATTTGCGCGCCTCGAATTTGATCCGCCGGAGGCGGATTACTTTGCAGTCTCAAATTCGGAATTGTTAGATTACAAAGGGGACATCCTTAAGTGATTCAGTATCTCATTCCCTATCAACCTTAAGCTTGCGAAGGAAAACAGGAGAAAAAAATCTTGGTGGCTTAGCACCTTTGTTTACCCCGTAGGTCCGGAAGATCGTACTGGGGCGAGAGAAAAACAAAATTCAGAGCGGAAAAATTATAGAATTATTTCAAGAATGGGCTTAGGGCGACTGGACCGGGAATTTGAGTTTGCGTTCGATAGGAAAATGGCATTTCCGACAGAAATCAAAACCTCGTTCCGGATTCAGTGTCGAGAACTTTCTGGAGTCCGATGCATGGGGATCGTGGCAACTCGCACAGCTCAGCTCCTGCTCCTTTCTTCTGGGGTCCGGAACCCCGCGGGTGGGGTGCTTGTCTCCCATAAGATAACCTGCCACGACATGCCTGCCACTCCCCTTGTCCGTGTGACAGCTTCGACACAGATCCCATATCGGTTTAACCAGGCTTAATGGATTTTCTGACGCATGGGGGTTGTGACATATACCGCATCTGCCGGTGGTAAAAGGCGTATGGTAGTACTTCTTGGTACTTCTTATCTGTTTTTCCCTAAAATGACATTTGTAACAGAGTTCCGGATCCGGGTATTTAATAAAATACCTCGGGGTTGCCTCGGGGTCGTGGCAACTGAGGCAACTCCAGACAAAGTCGGGACCGTGGACAAATCGATAGGCGGTCATCCTCCGGTGGCATGAATAACATGTGGATTCAGACGAGACATTGGCGTTGTATTTTGAAATTTCATCGGCAAACGTATCGATATTGATCGGTTTTTCGTCGACTTTCGTTGGCTCCAGTCTGTGATGGCAGCCGGCACACCTTGGCCGGTCCTCTTGATGAAAATAATCTTTTTGAAAACCGGCCGGCGGCGTTGCATATTTGCCAATGAGGTCCGACCTGCGGAAAACATCCAAAGAAACCCTATCGACGATCAGACCTTTTTTTTTTGCTATCAGGTTTATCTTATTGATGCCAAGCGCCAGTGGAACGGAAAAACATTCGATTTCCCGACCGGGGACACGACTCGCCCTGGTTTTGTTGTTTACCCTTATTTCTATTAAATCAGCCATGCCATGGGGCAGGCTTAAGGAAATGTTGATAAGGCCAAATTTCATAACCGTTTTATCAACAGGATACTCCACCTTGATAATATGTTCCCTGCCTTCAGCGCTTAGGCTGGATGCCAGGAAACAGGCAAAAGCAAAGCCAAGAACTCTGACGGGAAGCTTCATTGTATTCCGTATTTTTTTACCTGGTATCTGAGGGTGTCGTAACTGATATTCAAAAGCTTTGCAGCCTGGGTCTTGTTTTGATTTGACTTTTCGAGAGCCTGGAGAATCAGATCTTTTTCGACATCTTCCAGGGAAATGCCTGCATCCGGGAGTATGAATTTGTCGGCCAAAGGCCGGTCTGTGACTATTGATTGACCAAATACCCATTTGGGCAGATGTGCGGGTTGGATGACATCCTCCTTTTCAAGCACAACCAGCCTCTCTACAAGGTTTTTCAGCTCTCTCACATTACCCGGCCATCCATAAGAAATCAGGGTCTGTTCAGCCTCAGGGGAAAAGCCTTTTACTGTTTTATAATTATGTTTGGTAGCATAATGTGAAAAAAAGTGGCTGATCAGCAGCGGTATATCATCTGTTCTCTCTCTTAAGGGAACGATATGTAAATAGAATGTGCTCAGCCTGAAGAATAAATCCTTACGGAATTCGCCGCTGTTCACCGCTTCCGAGATGTTCCGATTGGTGGTGGCGATGATGGTTGCATCGAAGGAAATTTCCTCTTTTCCGCCGATATGTCTTATTTTTCGGTCCTCCAAAACCCTTAGCAACTTGCTCTGGAGATCGGGTCTCATCTCACCGATCTCATCGAGGAGTATTGAACCGCCGTTTGCCAGCTCAAACAATCCTTTATTCCCCGACTTTGCATCGGTAAAAGACCCTTTTTCATAACCGAAGAGCTGACTCTCAAGCAAGGACTCGGGCATGGCTGCACAGTTTATCGCGATAAAAGGCGCATGGCCTGTTGAATCGGCTCTAAACATCAATTTATGGATATGTCTGGCCACAAGTTCCTTGCCGGTTCCGCTTTCTCCGGTTAAAAGAATAGTTGATACACGGGCCTGGGCCATCTTTTGGATATTTTCCTCCAATGTTTTGATGGCTTTGGATTGGCCCACGAACTCCCTTTCAAAAGCCTCTGAATAGGCTTTTCTCAGAAAGTGCACCTCCTGTTTGAGGTCTTCTTTTTCAAAGATGTTTCTGATGACCATCTTGACTTCATCGGTATTAAACGGTTTGGTCAGATAATCGGCTGCGCCCATTTTCATGGCCTTAACCGCTGTTTCGATATTATCGTCCGCCGTCAGCATAACAACCTGTGTATCAATCCCGTTGTCCTTTTTGATATCCCGGAGTATATCCATTCCGCTCTGGCCGGGCATTCTGATGTCCAGCAGAACCACATCTGCCTCCCAAGACTCTATTTTATTGATCACATTATCCGTTTTTGTCTCGGCATAGACCTCATAACCTTCTTTCTTTAAGGTCTTTGAGAGGACCGAGATAATCAGCTCTTCATCATCTAAAAGAAATATTTTGCCTTTTCGTTTCATGCGATCTACTCCTTCTCTTCCGGTTGTATCTGAAGAGAGATGTTAAAAACAGTTCCTTTATTCAGCATGCTTTCAACACAAACATCTCCTCCATGTTGTTCGATAAGCCGCCTGGTAATCGCCAATCCCAACCCGGAGCCTTTGGGTTTGGTTGTAAAAAATGGCTGAAAGATTTTTTCCTGCACATCTTTGTCCATGCCTTTGCCGGTATCTGCAATCGCTACTTGGATGATACTTCGTTCGGCATCATAGGAAGTTTTGACCGTCAATATACCACCGGCCGGCATGGCTTCAATTGCGTTGAGCATCAGATTTAGAAATACCTGCTGCAGTTGCATCGGGTCGGCCATTGTTTCAGGAATGCCCGGTTCGAAATCTTTTTTAACTTCTATCGATGTCGAGGAATCCGAAGCGAGAGCGGGGCTTTTTAATGAAAAGGAAATGGTTTTTTCAAGCAGGTCATTTATATCCGTGAGCATCAGTTGGAGTTGGGGGGGCTTTGCAAAGTTGAGCAGGCCCTTTATGAGCAATTCGATTCGTTTGATCTGTTCAACAGATTTTACGATAAGGTCTCTGTCTTCTTCCGAGATGCTTTCTTCTTCAACAAGGCATTGCAACGAACCTTTGATACCGGCCAGGGGGTTTTTGATCTCATGGGCCAGCCCGGCTGCCATTTCACCGACCATTTTCAACTGCTCCGTCCGTTGTAATGCCGCCTCTACGCCTTTACCCTCGGTGATATCCCTGACCACATGGATCAATCCGATCATCTGGTGATTGCTGTCAAATCTGGGCATGGCGCGTATCTCAAGGAACTTGTCAAGGTGGGGTTCATATATTTCAAAAGTGGCCTGCTTCCCTGTTTTGAAGCACTCACAACTGGGGCATTCATCCGGTGCAAAGTCTTTTCCATGGTAATATTGATAACATTTTGCCTTAGTGAGATTCAAAAACGGCAGTCCCAGCATTTTTTCAGCAGCTTTGTTGGCCTGGATAATATTAAAATCCATGTCATGGATGGTAATCACATCGGTGATGGTGTTGAAAGTACTCTCCCATTCAAGCTTGGACTGTAGAATCAAATTTTCCATTTCCTTGCGCTCTGAGACGTCGCGATCAATCGCCAGGATATATTTATGACCCATGTATTCCAACAAACTGGCGCTGACTTCCACAGGGAAAATGGTACCGTCTTCTTTTCTGTGGTTTAATTCAGCCTTGAATTTCTCCCCCTTTAAAATGCGTTCGAGACGGGCCTGCGCCTGTTCGGAAGCATCAGGCGCATCAAGGTCTTTTATCAGATTGAGCGTCAACAGTTTTTCGATGCTGATACCGTGCATATCGGCAGCCGCACGGTTTGCTTCTAAAATATCTCCTATGTTTTTACCTTCGGTTTCCAATATGAAAATGGCGTCTCCGGCACTTTCAAACAGCGTTCGGTACCTGTTCTCACTTTCCTGTATTTTGTGCATCGTCTGATTCAGTGAATCTGACATCCCATTGAAAGATGTGGCCAGTTCCCCAAACTCATTTTTTAAGCCTTTAATTTTATAATCGAAATTACCGCGTTTTAAGCTGCGCGTTGCATCCAGAAGAATTTTAATCGGTTTGGTTAATGCCCTGATAAAGAATAAACAGACGGCGGCAGCAATAAAGGGCGTTATCCCTACAAGCGCGTAAAGTATTTTTTTGGAATCTGCAATGTCCTTAAGAGAAGCATCTGTCCTGCCGGCAAGCTTGGTATTGGCGATGTGGACCATGTCGTTGATTTGGGCCAATACATTTTCCGAAATTCGAAAAGCAATGTTGCTTTCTTTGATTAAAAGAGTGCGATTGCCTCTGGCATTTAAAATTTTGTTGATCGAACTGATATATGAATCAATATCATTGTTCAATTTTTCAAGCCGGGCTTTCACATTCGATGCATGATGACATTCAAAACAGGCGGTGGAAACTTTTTTCATCTTTTCTAGATTGGCCGCAACCGTGTCTCGACTTTTGGCAAAGTGGGTACCCATGAGGAAGAAGTCGGACTGCGCGCCTTTAACCTGGATTAAAAGGTGTTCTCTCAGTATTTCCACCTGATAGAGCTCAATCAGAAGATCCAGTTCGGATGTTGCGGATTTAATGCTGGTGATGATATATACGCCGCCCGCCAGAAAAATCAGGCAGATGAGGCATGTGATGATGATTATTTTTTTCTTCATTGTTTTACCTATATTTCTTTATACAAGTTTTGTACCTGATATTTTGAGTAAAATCGCATCAGGCATAGGGCAAAAAGAAATTTTTCCAAAAAAAATTGATGATGGGCTCTTTGACAACGGCACAAAACCTTTTAAAAGGCACCATGCCCAATATGGTGTGCGAAACTTGAGCTATTTATTTTAAAGTCGTGGATGGGTAATTAATCTTAAAAAATATACCAAAAAAAATTTTATTGAAACGAAACCGCAGTTTAAAGAAGCGAAAAGATCGAATTTCTGGTCAAATCACCAATTTGATCTGGTGATTTGACCATATTTTAACAATTTAATCAATAGTTCACATTAATCGTTCACGGGTTCAGAGGTTCAGGGTTCCTTTCTTTCGTTGACCTTGCTCGTAGGCTGCCAAGTAATTGATGAAACCACGAATGACAGAGCGAACGCGTCCGGCATGATCATACACATCCTGAAACTCAGTCTTCGTGATGTAATGCTGATCCAATGCCATGTAAAGCTCACTCTGAACTTCAGTGCAAGATCGCTTCGCATACCTAAGAAAGCGAACAAACTCAGGGTTTGTCTCCGAATCGAATCCTTCTGCAATATTGTGCATGGAAGAACCTGCTGCATCCTGAATTTGCTTTTTCAAGCCAAAATCGCGGGCAAACGCAGTTTTCTTTGTCAATCCATAAACCTTACGAGTTAACTTACGGGCCAATTGCCATGCCTCAATATCCTCAAATCGTTCTATTCCCATGCGTTTTTTCTCCAGTGTGCATGAATCAACAATTCAGCGCTGATGATAACCCAGAACCTCTAAACCCTGAACCCTGAACCTATGAACGGTTACAGGAAGTTGTGGTTAATTCATCCGAACAGACCCCTTGCATTTGACAGGCCGTTGACCAACAGATAGAGACAGCCACTGATCATCACAAAACCAAAAATGTAACAAGCGATACGGAAAGCGACCGGTGGGTTGTCGACCATTGCTTCCTGCAATTTCCCTTCTTTTTCCAAGCGATGCACCCAATCCGGCCGCTCATGACGGACCTTTTCCAGATCGACGCTTCCTTCGAACATGGCCAGGTCCATCGGA
>SDBV01002880.1_pt1 | contig 25634 bp, 27 predicted proteins | sample 2277081 | NCBI WGS metagenome assembly SDBV01 (sample SAMN10402039, study PRJNA504765) | marine sediment metagenome | isolation source: marine sediment core GS10_PC15, 223 cmbsf | place: Arctic Ocean: Southern Knipovich Ridge | collected 2010 | reverse complement strand
TTCTTCTTTCAGGACCTTGGCCACTCCTTCACAAACTTTCGAAGCACGGATCTTCACATCCGGCATCTGCACTCGGCCGCCATTACGTATCCTCGTCAGCATATCAGCTATCGGGTCACTCAAACTCATACAAAACGCTCCAACTGGTTAAACTCAAAAAACAAAACTTAAATAAATTCAAACTAAAGCGACTTACCAACTTGCCTTCTTAATACCTGGTATCTTGCCTTCGTTTGCCATTGTTCTAAAACAAATGCGGCAAATTTTAAATTTGCGATACACCGCCCGGCTTCTGCCGCATATTTCACAGCGGGTATAACCTCTGCTTCTGTATTTAGGTGTTTTTCTTGCTTTATTTTCTAACGCCTTTGTCGACATCAAATAACTCCAAAAAACTCGTATATCCTGTTAATAATTCCTAATCGGCCTCTTTGAATGGCATTCCGAAAAGCCGCAGCAACTCGCAACCTTCATCATTATTCGTTGCCGTTGTAACAAATGTTATATTCATTCCCTGCTGAGTCTCGATCCTGCCGGGATCGATCTCCGGAAAAACACTCTGTTCGTCGACACCCATCGAGTAATTACCCCTGCCGTCAAAACTCTTCGGGCTAAGCCCGCGGAAGTCCTTAACACGAGGTATCGCAAGATTGATCAGACGATCCATAAATTCATACATGCGTTCCTTGCGAAGCGTAACCTTAAGTCCAGTCTCCCATCCGGCTCGGACCTTAAAGTTAGAAACGCTCTTCTTCGCTTTACAGACTACAGGTTTCTGACCACCGATCACCGTCAGATCCTTGATCGCATTGACAAGGTACTTCTTATCCAGCAAAGCCTTACCAATACCCATTGAGATCACAACCTTCTCGACCTTCGGAACCGCCATCGGGCTGGCATACTTAAACTTCTCCTGCATCCCTGGAACAACCTTCGACTTATATATATCTTTCAACCGCGACATCAAAAAACCTTATTATTAGTAAAAATCCTATTCACATGTTTTCGGCGCGACTTACAAAAACACTTGCCCGCGCCATCAACTATTTCTTCTTCACAACTACGTCGATCTCGCTGCCATCTAAAGTGACACGCTTCTTGACACCATTCTTATCAATCTCGAAACGAACCCGGCTGCCCTTTGAACCCTTAACCGGCAGAACATTACTGATATGGATCGGCTGTTCGACCCGAATCCTTCCGCCCTGCGGATTTTTTTGCGACGGGCGAACGTGTTTATAAACAGTATTGAGCCCTTCAACGATAAGCCTATTGGACTTTGGGATCACCCTCATAACTTTACCCGTTGAGCCCTTATGGTCACCGGCTGTTATCTCAACTGTATCGCCTTTTTTAACATGCATTGCCATAGTAAAATCTCGTAATACTCAAGCTTAAAAACTTACACTACCTCGCTCGCAAGCGAAATTATCTTCATAAAATTCTTCTCACGCAACTCACGTGCAACAGCACCAAAAATACGCGTTCCGATCGGGTTGCCGTCAGGGTCAAGCATCACAGCGGCATTACTGTCGAACCGTACATAGCTGCCGTCCTTGCGGCGAACCGGATACTTTGTCCTGATGATCACACACTTGTGAACCTTCTTATCATCAAGCGGACAGTTTGCAAGGTGCTTCTTGATCGCAACGCAGACAACATCGCCAACGCCTGCTGAGGGACGACTGTGCTTACCCTTGCGTGAACCGCCCCTTCCGAGCACCTTAATACACTGTGCCGTCTTAACGCCGCTGTTATCGGCTATAGTTAACATTGTTTCTTGCTGGATCAACGTTCTATTCCTCTAATCAATGATTCCTTTTTCAACTACTTTTATAAGACGCCAGGATTTGCTCTTGCTCATCGGCCTGCACTCTACGACATCTACAGTGTCGCCGATGCCGGCTTCATTACTCTCGTCATGAACACCGAACTTGGTCCTTCGTTTCATATACTTACCATACATTGGATGCTTCACCGTGTAATCGAACTGAACCCGGATACTTTTATCGCCACTCTTGCTGACGACCGTGCCGCGTCTGGTTTTTAATTCTGTATTGGTTTTCATATACCGTTACTTGCCCTTCAATTCTATTTCACGCATTATCGTTTTAACTCGCGCAATATCACGCTTGGCGTTCTTAATCGCCATTACGTTCTCGAGTTTCTCAGTTACGGCCTGACTTCGCAGACCGAACAAATGCTTCTCAAATTCCTCAAGTTTATCGTAAAGCTCTTCAGCTCTCAGTTCTCGTATTTCAGACGCCTTCATCGGTTCTCCAAACTATACAAGCGAATGTCTTCGTGTTACAAATCTACATTTTACCGGCATTTTATGGGCCACACGCGCCAGTGCCGCACGCGCAATATCTTCGGGCACGCCGCCGATCTCATAAAGAACGGTTCCCGGTTTAACCACCGCTACCCATCCTTCGATCTCCGCCTTACCCTTACCCATACGCTGTTCCAGCGGTTTGGCAGTATAAGAATGATGCGGGAATATCCGGATATACACGTTACCTTCACGGTGCAGAAAATGGGTCGCAGCTATACGACCGGCCTCGATCTGCCTGCCAGTTATCCAGTGACTCTCAAGCGTCTGCAATCCGAACTCACCGAATGCCACATAATTACCACGCGTAGCATTACCTTTCATCTTACCGCGTTGACGCTTACGATATTTAACTCTTTTTGGCATCAATGCCATTTTCGTTACCTCTTATACTGATTACGATTTTAAATTCCCGCTTTGTTCGTGGTAACTTATCTTCAAATAAACACTTACCATTTTACTCGCGGGCATTTACTACCCTTAAAGGTATAAAAACTTTAAGTTCTCAGCTCTCTGCTGGTTTTTCAGTTTCGTTACTTACAGGTGTATTTTCAACTGGTGCACTTGCGGGTGCTTCCGGAGCTTTCTCTACTTTTGCTTCACTCGGTCCCGTTCTCTTAGCAGCCGTTGCCGCACGGCCTCTGCCCGCTGGCGGTCCGCCGCCCGGCCTACCACCCTGTCCACCTGGTCTGCCGCCGCCATCTCGTCTTGGTCCGCCTCTTGGACGCTTCGGTCTCATAACCGGGGTGATCTCTTCGCCAAATTTACCTTTGTAGATCCATACCTTGATCCCGACGGCTCCGTATGTCGTCCTTGCTGTGGCGACTCCGTAGTCGACATTTGCGTCAAGCGTCTGAAGCGGGATACTTCCCAGCTTCTGGGTCTCGCTTCGTGCGATCTCAGCACCGCCAAGGCGTCCGCCGCACAGGATCTTGACACCCTTGGCCCCGGCGTTCATCGCATTTTCGCACTGACTCTTCATTGCACGTCTGTACGCCGTTCTCTTCTTAAGCTGCTCGGCAATTGCCTCAGCCATCAAAGTAGCATCAAGTGCCGGTTCTTTGATCTCTATAACATTAACATTGATCTTGCGACCAATAAGGATCTCAAGTTCTTCGCGAAGCTTATCAACCTCTGCTCCGCGAGGTCCGATCACCATGCCGGGCCTGGCTGTGTGAAGCGTAACCTTTACCTCGTTACGTGTCCTTGCGATAACAACTTTCGCTACCGCAGCGTATGGAGGCTGCCTGTTGAAACGCTTGTCGACATACTCGCGGATCTTCCAGTCCTCTACAAGGAACTCGCCATAGTTAGCCTTAGGAGCAAACCATGTACTCTGCCAGTCTAACGTGATACCCGTTCTAAACCCAATTGGTGATGTCTTTTGACCCATACCTGTCCTGCTTCCAAATTTCTAAAACATTCAAATCAACCAAAAACTAAATACTAAAAACTAACAATTATCCCTCAGCTACCGTTATATGTATATGGCTCGCCTGCTTCTTTATAGGATGAGCCCTGCCGCGATCCTTAGCGATCCAGGTCTTCGTGCCTATCCGGCGACCGGCGCCGTCGACACGTGCCTCATAAACATAAAGACTCTCAACATCGGCCTCAGCCTCATCGGCATTGGCGATCGCGCTTTCAAGAACCTGCTTGACCATTGAAGCCGCACGACGATGCTCGAACTTCAATACATCGAGAGCGTCCTGAACATCTCTTCCGGAGATAAGCTCGGTTATAAGTCTGGCTTTCCTCGGTGCAGTCGGGGCATAGCGGCAAGATGCCCGCCACGCACATAACTCTCTTTTGTCGACACCAAACGCCTCTGCAATACGATCGACATCATCACTCGCAGGCAAAGGTTTATAAAGACCCTTCTGCCAGTTTTTCAATGCAGTCAATGCTTTGGCCCGGTCAAAAGCGCCGTGTACCATGTGGCCGGCAAGCTGATCAAGACTCATATTACGCTCAGCACATAGCTTTTTAATTTTACTGCCGATTAACATTTATATTACACCTTGTAACTTATCTCTGAATACCTACTTCTTACCCGAGTGGCCCTTAAACGTACGCGTAAGGGAAAACTCGCCGAGTTTATGCCCGACCATATCTTCTGTCACAAAAACCTTATGGAACATCTTGCCATTATGAACAAGAAACGTAAATCCGACAAACTCCGGAATAATGGTACAGCTTCTGGCCCATGTCTTTATAGGATTCCGCGAACCGTTCTCAGTCTGTTTACTGACCTTAAGAAACAATTTCTCGTCAACAAATGGCCCTTTTTTCTGCGATCGTCCCATTAAACTTCCTCAATACTTTTAAACTTTTTCTATAGTACCAACTGTCCGTTTCGGACATTCTTACGTCTGCGAATGATACGCTTATTATTTCTATTGCGCGGGTTCCTGGTCTTTCCACCCTTAGCCGGAACACCCGTCGGCGAACAAGGATGACGTCCACCATTGCTGCGACCCTCACCACCACCCATCGGGTGAGCGACAGGGTTCATAGCCTTACCGCGAACATGCGGACGTCTGCCCATATGACGTTTGCGCCCGGCTTTGCCGATCTTAACATGCTGGAAATCCGTATTGCTCAACTGACCTACCGTAGCACGGCACATCTCATGGACCATACGCATTTCACCGCTCGGAAGGATAAATGTTGCCCATCCGTTTTCACGAGCCATCAGTCTGGCAACGCCACCGGCACTTCTGACCAACTTACCGCCCTGACCGGCTGTCATTTCAATATTATGAACCTCAACGCCAAGCGGGATAGACTTCAAAGGCATTGCATTGCCAATCTTAGGCTCTACCAACTCACCGCTTTCAATAATTTCTCCAACCTTAATGCCGTTCGGAGCCAGGATATAACGCTTCTCGCCGTCGGCATAGTGAAGCAGAGAAATAAAACAGTTCCTGTTCGGGTCATACTCGATCGTTGCGACCTTCGCCGGGACTCCGTCTTTGTTCCGCTTAAAATCGATTATCCGGTAAATACGCCTTGCACCACCACCACGAAAGCGAACCGTTGTCTTGCCGTGATGGTTCCTGCCGCCGTGCTTCTTAATACGCTTGCACAGTGACTTCTCCGGAGTCGTACAGGTCAATTCAGCTTTATAATCGATCACTGACGCATTCCTGCGTCCGGGGCTCGTAGGTTTATAATTTCGTATTGCCATGATACCTGATTCCCTTTTGCCAACAACAAAGCACAACCCGCGTTTCGCCTCCTGCGACCTGTGCCTAAAATTCCTTAGAATAGATCTATATGATAATCCTCATGTAGTACAACCACGGCCTTCTTCCAGCTTCGGGTAAGACCAAAATGCCTGCCGCGTCTACGGGGCTTACCTCTATAGTTAGCTGTACGCACGTCTGTAACCTTAACATTATAAAGATCCTCAACTGCATTACGTATCTGGATCTTGTTCGCCTTGGCATTAACCTCAAACGAATAAGCATTCCTCGTACTCGCAAAATGCATACCCTGTTCTGTGATTAAAGGCTTAACTATAATTTCGTAATTATCCACGTTATTACCTGCTTAACTTTTATCTTTATTGATAAGACATATAAATGCGTCTTTGGTGAACAACATTTTCTGCTTATTACAGATGTCTCCGGCATTAAGATCGGCTACGACTAAAACGGCGACCTTCGGAATATTTCTTGCGGACTTATAAATATTGTCGTCTTTGGCCTCAATAGCAACAAGGCAACTGCGGTCGATGTTCAGGTTGCCGAGTATCCTGGCGAAATCCTTTGTCTTCGGTGCGTCAAAACTAAGCTCATCCACGACAACAACACTTCCGCTTTTAAGCTTGTTCAGGATCGCTGAATCCTTCGCTAATCTTCTCTGCTTCTTCGGCATATCCTTACCGAAATCCCTTGCGACCTTGGCAAATGTGACACCACCGCCGACACGCTTGCCGGTTCTGGCATTACCGACACGGGCATTACCGGTACCCTTCTGACGGAAAAGCTTTCGTGTCGAACCCTTAACCATACCACGGCTCTTGGTAGCGGCCGTGCCAACGCGCTTATTGGCATGATACATCACAATCGCCTGTTTGAGCAGCGGAACTCTTACTTTTCCGCCGAAGATGTTCTCGTCAACCTGCAGGTTCTCGATCTCTTTGCCTTCTCTGTTATATACTGCAACGTCTATCATTTTTCAAATTCCAATTCTAACCAGCCAAAACTCGCTGCTTGCCAACTATTTTTTTGTCTTAGATGTTCGAATTTCCACATAACCGCCGCTTGCACCTGGGATAGCCCCTTTAACAACCAGCAGATTTCGCTCTTCGTCTATCGATATAAGTTTATGATTCTTCGTCGTAACACGTTCACTGCCCATATGACCGGCCATCTTTTTGCCCTTCTTAAGGTTACCGCCGTGTCCTGCATCACTTGCAAAACTCGATATCGCACCAGGAGATCTATGCCTGCGTTTGCAACCATGAGAAGCCGGGAAACCGCCAAAACCATGACGCTTCATTCCACCGGCAAAACCTTTACCCTTGCTCGTACCGGACACATCTACATAGTTCGTGTCATTGAAAGCCGAAACCGAAAGGACATCGCCCAACGAATACTCGCCTTCACCTGTAAGACGCATCTCGCGAACAAAACGCTTGGCAAACGTATTCGCCTTCTTAGCGTGACCTGCCGCCGGCTTTTTCACACGGGACTTTTTGATGTCATCATATCCAAGTTGGATGGATTCATAACCATCTGTCTCTTGCGTCTTGACCTGTGTAATCACACAGGGCCCTGCCTGAATAACGGTAACCGAAACAATACTACCAGCCTCGTCATAGACTTGGGTCATACCAATTTTTTTTCCAAGCAACATCATAATTTCAAATTCCTTTGCTCACCGACATCATGCCTGCAAGCAGATATAGCAAAAACAACACTTTAACCGACACTTTCCGGTGCCACCCAACTAAGCTTTAATCTTAACAAAAACGCCCGCGGGAACAACAAGCCGGTTAAGGGCTTCGACCGTACGGGCGTTAGCTTCGTGAATATCGATAAGACGCTTGTGTGTGCGCATTTCGAACTGCTCACGGGACTTCTTATTTACATGTGGACTGCGAAGCACCGTATAACGTTCAATTCTTGTCGGCAATGGAACAGGACCGCTAACACGCGCGTTCGTACGTCTGGCCTGGTCAACTATCTCCTTGGCCGACGTATCAAGCGCCCTATGGTCATACGCTTCCATCCTTATTCTGATTCTCTCGGTCTCACTTGCCATCAAAATTCCTTATATCTTTGTTTGTACAATCTCCGGTTCCATTACTGGAAACGTATTAAAATAACCGGAAAAATAAAAAAAACAAGAAAAATACAAAAAAATTCTACACTAAACCCGTATTTTTACAAATTTTTGTTATTTTTCGGCAGAAAAGGCTGACCGTGTCGCCTTTCTTCAAAAAAACACCTTCAAAGCCAGATTCTTTTTTCTTCGCCTCGTCGCTTCAACCCAACTCCGGGCCCAAAGCAAATCCTGCCAATATTTGGACAAAATCACAAGGTCAAGCCGATTTCTGACCTCTCAGGCTCTATCTACCATCCCTGAACCACTCTTATTAGAAGTGAATCAGCCCAACTGGATACGCGTGAAAATCCTTTTCACGCTCGCTTCGGCTGTCAAAAACACCTTTATAACAGATGCGCCGCCGCCTGTCAATAACAAGCTAAGATTTTTTCAGAAATTTGTTCCGGAATTTTTTCATAACTCAAAGGTTCCATAGAAAATGTGCCCCTACCTGCCGTTGCACCCCGGATCTGGCCAGCATAGCCGAACATCTCCGCCAATGGGACCTTCGCATCGATCACACGCATATTACCATGAAGATGCGTATCGACTATCGTTCCACGCTTGGATATCAAATTACCCTGAACTGCACCGTAATTAGTCTCAGGAACCACCACCTGAACCTTCATTATAGGCTCGAGCAAAATAGGACCGGCATTACTAAGAGCCTCTCTGGCTGCCAGGGCACCTGCCTGCTCAAATGCCATCTCAGATGAGTCAACTGCGTGAGAGGAACCCTCAAGTATCGTAACCTTAGCTCCCACAACAGGATAGCTCGCAAGAGAACCACTTGCCAATCCCTCGCGAATACCTTTGATCACTGGGTTTATATACTCTTTGGGGATAGTACCCCCTACAACAGCACTTTCAACCTCTACTTCTCTTGAATAGTGGCCGTCATCATCCATTAACGGCTCTATCTTTATAATAACATGACCGTATTGCCCGCGTCCGCCGGTCTGTTTGACGAACTTACCCTCAGCCTCGACAGTCTTTATAATAGCTTCCTTATAAGCAACACGGGGCTTGCCTACGCGGACATTAACGCCCATATCTCTCATTAATTTATTCTGCAATATCTCTAAATGCAGTTCCCCCATACCGCTTATGATAGTCTGGCCGGTCTCATCATCGTATTTACTCTTAAACGTCGGGTCCTCCTTGCGAAGAATATTAAGTGCCTCACCTAATTTTGCCCGCTCCGCAGAGGTTTTCGGCTCAATCGACATATTTACAACTGTCTGAGGAAAAGTGATCTTTGCCAACATAACAGGATTTTTGACATCACAAAGTGTATCGCCTGTAAGCGTGTCTTTAAGCCCTACCACCGCTACAATATCACCGGCACGAGCTTCTTCTCTCAGGTCTCTCGACGCCGCATGCATCTCGAATATCCGCGTAATATTTTCTTTGAACCCCCGCGACGCATTCAAAACCCGACTGCCTTTTTTCAGTATACCTTGATATATACGCAAAAAGTACAGATCTCCATGTTTGTCGCTTGTGATCTTAAATGCCACAGCAACTAAGGGCTTGTTTGAATCACACTCAATTTCGACCTCTTTGTCTTTATCGTTGACAGGATACCCGATGACAGGCGGCCTGTCCGTAGGCGAAGGCAAATACGCCAGAACACCATCGAGAAGACGACGGGTACCTATATTCTTCAAAGCCGCCCCGCAAAAAACCGGATTGATCTTATTTACCAAAGTGCCCTTCCGGATAGACGCCATAACCTTATCCATATCGATAGGATTGTCATGGATATAATCATCCATCAGGTCGTCGTCAAACTCTGCCGCCGCTTCGATCATATCGTGCTGAGCCTGTTGGGCTGCTGTAAGCAAATCGTCCGGGATATCCTTTTCGATACACTTTGCTGCTGTTTCTTCCTGCTCAAAATAAAACGCTCTCATCTCAATAAGATCAATAAGACCGCAATATTCACCCCCTGCGCCTATAGGTATCTGTACCGGTACGGCGTTGGCAAGCAACTTGTCATGAATACTTTGCACCGCCATCTCAAAGTCGGCACCGATCTTGTCCATCTTATTTATAAAGCAAAGACACGGAAGATCGTATTTCTGTCCCTGCCGCCAAACCGTTTCACTTTGCGCCTGGACGCCCTCACTCGCGTCAAAAACCGCCACCGCACCGTCAAGAACACGTAGCGAACGCTCGACCTCCGCCGTAAAATCAACATGCCCCGGCGTATCGATGAGGTTAATGGTATGTTCCTTCCATGGGCAACTCGTTGCCGCGGAAGTGATCGTTATTCCCCGCTCCTGCTCCTCAACCATAAAATCCATCACCGCGGTACCCTCATGCACCTCACCGATCTTGTACGTCTTGCCCGAATAGAACAATATCCGCTCGGTCACCGTCGTCTTACCGGCATCGATGTGGGCCATCACCCCGATATTCCTGAGTTTTTCAATATCTTGTGACATTAACTAAAATTTCTCTCAAAATTGAATATGTATAAAAAAACTGCCGCGACAATATTGTTAATGAATCGCGACAGATTAAGTTACTCTAAATTTTACCAGGCGAAGTGTGCAAAAGCCTTATTGGCTTCAGCCATTCTGTGCACGTTCTCACGTGTCGTTATAGCCGCACCTTCCTTCTTATAAGCATCCATCAATTCAGATGCCAGACGAATCTTCATCGGTTTACCTTTCTTGGAACGAGCCGAAGCCAATATCCAGCGAAAAGCAAGCGACTGCTGACGCTTGGGCCTTACCTGCATCGGCACCTGATAACTGGCACCGCCGACACGCTTGCTGCGCACCTCAAGCATAGGCTTGACATTGTTTATAGCCGTCTCGAAAACTTCCAGCGGTTCAACATCTTTGATACGGTCTTTTATAATATCCATCGAATCATAAAAAACCTTATTAGCAATACTCTTCTTGCCGTCATGCATCAGGCAATTGATGAACTTGCCGACTAACTTGCTGTTATAGACCGCATCCGGTCTCAACTGCGAACTTGAAGCTGTAAACTTCTTTGCCATTACTTCGCCTTCTTATATTTGTCAATTCCAAAAATATTGTTATATTTACTTAAACTAAAATAGCTTCGGCCAAAGGACGAATCATTAACTAAAAACTAAAAACCAAGAACTAAAGACTCTCAAAATGGCCTCTTGGTCAGTTTGAGACTTATTTCTTCGCACCGTATTTACTGCGACCCTGTTTACGACCGGAAACACCGGCTGTATCAAGCACACCGCGAACAATATGATATCGAACACCAGGCAGATCACGAACCCTGCCGCCGCGAATCATAACAGTACTATGCTCTTGAAGGTTATGATCGATACCGGGAATATAAGCGGTAACCTCTTTGCCATTTGTAAGCCGCACACGAGCGATCTTACGCAACGCCGAGTTCGGTTTCTTAGGCGTCTGTGTCCTGACGATAAGGCATACGCCGCGCTTCTGCGGACAGCCCGTAATATCAGACACTCGCTTTTTGCCCTTTTTTTTGCGTCCATATCTAACTAACTGATTGATTGTAGGCATTTCTTCTCCAACTCAACACTGATCGCTACGATTATTATATTAAAATTCTTACAAATCCATCGCCGGCCCAAACAATGACCGAACGCCTTTCAATTTACTTACTCAATACCGAGTGCCGCCTTTACTGCCCTGTCAGCAGCGGCATCAGCTTCTTTCTCTTCTCTCAGTTCCTCAAGCTGCTTGGGCACAGGAGGTTCGACAAGATGCTTTACCCGCATATCCAGATAAGGCTTAAAAGCCGTACCCGCAGGAACAAGGTGGCCCAAGATCACATTCTCTTTCAATCCACGTAAGGTATCCAATTTACCAGAAAGGGACGCCTCCGTCAAGACCTTTGTCGTTTCCTGGAAACTCGCAGCCGAAATAAAGCTGTCAGAAGACAGAGAAGCCTTGGTAATACCCAAAAGCAGCGTTTGGGCGGTTGCCGGACGAGGCTTCTTGCCCTTGGCAGGCTCACCGCCTAACAAACCCGCCTTTTCATTGGCCGCTTCAAGTTCTTTCCTGGTAACAACCTGATCCTTAACCAGATCCGTTTCGCCAGGATCGGTTATGCGCAATCCCTTAGCCAGTTCCTCATTTGCCATGCGGAATACGAGTTTGTCAACGATCTCGCCAGGCAGGTAGCTGCTGTCACCGACCGCCTCGATCTCGACTTTACGCATCATTTGCGAAATAATTATCTCGATATGTTTATCATTGATCGTCACGCTCTGGGCACGATAGACATTCTGGATTTCCTTCAGCAGATAGCTCTGGAGGGCCTCTTCACCCTTGATCCGAAGAATATCATGCGGAACAAGCGGACCCTCGGTAAGCGGATCACCTGCCTCAACTGTATCGCCGGTATGGCAGTTCAAATGACGATCACGCGGGACATGGTGTTCCTTTTCCATGCCGCTTTCACTGCGAACGATAATGGTCATCTTGCCGCGGCGCTTATCCGCCTTAAGCTCGACAACTCCGCTGATCTCTGCCATCGCTGCAGGATCCTTCGGTTTACGTGCCTCGAATATTTCAGTAACTCTCGGTAGACCACCTGTAATATCCTGCGTACCACCTGCCCCTCTCGGCAGACGTGCAAGCAACTCACCGGCCTTGATCTCACCACCCTCATTGACCTCAATACGGGCCTTGGCAGGCAGATAGTGAACATCGAGTATCTTACCTTCTGAATCCTCTACGATCACCTGAGGATGCTTATCACCCTTGTGTTCGATTACAACAGGTCTGCCCTTCTGACCTCTGCGTTCCTCTTCGACACGCATCGTTTCACCGGCAACAACATCTACAAGCCGGACAAAACCGTCAACTTCAGCAAGGATCGGGACCATATGAGGATCCCATGTAAACAACTTGCCGCCCTTCTTGACTTTTGCACCATCCTTGGCGACAACAATGCCGCCGTATGGAACCTTGAAACGCTCAAGCTCTCTGCCCTTCTCGTCAACAATACATAACTCGCCATTGCGCTTGAGAGCAACAAGATGCTTCTTGCCGTCTTCCAATTCAACTGAAACTGCATTGATATCCTGGTACTTTACCCGGCCTTCGCGAGGTGATACACGTTCTTTTTCCAGAACCGCGATCTCGGCGATACCTCCCGTATGGAAAGTACGCATTGTAAGCTGCGTACCAGGCTCACCGATAGACTGTGCCCCTATGATACCCGCTGCAAGACCTTCCTCGACAAGTTTGCCGGTACTCAGATCCCAGCCGTAACATTTGGAACAGACACCTATCTTACTTTCACAGGTAAGAACGCTTCGGATGCGGATCGCGTCAAGACCAAGAACCTCGATCTTATCTGCGGCATCGGTCGTTATTACCTCATTTTCTTTCACTATCATCTCGTCCGTCATCAGGTTACGAATATTATCCCGTACGGTTCGGCCTACAATAAGTGCCCTAAGCGGAATATCAACGCGTTCACCCTTATAAACGGTTGTCTTGGTAATACCCTGTAGAGTACCACAGTCATGCTCGGTGATCATCACGTTCTGGGCAACATCGGCGAGCTTTCGAGTAAGATAACCCGAATCCGCCGTCTTAAGTGCCGTATCAGCCAGACCCTTTCGAGCGCCATGTGTCGAACTGAAGTATTCAAGAACGTTAAGACCCTCACGAAAGTTCGATTTGATCGGGGTCTCGATGATCTCTCCACTGGGCTTTGCCATAAGGGCACGCATACCTGCAAGCTGTTGGATCTGATCGACACTACCACGAGCACCGGAATCACGCATAACCCAGATCGGGTTAAGGTACGGTTTGCCGTCACGCACGTCATTTTCCATCGCGTTCATCATCGCGTTTGTAACTTCGACACGGGCATGGGTCCAGGCATCGATTATCTGATTGTATCGTTCCCCCTCGGTGAGCACACCGTTATTGTAATTCTTCTGTATTCCATCGACTCTCTTCTGGGTTTTGTCGATGATATCGACTTTCTCTACCGGTATACACATATCGGTAATACCAATGCTGATCCCGGCAATCGTGGACTGCTTAAAGCCCAACTCTTTAATAGCATCAAGAACATCTATCGTAGCTGCACCACCAACAATATCAAAACAGTCCTGGATAACTACACCCAGTTTTTTCTTATCCATCTGTATATTATAGAATGGCATCTTTTCATTGAGGATGTCATTAAACAGACATCTTCCCGGTGTCGTCTTGATCAAACCGCTTTCAGTCTCACCGTTTTCTGTCCTGACTGTCTTATCTTTGCCGATATTGACCGTCACGATAGCGTGTATGTTTACCTTGCCCATCTCCCAAGCGGTTATAGCCTCGAAAGTATCCCGGAAGATCATCCCTTCGCCCTTCTGACCGGGACGCATACAGGTTATGTAGTAATTTCCAAGTACCATATCCTGTGAAGGCCCTAACATTGGGGCACCGCTCTGAGGAGAGAAAATATTGTTCGTTGCCAGTATAAGAGTATGCGCCTCGACCTGTGCTTCAACGCTCAAGGGCAAATGAACAGCCATCTGGTCACCGTCAAAGTCGGCATTAAAACCCTGGCAGACCAGAGGGTGAAGCATGATAGCATTACCTTCGACCAGTACAGGCTCAAATGCCTGAATACCCATCCTGTGAAGAGTAGGAGCACGGTTAAGAAGAACCGGATGTTGGTGGATGACCTCTTCGAGAATATCCCATACATGCTCTTCACGCCGCTCAAGCATACGTTTTGCGCTCTTGATGGTATCGGCAAGACCGCGGTCTTTTAACTTTCTGATGATGAAAGGCTGATAAAGTTCAAGGGCTATCTTCTTCGGAAGACCGCAGTTATTAAGTTTGAGACTCGGGCCGACAACGATTACCGAACGCGCAGAATAATCGACACGCTTACCAAGAAGGTTCTCCCGGAAACGACCCTGCTTGCCCTTGATCATATCCGTCAGGCTTTTCAGTGGGCGATTGTTACTGCCCAGAACAGGACGACGGCATCTGCCGTTATCAAGAAGTGAATCGACCGCCTGCTGGAGCATACGCTTTTCATTGCGGATGATAACCTCAGGAGCATTCAGGTCGATAAGTTTCTTCAGACGGTTATTACGATTGATAATACGTCTGTACAGGTCGTTCAGGTCACTGGTCGCGAAGTTGCCGCTTTCTAACATCACCAAAGGACGAAGATCCGGTGGGATAATAGGACAAACGTCAAGTATCATCCACTCAGGCTTATTCTCACTGGCCCTGATACTGTTGACTATCTTCAGACGCTTCGTCAGATCCTTGATCTTCTGTTTGCTTCCAGTCGTGGTTATATCATGACGAAGAGTGGCGCTAAGCTCGTCAAGATCAAGTTTCACAACAAGTTCCTTGACCGCTTCGGCACCCATCAGTGCCTTAAAACCACCGCCGTACTTGACGTAAGCATCCCGGTACTCTTCCTCGCTGAGAAGTTGCATCTTACTAAGCGGGCTCTGACCTGGATCTGTAACAATATAATCCTGGAAGTACACTACCTTCTCAAGGTTTGACGTCTTCATGCCCAACAATATGCTCAACCTGCTCGGCATCGCCTTGAAAAACCATATATGAACCACCGGAGCGGCAAGGCTGATATGCCCCATGCGTTTCCGACGAACCCGACTATGCGTTACTTTTACACCGCAACGATCGCAGATAATACCTTTGAACTTCGTGCCCTTGTACTTGCCGCACGCGCACTCCCAGTCACGTTCAGGACCGAATATCCGCTCACAAAACAGACCGTCCTTCTCAGGGCGGTATGTTCGGTAATTTATTGTCTCCGGTTTGCGAGCCTCACCAAACGACCAACTACGAATGTCATTGGCACTTGCCAGCGATATCTTTACCGAACCATAATCATTTATACGATCGTAAATAGATTCTACCATTTTATGATAAACTCCATAATAACGTTTTTAACACTCTGATCATCCCACTCTTACTGCAACATTGTTTGCAAGCGGCAAAACTAAAGCCGTGGAGCACCGATCCGTTTCTTTTCCAGTTGAATATTCAGACCCAGTCCCCTTATCTCATTGCAAAGAACGTCAAAGGAAATAGGAGTACCCGCTTCTAAAATATTCATACCCTTTACCATAGACTCATATATCTTGGTACGGCCTTCAATATCATCGCTCTTGACCGTAAGCAACTCCTGCAGTGTGTAAGCTGCACCATAAGCTTCAAGTGCCCACACTTCCATCTCACCGAAACGCTGGCCGCCGGTCCTTGCCTTACCGCCAAGCGGCTGCTGTGTGATCAAACTGTAAGGGCCTGTCGCACGAGCATGGATCTTGTCATCGACAAGATGGTGAAGTTTCATCATATATATCTGACCTACTGTCGTCTTCTGCTCAAAAGGCTCGCCCGTTCGACCGTCATAAAGCCTCGTTTTAAGTGATTCCGATATCTGGACAAAATTCTCATCGACAGACGGTGCTTGCTTATTGCTTTCAAGTTCCTTCATCCTATTGGCGACATGCACATTTGCCTCTTTTGTCAGTTCATGGATCTCTTCTTCGGTCGCACCGTCAAACACCGGTGTAACACTCCTGAAACCGAGCACCTTGGACGACCATCCCAAAAGTGTTTCAAGGATCTGGCCCACATTCATACGACTCGGAACACCCAGCGGATTCAGACAGATATCAACCGGTGTACCGTCTTCCATGAACGGCATATCTTCCTCAGGCATGATCTTGGCAATAACACCCTTGTTACCGTGACGGCCTGCCATCTTATCGCCTATCGAAAGTGTACGCTTGGTCGCCATATAAACTTTCACCATTTCAAGGACGCCGCTGGGAAGTTCGTCACCATGACGCATCCGTTCAAGACGTCTGGCCTTTTCTTCTTTCAGTCCTTGAAGCCTCGGCTGGTAATCATCGGCTATCTTCTTTGCCTCATTCCGAATTTTCGCCGGCTTAATCCATGCAAGATTAAAATTCTCGATCTGTTCGTATATCACATCGTCGTTGTCACTTGCACCGACCTTCTGACGCGATGTAGGATCGATCACATCAACTTTGAGCTTCTCGTGGATATCTACCATCATCTGACGGAAGATCTCACATTCTTTGGCGGTCATCTCGGCCTCGAAACGCACCATCTCAGCCTTCAAAGCGTCCTTATGCTCATCGCTGCCGGCACCGCGGCGGGTGAACCGATTTGTCTTGATCACAACACCTTCATAACCGCTCGGAACCTCGAGCGAATCGTTCTTGACGTCCTCACCGGCCCTGCCGAATATTGCATGAAGCAGCTTCTCTTCCGGAGTAAGCTCGGTTTTGCTCTTAGGTGAAACCTTGCCTACGAGAATATCACCCTGCGAAACACGGGTTCCCTCACAGATAACACCATTTTCATCGAGGTTCCTAAGTGCTTTCTCGCTGACATTTGGTATATCGCAGGTAAACTCTTCCCTACCCAACTTCGTCTCACGGATCTCAACATCAAACGCGTCGATATGAATACTTGTAAACACATCGTCTTTGACCAATCGCTCGCTGACAAGTATCGCATCCTCAAAGTTGTATCCGTCAAACATCATAAATGCCACCAGCACATTACGGCCAAGCGAAAGTATTCCATTGCTCGTACCGCCTCCGTCGGCAATGATCTGACCGGCCTTTACCTTATCGCCAAGCTTGACTATCGGCTGCTGGTTAAGACACGTTCGTTCGTTCAATCCGACATATTTCTTTAGCAGGTGTTCATCGGTATTATTTATAATGATATGCTCTGCATCTATTGCCGTTATAACTCCGCTTTTCTCGGCCTTTACCACCATGCTTGAGTTCTCTGCAACCGATTCTTCCATTCCGGTACCTACCAGCGGAACTTCCGTCGTTAAAAGCGGAACCGACTGACGCATCATGTTAGAGCCCATAAGAGCACGGTTGGCATCGTCGTGTTCGAGAAACGGTATCAGCGAAGCCGAAACTCCCACCGTTTGCTTCGGCGATATATCCACATAGTCTACCTCAGCGCTCGTCACCTGTGATAGATCGCCGTGACGGCGTGCGATCAGAAGGCCTTTCTTAAGAGACTGCGTCTTAGGATTCACCATACTCGGTGGAGCGAATATCTTTTCCATCTCCTGGTCGGCACGAAGATACTCATGCTCATCGGTAACCTTGCCCTTTACCACTTTACGATAAGGAGTGATCAGGAAACCGTACTCGTCAACCTTGGAAAATATAGCTAATGAAACAATAAGGCCGATGTTCGTACCTTCCGGAGTCTCAATAGGGCATACTCGTCCGTAATGACTTATATGAACGTCACGAACTTCAAAACCCGCACGCTTACGGTTAAGACCGCCCGGACCCAACGCGCTCAAACGACGCTCATGGGTAAGCTGGCTGAGTACGTTAGTCTGATCCACGACCTGGCTGAGTTCACCGCGACCGAAGAAGAAGATTATGCTCGATGAAACACTTTTCGAGTTGACAAGATCGGCGATCCGCTTAACATCGTCCGGATCCTTCATGCTCATACGTTCTTGAACCGTCCGCCGAAGTTTAAGCAAACCCTTGCGAATCTCATCGGCCGCCAATTCATCTATCGTACGAAGACGCCGGTTGCCGAGATGATCGATGTCGTCAACTTCGCCCTCATTATTGCGAAGTTTGACGATGTACCTCATCGTCCCAAGAAAATCCTCCGGACGAAGCGTCATCTCTTTGTTCTCATCGACATTAAGCTTGAACTTGCGGTTCAGACGAAATCTGCCGACACGACCAAGACGATATCGGTTCGTATCGTAGAACTTCTCGTTAAATAACTGCTTCGCCTTCTCCGGCTGTGCCGGATTGCCCGGTCGCAGCCTTGCGTAGATCTTTAACAAAGCCTCTTCATGACTTTCGCAATCATCTTCGGCTATTGTATTGAGGATAAGAGGGTCGCTCACCTTGGCGACAACCTCAAGACTCTCTAAGCTGCTCGCCTGGATAACGCTTATGCTTTCACCCAATTGACAGCCGGCTTCGACAATGATCTCACCTGTTTCGGTATCTACCACTGGGCCGACCGACCACATCACAGGATCGAGTTTGTTTACCCGTACTTCCTTCGTATCATAGAACAGCCGGATAATATCTTCCGTCTTGCCGTATTTCTCATCCATCGCTCGAAGGAATGTCGTCGCCGGGATCTTACTCGACTGATCGATCCGAACAACAAAAACGTCCTTTTTCGTCACGGATATCTCGATCCAACTGCCACGCTCAGGTATGATCCTGCCGCCGTGAAGGATCCGGTCACCGTCTTTGCTGTCGATCATGAAATCGACACCGGGACTGCGATGGAGCTGATTGACAATAACACGCTCGGCGCCATTGATAATAAACTCACCACCGCCGATCATTTTAGGCATCTCGCCCAGATAGATCGCCTGCTCGGAAATATCATCATGGTTCTTACGCTTCAGACAGCAACGCAGCTTAAGAGGATGACCATAAGTCAACCTCAGTTTCTTACACTCTTCAACTGAATAGCGGGGCTTATCGAGTTCATAGGCGACGAACTCCAGTTCCGTATTCTTATCATAGCTCACTATCGGGAAAATCTCCGTAAGTAAAGCCTGAAGGCCCTTATTCTCACGTTTCATAGGCTTTACATCGTCCTGAAGAAACCGATTATAACTCGTGCGCTGGATCTCGATCAGATTAGGGATCGCGATAGCGTCGCCCATCTTTCCAAAATTACGGATCGTCTGTGAAGTCATACAACTACTCTCCACTTAACTGTCTAAACTAAATACATTAAAAACAAACCTGCAAGATACGCTTAAACCTAAGTGATCTCTATGGTAGCGCCTGCTGCTTCAAGCTGAGCTCTTGCCTCTTCGGCCTCTTCCTTGCTCACACCTTCTTTAACAGCCTTCGGGCATGCGTCAACGACACCCTTTGCTTCCTTAAGACCAAGACCGGTCAAGGCACGAACCTCTTTGATGACCTGGATCTTCTTGTCGCCAATCTCTTTAAGAATAACGTCAAAACTGGTCTTCTCTTCCTCAACAACCTCACCGCCGCCGGCAGGACCTGCCACCATAATAGCGCCGCCACCGGCAGGCTCGATACCATGAACGTCCTTAAGATAATCGCCAAGTTCTTTAGCTTGCATCAAAGTCAACTTGACGATCTTGTCACCAAGTTTTTTGATGTCACTATTCCATTCTTTCGTTACAGCTTCTTCTGACATTTCAATAACTCCTATTCTTATTTGCGCCTTGCGGTAGCCAAGATTACGCTATCTCGATTTAACCCGAAAACGGGACAGCCGCACGACAGTTAATCTACTTTTCAAATAGCCTCGGCCACAAGGCCGATTCCACAACTAAAGACTAAAAACTATTTACGCTGCTTCTTCCAGCTTGTCGGCGATCGCCTTTATACAACCGGCGATGATACCGCCAGGGCCGGCAACCGCACCTGCAACCTGTCGGCCAGGTGAGTTGGCAAGCATAACGATAGCACCCTGCAATTCCACACGGTTCGGCATCTTAGAAAGTGCCTTCGCTTCTTCGGCGTCTAACACCGTCCCGTCCACAAATGCGCCTCTAAATGTTATCGCTTCGAACTTCTTGGACCAGTCAGCCATCTCCTTGGCTATATCTACAACACTGTCACCGCCGTAAGCTACCGAACAAGGACCTGCCGCAAACAGACTTATCGCTGCGGTCATTCCCAGATTCTCCAATGCACGACGCATCACCGCATTCTTAACAATAGTAAGTTGGATGCCTTTTTCTTTCAGAACGCCTCGCATCTCATTGTTCTCGTTTCCACCGACTCCCTTTGTACTCAGGATGACAAAATCCGGGACATCTGCGAATTTCTTTTCCAGTTCACTCTGAAGTAAACCTTTTACATATTTGCTCATGATCTCACCTAATATATATTGTCCTGTCAAACATTAATGATTCTTTTTAGTTCATAGGATGGGCAATTTATTGCCCATCTATCAAGCTTTCGCAAACCTCTACTTTGTCATTCCCGCGAAAGCGGGAATCCATCTTGAAATAGCCTCGGCCGCAAGGCCGAATCCTTAACTAAAAACTCAAAACCAAAAACTAAAAACTATTTATGCTACTTCGAGCAGAATGCTCGGGCTCATCGTTCCGCAGATTGCGATCTTCTTAACATAGATACCCTTAAGCGCACTGGGCTTCATCTTCTTGATGTGTGAAATAAACGCATCGATATTTTCGGAAAGGGTCTTTTCGTCAAAACTCATCTTTCCGACTACCGCGTGAATATTGCCGCCGGAGTCGTTCCTGAATTCCACTTTACCCGCTGCAAAATCTTTCACCGCCGCAGCCACATCCATCGTAACCGTTCCATTTTTCGGCGATGGCATCTTGCCCTGGGGTCCGAGAACCCGGCCTAACTTGCCGACCTTGCCCATAACCTTAGGTGATGCTATTGCCACGTCAAAATCCATCCACCCGCCGGTAACCTTCTCGACAAGCTCATCGGTGCCAGCCTCGATCGCACCAGCGGCTTTGGCGGCCTCAACCTCTGATTCATCACAAAACGCGATAACCTTACGTGCCTTGCCGATACCGTTCGGAAGGCTTATGGCACCCCTGATCATTTGGTCCGCCTGCTTGGGATCGATACCCAAGTGCATCACACATTCGACGCTCTGATCGAACTTCGTAGATGAAAACGATTTGATTTTCTTGACGGCATCGGCGAGACCTAAGACCTCTATACTGGCCTTTTCCGACTCGCTCTTGTACCTCCTGCTACGATTTCTCATTATTTACTCCGCGAAACAAAATGTTCCTTCGCTCCCACTAAAGCCGTGGTCAGCATTAAACAATATTTACCGTAATACTTTAGCTAAGTTCCAGACAATACTCGTCATTGCTACTCTCAACTGTCATTCCTGCATGCTTTTGGCAGGAATCCATCTTAAAATAGCTTCGGCCAAAGGACGAATCCTTAACTAAAAACTAAAAACCAACAACTAAAAACTATTTATCCTTCTATCTCGATACCCATGCTTCTTGCGGTACCTTCGATGATCTTATCCGCCTGCTCTAAACTGTAAGCGTTCAGATCTTCGAACTTCGTCTCCGATATCTTACGGATCTGGGCCTTCGTAACCGTGCCCACCTTTTCCTTATTGGGAACTCCGCTTGCCTTGGCGATACCGGCTTCCTGCTTGAGAAGAACCGCCGCAGGAGGACTCTTTACAATAAAATCGAAACTACGATCCCCGTATACCGTTATCACTACAGGAACGGTTGTACCGTTATGTTCTTTCGTCCTCTCATTGAACTGAGATACAAACTGACCGATATTGACACCATGCTGTCCCAATGCCGGACCGATAGGTGGCGCAGGGGTTGCCTGTCCGCCAGATGCCTGAAGCTTAATTACGCCTGTTATTTCCTTAGCCATTACTCATCCTCAAAACTACAAAATAAAAAACAGTCATCCTCTGATATCCGTCTTTACACTTTCTCAATTTGCCAGTACTCGATATCCAGCGGTGTACTCCTGCCGAATATCGTAACTATAACACGCACAACGCCGCGCTCAGGGTCGATCGAATCGACAGTACCCTCGAAATTCTCAAAGGCACCCTCATTGATCTTGACAACATCGTCCTTCTCGAATTCCACTTTAATCGTCGGCGCATCTTCCGGCTTTTCAGCCTCCTTGAGCATCTTGGCGACATCCGTATCACGCATAGGGGTAGGCACGCCCTCAGTACCGATAAAGTCACCTACGCCCATAGTTTCTTTAATGACGAAGAAAGCGTCGTCAGGAATACTGCCATCCTCTTGCGCCTCCATTTCCATAAAGACATAACCGGGATAGAGTTTGCGCTTATGCACACGCTGCTTACCGCCGCGAATGCGCTTAACCTGTTCAACCGGAACAAGAACCTTGCCGACCGTTGCGATACCTTCTGTCTCCATCTTACGGGCAAGCGTATCTCTTACCTGTAGTTCTTTATTTGATGCAACTCTTAAAACGTACCACTGCATAGTAGTTTGCAACCTGTTCTAATAGATCTTGATCACATAACGGAACAGGAACTGAAAGCCCATATCCCACGCCCACAGCCAACCGGCCATAAGTAATACAACACCGACAACCACGATCGTAGATGCCACGATCTCTTTCCTGCTCGACCAGCTAACCTTCTTGATCTCACCTTCGGCGGCGATCAGAAAGTCCGCCACACGAGGCTTATTGGCAAGCCAGTAAATAAGAATACCGAAAGCGACACAAACGCCCGCAGGAACAAGTGTCTCTACCCAGATATTCGTACCTTGCAGTTTATTGTAAAGGGCATAACAGCCGCACGCGACAATAACAAAAGAACACAATGCACTGTAAAGCCTTGTATAATACCCTTGCCCGCGCTTATAGATGTCAAAACCCATATATCCAAGCCTCTATCTCAAGTTAATAACAATACTGCACACCACAAAAAACAGGCCAGGGAGGAGTTGAACCCCCAACCTACGGTTTTGGAGACCGTCGCTCTGCCAATTGAGCTACTGGCCTGAATCTTATACATTGAATATCGTTCCCAAAGATTTTTTACATCCGCCTCTTGAAAAACCACAGAACCGGCCATGGCGCTGCGACAGGAGCAAAATGACATTATTTTCGTCGTATTTTATGAACTGTACGTTTTCGTTCCCGCTTACAGAACTTATTAAGCTCAAACTTCGGAGTACCGCCTTGAACATTTACTTCTGTGCGATAATTACGGTCGCCGCACTCTTTGCATTCAAGCCATACATATTCTCTTTTTTTTGACCTTGCCATACTGCCCTCTCATTAAACACACCTACCCCGCTCGCGCACTTGGCCCGATGGAGTAAAAATACCACCGCAACATTACGTCGCGGTAGTACCGGACTTTTAATTTATTCAAGAATCTTCGTTACAACGCCCGCACCAACGGTCCTGCCGCCTTCACGAATAGCAAACCTCAGGCCGTCTTCCATCGCGATCTTCGAAATGATCTCTACTTCCATCTCGATATTATCGCCAGGCATACACATCTCTACTGCTTTGCCTTCACGGCTCTGGATCATATTGACCGCACCGGTAACATCTGTTGTACGGAAGAAGAACTGAGGACGATAACCGGCAAAGAACGGTGTATGGCGACCGCCTTCCTCTTTCGTCAGAACATAAACCTCTGCGATAAACTTGGTATGAGGAGTGATCGATCCGGGCTTAGCGACAACCTGGCCGCGTTCAAGGTCCTTCTTTTCAACACCGCGAAGAAGCAGACCGACATTATCACCGGCTTGACCGTCATTGAGAGTCTTATTAAACATCTCAACACCGGTACATGTAGTCTTTTTGACCTCGTCGACAATACCGACCACCTCAACTGCGTCACCGACGCTGATCCTGCCACGTTCGATCCTGCCGGTACCCACTGTACCGCGGCCCTTAATGCTGAAAACATCTTCGACAGGCATAAGGAAAGGAAGATCGACCGCACGCTCTGGAACCGGGACATACTCGTCAACGGCTTCCATCAGCTTATCGATACATTCGCAAGCCGCGTCATCTTTGCCTTCGCAATTCATCGCCGCAAGTGCCGAACCCTGAATGATCGGGATATCGTCGCCCGGGAACTCGTACTTATCGAGAAGTTCGCGAAGCTCCATCTCAACCAGTTCAATAAGTTCAGGATCGTCAACCTGATCGATCTTGTTCATGAAAACAACCATTTTCGGTACGTTTACCTGTCTGGCAAGCAGAATATGCTCGCGAGTCTGGGGCATCGGGCCGTCACTGGCTGCTACAACCAGGATCGCTCCGTCCATCTGAGCCGCACCGGTGATCATGTTCTTTACATAGTCAGCATGACCGGGACAGTCAACGTGAGCGTAATGACGATTCTCCGTCTCATACTCGACGTGAGCGGTATTAATTGTAATACCACGCTCTTTTTCTTCCGGGGCATTGTCGATATCCTCAAACTTGCGAATATTACCGCTGCCCGACTTATGGGCAAGACGCATCGTAATTGCCGCTGTAAGCGTTGTTTTACCGTGGTCAATATGACCGATCGTACCGATGTTTACATGTGGTTTCGTTCTTTCAAATACTGCCTTAGCCATGGTTTAATAACCTCCAAAGTATCTTTCAAAAATTCCTTAGATCCTGTTTTATCAATTTTAAACGACTATACATTTATAAAGTTCAGCCAACCGTACAAGGGCTGACACTTAAACTGTCTTAGCTGCTGAAGGGACTTGAACCCTTGACCTCGTCCTTACCAAGGACGCGCTCTACCACTGAGCTACAGCAGCATTTCCCTGACATATACATATATATATGTAAACACCACGACCACACTCACAGGCCGTTATTTCCAAAACCTGCTTGCCTGGTCCGTCAGAAAAACCAAAATATTCAACTTTTCGAGCTTATCAGCTCTGTTAACCGCACTAATGACAGGGCAATCGTAGGGATTCCCTGCATTTAGCGTTTCCACAAACGGCATATTATATAGACTTCAAGCAAATGTGCAAACACAAAAAATGAAAAAAAATGAAAAAATATGAAAAAAACAAAAATTTCCAAAAATAACCCCCAACACCCCTCCCAGAGACGATAATATCGGTCCTCCCAACCCATAATCCCCAAAAAATACTTGACACAGCCCATACAGCCCCCAAAACCCAAAAAAACCTGACCAAATAACATAAAGGATACTTTTTAGACAAAAATCACCCCCCTATTGTCATTCCAGCATGCTTTTAGCGGGTATCCATGCTGTTAACTATAAACTAAAAACCAAAGACCAAAAACTAAAAATCCCTCCTATGATACCCAGTCTCCTCGATCCCCAACCTCGCCGCATCATAATGCCTCCGCGCACCTTCCCCGTCCCCCATTGCTCTGCAAACACGCCCCGCCTCAAGGTTATAGTCAACCATAAACAGCTTCATCCCCCCA